>JGI24702J35022_10000737_pt1 | contig 20128 bp, 18 predicted proteins | sample TergutTh196P4_FD_35022 | JGI IMG/M metagenome (IMG submission 35022)
GTTCGAGCCGCGCCGCCCGACTGTCAAAGCAACGCTGGCCGCCAAGCATGCAGCCGTCCGGGTTTTGGGCGTTGAAGAGATTGGCGCGCAGCCCGAACGCTGTGGATTGAAGGGCTCGCCCACGGTTGTGAGAAAAACATACGCCCTCCCTCCAAAAGCCGGAGGGGTTATGATCCCGGGAGAAGACGCCCATGCGGCTGGAGCAAAACTGGCCGCGCTTCTGTGGAAGGAGGGTTGCCTGTGAAAGCTGACATCTGGGCATGGATCGAAACCCACGCAAGCCTGGAATTGCTCAATCCCGGGCGGCGCATTGCGGATGCGTTAGGCGCGCAGCTGACGGCTATCGTTCTGGGGTATCATGCGGAACAGGCCGCACAAATGGCTGCGGCCCATGGCGCTGACCTGGTAATGCTAGCGGATGACCAGGCCCTTGTTGCGTATAATTCAGAGACCTATGCTGCCGCTATGCGTCATTTGATAAGCAAATATAAGCCGGGCACAGTCCTATTCGGGGCCACATGCAACGGGCGGGATCTCGCGCCCCGCCTCGCCTGCCGCCTTGGCACAGGGCTGACCGCCGACTGCACCGGCATGGACGCCGATCCGGCCACAGGCGTCATCCGATGGACACGCCCGGCGTTCAGCGGCAATCTGATGGCGGTCATCGAATGCCGGACCCGCCCGCAGATGGCAACCATACGCCCGGGCATATTTCAAACGCCTGATTTTCAGCCAGAACACACCGCGCCGATCATAAGAGAGAGGATATATCATCTGCCGGCGCCTCGCGCAAAATTGATCGAGCACCTGCCGCGCCGTCACCGCGCAAGCGCTCTGGAAAACGCCGAAATTGTCATAGCGGGAGGCCGGGGCTTGGGCAAAGCCGAGCATTTTTCAATTTTGCGGGAAGCCGCGGAAACGCTCGGGGCATCCGTCGCAGCATCCCGCGCGGCGGTGGACGCGGGCTGGATTTCCCATGCCCATCAGGTGGGGCAGACCGGCAAAGCCGTGCGCCCGAAGCTATACATCGCCTGCGGAATATCCGGCGCGGCGCAGCACGTGGCGGGGCTGGCCGGCGCGGGCACCGTCGTTGCCATCAATACGAACCCAGAAGCGCCTATCTTCAGTTATGCCGATTATGGCGTTGTCGGGGATTTCCGCGAAGTGCTCCCGGCGCTGGCCGGTGAAATCCTCCGGAGAAAAAAAGCCTAATCCAGCCAACGCAATGAGCGCTCCACCGCTTTCTTCCACATGGCCAGACGCTGCGCGTCATGCATGGCGCTTTCGTTTGGCCGAAATCGTTTGCAGACATGCATGCCATCGCGCATATCCTCAAGCGTAATCCAGCCCATGTGAAGCGCCGCGAAAGCCGCAGAGCCATAGCCCGTCGCCTCGACGGAGCCGGGCCGCGTGACTTCCAAATCAAGCAAATTCGACATCAGTTGAATCACAATATCGCTGTTGGATACCCCGCCGGAAACGCTTAGCTTTTTAATGTCAATGCCCAGGGCAATGAAAGCCTTAATCAGGTCAGAGGCCGCAAAAGCCACTGAATCAAGCACCGCGCGCATAAAATGCCTGCGGTTCGCGCCGGGGCTGATGCCCATGAAGCTGGCCCGGGCGGTCATATCGTTATAGGGCGCTGGCAGGCCGCCCAGCGCCGGCACGAAGTAGACGCCGTTGCTGTCGGGCACGCGGGCCGCCTCCCGGTCAAGCTGTTCCACGCTGCCGTAGAGCCCCAGTTGATGCTGCGCCCATTCCAGGCTGCTGCCCGTGGTGAAGGAACTGCCCTCGAACATATAGCTGATCCTGCCGCCCAGCTTCCAGGCGATGGAGGTGAAGAAATCCCCGCAGGACTTGTACGCTTCGCCGATATTGACGTTGACGAAGGTCCCGCTGCCGTTGGTGCATTTTGCCGAGCAGGCGTCAAAGCAGCCCTGGGCGAACATCGCCGCCTGCTGGTCCGCCGCCATGCTGTATACCGGGATTTCCGCGCCGAAAACTTCCGCGCCGATCATGCCGTAAAAAGCGCTTTCCTCTTTTATTTCCGGGAACATATCGGGGCGCATGCCGAAAAATTCCGCGATAGGCGTCGCCCAACTGCCGGAAGGCATGTCCAGCATGGTGCTGTTGCTTGCCGTGCTGCAGGAGGTCGCAAAAGCCCTTCCGCCGCTGAGTTTGTACAGCAGCCAGGCGTCCACGTTGCCCCATTTCACATGCCTATCCTGCACCGCCGCCGCAAAGCCCGGCAAGATTTTCTTTGTTGAAGCCAGGGATACCGGCGTGTAAACCGCGGGGATATGCTCTGCCAGCCCGGGGAAATGCACATGAAAATTCTCGTTATCGCGCACCAGTTCATTTAAATAATCCACACCGCGCGTGTCCTGCCAGGTAACCAGGCTGCACAGGGGCTTTTGCGTTTCGCCGTCCCACATCAGCCAGGAGGTCCTTTGGTTGGTGATGCCCGCGCAGGCGATCTCATCGGCGGAGATGCCCGCTTGCTCTATGGCCTGCCTGCCGACGCCAACCACCATGCGCACAATTTCCTCCGGGTCCTGTTCCACCCTGCGCGGGCCGGGGTAACTGCTGCCGACGGTCTGAATGACCTTGCTGACAAGCTCCAGATCCCGGTTGTAGACCAAGCCTTTGATGCTTGTCGTGCCCGCGTCGAGCACCAGGATGTATCGCTTCACGGCTCTTCCTCCCTGTGATGGGCTGGCTCTATTATAGTAGCTATCGCAAGCGGAGTCAACGTTTTTCTTGACATACTTCACGCCAAATGCTACAATTCAAGTGTTAAGCAAATATAGAAAATGTACATTCACGGGGAGAGGGTTCATCGTTTGGAGTCTTGTCAGCTGGCCTTACAGGAGCGGTTTCCCGGCCTGCAGCTGGAATGCAGGCTGGATGAGCGCGGCATCCTCACGCTCTCCGGCCAATGCGAAAGCTGGGAGCAGCTTGTCAGCGCCGGCCACGCCATGGCAAAGCAGCCGGGCATCAAGAACGTCGTAAGCGAGATGACCGTCAAGGGCATGGAACTGCCCAGGACGGACTATTCCGCGCACAAGCAGGCGGGCGAAGCCATCGGCGTCATAGAAAAAGTCGACGTCCTGATCATCGGCGCGGGGATATCCGGCTGCGGCATCGCCCGGGAGCTGGCCAAGTACGATCTGAATATTCTTGTAGCGGAAAAAACAGAGGACGTCGCCACGGGGGCAACCAGGGCCAACAACGGCAACATCCACCCCGGCCACGCGGTGAAGCCCGGGACGCTCAAGGCCAGGCTAAATATCAAGGGCAACCGGCTGTATACCAAATGGGCCGAAGAACTGGGCTTCGAGCTGCAGCGCTGCGGCGGCATCGGCGCGGTCACGGACGGGCGCCTGATACCTCTGCTGGAGGAGGCCTACGATACAGCCCTGCAAAACGGCGTGGACGGCGTTGAAATCGTGGACGCCAAGCGGGCCTACGCGCTGGAGCCCGGCTTTGCCCGCAATGGCGAGGACAAGATCGTGGCTGCCCTGTGGCTGCCGTCAACAGGCCTGGTGGAGCCCTACAAGGTCGCCGTTGCCCTGGCCGGGAACGCGGCGGAAAACGGCGTGCGCTTCTGGTTCAACTGCACCGTGGCTGATATTTTGCATGACAATGGCATTGTACAGGGCGCGGTCACGAGCAAGGGGATCGTCCTCGCGGATACCATCATCAACTGCGCGGGGCTCTATGCCGACGAGATATCCGCCATGGCCGGAGATAAAAGCTATACCATCCATCCGCGCAAGGGCGTTATCGCCATTTTGGACCAAAACAGAGTACCCTATTACGGGAGCCTCGCCGAGGTCATTGATATGGAAACGGTTATCGCCGCGAAAAACAACCCGAATTCCAAGGGCGGCGGCATGTGCCGCACCCCCGAGCGCAATATTCTGATGGGCCCTTCCGCTGTGGAGGTTCCCGATAAGGAAGATAAATCGACCACGCCGGAGGAGCTGGCCTACGCTATGGGCCGCGGGGAGCGCTCCGGCATAGCCTACGGCGACATTATCCGGTTTTTCGCGGGCAGCCGCCCGGCTGAATTCACGGAAGATTTCGTGATTGAAATGTCGGAAGTGACTAAAGGCTTCATCAATGTGGGAGGGATTCAGTCCCCCGGGCTGGCCGCGGCCCCCGCCATCGCTGAAATGGTCGAGGGCATCCTGGCCGAAAGCAAGGCCCTTGTGCCAAGAAAAAATTACAATCCCCTTCGCAGGCGCGAGATTGCGTTCCGGCATCTGAGCCGGGAGGAACAGGATGCGCTCATCCGGAAGGACCCGCGCTACGGCAGGATCATCTGCCGCTGCGAGTGCGTAACCGAGGGCGAGATCCTCGACGCCCTTGCTTCGCCTGTGCCGCCGGGCAGCCTCGACGCCGTCAAACGCCGCACCCGCGCAGGTATGGGGCGCTGCCAGGGCGGCTTCTGCCAGTGCCGCGTGCTGGAAATTCTGGCCAGGGAGCTGGGCTGCGATCCCACTGAGATCAACCTGGCCGGCGAGGGAAGCAACGTCCTCCTGGCAGGCAGCCGTCCCGGAAAGCAGGTGCGCGATGCATAAGCTGAGTATCGACATCGCCGTCATCGGCGGCGGCCCGGCGGGCNTCGCGGCGGCCCTTGAGGCAAACGGGCAGGGCGCGAAGGTGCTGCTCCTGGAGCGCGGCGCGGAGCTGGGCGGCATATTGCAGCAGTGCATCCACGACGGCTTCGGTATCCATCGTTTTAAGAAACGCATGAGCGGCAATCAATACGCCCAGGCCTTTATCGATGAAATTGAGGCCAGCGATATCGAAATCATGCCGGACACCATGGTCCTGGAACTCACCCCGGACCGGCGCGTCTTCGCCTGCAATCAACAGCAGGGCATGATGGAGATCCTCTGCGGCGCGGTCATTCTGGCCATGGGCTGCAGGGAGCGCACGGCAAGCCAGGTGCTGATCTATGGAGAGCGCCCCGCCGGTGTAATGACAGCGGGCGCGGTGCAGCACTACATCAATGTGGAGGGCTACCTGCCCGGCAAGCGGGCGGTCATCCTGGGTTCGGGCGATATCGGGCTGATCATGGCCCGGCGCATGACCCTGGAGGGCATGGAGGTGGAGGGCGTCTACGAGGTGATGCCCACCCCTGGGGGCCTCACCCGCAATGTCGTGCAGTGCCTGGACGACTATGATATTCCTCTGCATCTTTCAACGACCGTGATCAGCGTACAGGGCAGAGCGCGCGTGGAGAGCGTGACAGTCGCCCAGGTAGATGAAAATCGAAAGCCCGTTCCCGGCACAGAAAGAGATATCCCCTGCGACCTGCTGGTGCTGGCCGTGGGGCTCATCCCCGAAAACGAGCTGTCGCGCAAGGCGGGCATTGAAATCGACCCCATCACCAAGGGACCCGTGCTCGACGAGCATTTCATGACCAGCGTCCCCGGGATTTTCGCGGCGGGCAACGTGGCGGCGGTGTTCGATCTGGTGGACTACGTCTCCCAAAGTGGGGAGATCGCGGCCCGGGGCGCAGTCTCTTTCATGAATGGCGCGCTTTCTATTCCTGCATACGAAGCTGTCACGGCAGGAGAGAACGTCAGTTTTGTCATCCCCCAGCGAATCACCGGAAGCGCGGGCAGGGGCATATTCTTTCTTCGTGTAACGAAACCCATGAAAACGGCCCAATTGTCATGCGAACAGCAGGATGCTATCCTTTTGCAGAAAACCTGCCGCCACGCCGCGCCCCCGGAAATGCTCGCTGTTGAGGCTACTTGGAATCCCGGCAGCCTGCGCTTCTCTATGCGGGAGGTGAATGACTGATGGCCGAATTCATCTGCATCGTCTGCCCCGCCAGCTGCCGCTTGAGCGTAGAGGAGACAGGCGGCGAAGTCGTCGTAAACGGCAGCGGGTGCAAGCGCGGCATTGCCCACGGCGTCAGCGAGTACACATCGCCCATGCGCATGCTCACCACCACGGTCGTGATCACAGGCGGGGCATTGCCCCGCTTGCCGGTGATCTCCCTGGGAGAAGTGCCGAAGGCCAGGCTGCGGGCCTGCCTCGAGGCGCTGTATCATCTGGAGGCGCAGGCCCCGGTGCGCTGTGGGCAGTTGATTTGCGAAAATATCTGTGGCACGGGCGTGGACATCGTCGCGGCCCGTGCAATGCGGGAAAAATCTTAATATATAGGGAGGCAGCTCCATGAAAATGGACAAACAGGTTCGGGACTTCATCCAGAAGGACACCCAAAACTCCATGGTGGTCAACTTCGCCATCAACGGTATGTTCGCCGCGGTTTTGAACCATAAGGCAGATGCCGTGGCGGTGGACGCGTTGGCCATTGCGGTTGATCTCACGATCACCTGCATGCTCATCTGCGTGCTCAGCGCGTTTGCCAACCTGCTCAGCGTGAAGCAATCCGGGATCACATACACCCCGGAGCCCGGCAGCCGTGTCCGTCGTTTAGGAGGGCTGCTCCGGCATCCTGTTTTGTTTGGCGTAACGCTCGGCGTTGTTGCGTCTGCCGTGTCTTCCGTACTGTTTGCTTCTCTGTTTGCCCTGCTTGGCGTTCCGGCGCTTTCGTTTTATGTCTATGTCGGGTTCAAAAGCCTGTTTGGCGGCGCGGTTGCCGGCATCGCCACCGCTCTGGAATTGTATGCGGGCGTGATCCAATATGAAAAGTAAGAATATTTTCAAGAAAGCAGGAGACATATGGAACAATCCACCCTGGCCCGCCAGCTTGGCGAATTAATCGGCCAAGACAAAATCATCACCGACCCGGATATCCTCCTGAGCTGCTCGAAGGACTACATCGGCTTCCGGCAATATGAGCGTGGCGCGAAGCAATACCGGGTGCCAAGGGCGGCCTGCGTGGCCAAGCCGCAAAGCACCGGGGAAGTCAGCCGGCTGCTTGCGTTTTTAAATGCGCATAAAATAGACGCCGTACCCCGCACCGGCGGCTCCTGCGTCACGCTGGGCCTGGAGCCCCAGGAGGGCGGCGTGATCATCGACGGCTCCGGCATGAACGAAATCATAGCGCTGGATGAGACCAATATGTGGGTCACGGCCCGCTGCGGCACGCCCCTGGAATACCTGGAGAACTATCTGAACAAGCGCGGGTTTACGGCGGGGCACTTCCCGCAGTCCCTGCCCATGGCCCACGTGGGGGGCCTGCTCGCCACGCGCAGCATCGGGCAGTTTTCCACACTCTACGGCGGCATTGAGGATCTGGTCATCGGCCTGGAGGCCGTGCTGGCGGACGGAGAAGTGATCCGCATCAAGAACAACCCCCGGCGCTCCGTGGGGCCGGATTTGCGGCATATGTTCATCGGCAGCGAGGGCGCCTTCGGCTTCATCACCGAGGCAAGCTTGAAAATCTTCCCCTACCGGCCCGACGAGCGCTGGATGCGCTGCTATGCCATCCGGGGCATGAGGAACGGCCTCGCCGCCATCCGGGAGATCATGGCGCGGGGCTACAAGCCCGCCGTGGTGCGCCTGTTCGACGATGAGGAGTCCCAGCGGGACTTTGGCGAATTGGCCCCGGAGGGGTATTGCCTGCTGTTTTTGCTCGCGGAGGGCCCGAAGGCCATCGCCGAAGCCACAGGAACCGCCATCGTGGCGATCCTGGCTGCGTATGACGTCGTCGACCTGGGCACGAAGCCCCTGGAGCACTGGCTGGTCCACCGCAACGACACCTGCGACACCATGGATATCGATTTGTATTACAAGATGGGCGCGGTGGCGGATACCTGCGAAATTTCGGCCCCCTGGTCCGTGATAGGCGATATCCACGAAGCCGTGCTGGAGCGCATGCCAAACGAAGTGCCCACACTGATCTCCATCGGAGGGCACTCCTCCCACAGCTATCTCAACGGCACGAATATCTACTTCACCTTCGGCGCGATGGTGCGCCATGCCGACGACGCCCGGCCTGTCTTCATGAAAATCATCGGCACCATCATGGAGGAGACCCTGAAACGCGGCGGCAGTATCGCCCACCACCACGGCTCGGGCAAATACCGTACGCGTTGGATGCCCGAGGAGCACGGCTCGTCCTACGTGCTCATGCGCAGGCTGAAGAATGCCCTTGATCCAAACGCGATACTGAACAAAGGCGTTTTATTGACAGATGAATGAGCTGCATATCTGGGTCTGCTTCAAAATACAGCCCGATTTCGAGCATGTCCTTGAGAGCGACTGGGCGGGCTTCGGCCCCGGCAGCGACATAAGCTATGCAAAGCACAGCTTCAGCTGCTTTGATGAATCTGCTCTGGAAATCGCTTTGCGCCTGAAGGATAGCCTGACGCAGGAGGGCCGGGATGTCACCTTGGGCGCGATCACTTTGGCCGATTCGCTCCCACCCGCGCAGCGCAAGCATTTATTCGCCGCGGGCTATGACGAAATCCTGCGCATAAATGCCCGCCTGGAATTCTCCCCCCGGGAAACAGGGCGCCTGCTGGCGGCCCATCTCGTGGAAAAAAAGCCCGATCTGGTTTTGATGGGCAGGCAGGCGGGCTATGCCGACACCGGCCTGGTCCCCTACTATGCGGCGGAGGCATTGGGCTTTCCTTTGCTGGCAGACATTGAAAACGTTACAAGCGAAATGCTCCGCGGGCTGCCTCTTGCGGTGAGTATAGGCAATAGCCCAATAACAGCCCTGCGGGCCAGCACCCTGCGCCAGCAAATCGAAGCCGGAAAAAAGCAGCCAGCGGTCATTCCGGCGGATGCTTCCCCGATGACGACACCTGTGCTGATACGCAACCGGCCAAAGCGCAGCATCCAAATGGCAAAGGCAAATGCATTGCCCGGTATCCTGCGCGGGCTGCTGTCCGGCGCAAGTGAAGCGGCGAAACCGGAAGCAAAGCTTACCCCTCCGGACAATGTGCGGTTGTTCGATCACACCCGGGCCGATGCGGCAATTCGATATGCAATCGAAAACAATCTGCCCTGCGTGAATGGAGTGATCGGCCTGAGCGACGACGGCAAATACGTAATTACAAAAGCCTGCAGCTCCCACCTGGAATGGCGCATCCCTATCACGCACGAGGAGCAGGTGTGGGTGCCCTCCCCGGCGCTCAGTCCGACACAGCAAGCAAAGCTTCTCCTGGTTGGCGGCCGGGGCATGGGCAAGGAGGGCATCGCAAAGCTGCAAGCGCTGGCCTCCCTGCTGGCCGGGGCGTTCGGCCTCACCAGGGCGGCGGCGCAAAACGGCTGGGGCGGCATGGACAGGGTCATCGGGCAATCGGGTATCGTCGCCCGGCCGGAGGTCTGCGTGGCCTTCGGGGCCTCTGGCGCGGCGGCGTTCATGGCCGGGGTGGAAAAGGCCCGGGCGCTTGTCGCCGTGAACACCGACCCCGACGCCCCGATCTTCCACTATGCCGATTATGGTGTGATAGAGGATGCCGAAACGGCAGCGGGCGTATTGCTGGAGGCTTTCGCATGATATTGGATGAAATGAGCGCAAAATACGAAGGCCTGCTGCGGGACGAATCCCGGATGCAGGGCCATGCCGAGGCCGTTGCGCGGCCAAGCGATACCCATGCGTTGATTCAAGCGGTCAGGGAGGCCGCGGCGCGGGGGATGCAGCTGACAACCCAAGGCGCGGCCACGGGCTTGGCCGGCGGCGCTGTGCCCCAGGGCGGTTTGCTTCTTTCCATGCGGGGCATGAACAAAATCCTGGGCTTGCGGGAAGAGAATGGAAACTATTATTTGCAGGCGCAGGCGGGCGTCACGTTCAGCCAGGCAGAGGACTATCTGCGCAGGCCCTTGGGCGGCAAGGCCTGGTTTTTAGCGCAGAGCCCTTCGGAAAAAAGCGCGACACTGGGCGGCGCGTTTGCCTGCAACGCCATGGGGATCAATCGTTTGCGTTATGGGCGCTTTTTGGACTGCGTGTCCGGCCTCACCTGGGTGACGCCCCAGGGAGAGCTCCTGCGGCCGGGGCGCGGCGATGAAACGCTTGCGCAGCTTGCGGGCAGCGAGGGGCGGCTGGGCGTCGCGGCTGTACTGGAGCTCGCGCTGCAGCCTGTTCCCGGGGCGAACTGGGGCGTCTTCTTTTTCTTTGGACAGCTTGGCCGGGCAAAGCTGTTCGCCAATGCCCTGGCAAGCGGTCACCTAACCGCCTGCGAATATTTTGATCAGGCGTCGTTGGAATTATTGCAGGCCAATTTACCGGAGAATGCCCGCGAAGCTATATACATAGAACTTTCCGGCGAGGATGAGGCCGCGTTGGAGGATGATTTGGCGCAGCTGCTTGATGTATTCAACGGCCGCGACGAGGACACCTGGGCTGCCGACAGCCTGCCCGAAATCGAGAAATTCCGCGCGATTTGCCATTCTGTCGTGGAACTCGTCAACAATGAGATTGACAAGGCGCAGGTGCCGGGCGCGGTCAAGTACGACCTGGATTTCCAGTCGGGACGTGTGTGGGAGCAGCTTGACGCTTGCCGTGAGCAGGCCGCGCGGGCGGGCATCCCGTTATATTGCTTCGGGCATGTCTTGCCGGGCCAGGCGCATGTTTGCCCTGTGCCCCGCAGCGTAGAAGAAAAAGCGGCATGCGAGGCCCTGATGGAACGCTGGGCTGCGCGAGTCGTAGAACAGGGCGGCTTGCTGGCGGTGGAAAACGGCTTTGGAAAAAACAAAAGGCAGCTGATGGACCTGACGCAAAACCATTTGCGTTCAAAATAGGAAAGGGAGATGCTTTCATGAAAAAATCGACCATCATCGCGGGCGCAACCATCCTGGGGGCGGGAGCGGCTTATCTGGGCATCGGCAATTTCATCTATGGCCAGCTGCTGTCGCGCAAGACGGCAGCCGGCGGCATGAACAGCATGACGGACCCGGAAGTTTTGGCGGGCAAAGCGGAGGAAAAAGAGTTAACTCCCTGGGAACGTTTTGTGGCGAAGCTGATCGACAACGCATCAGGGCTTGAGGATTACTTCTCAAAGCCTTACTTCCCCATGTTCCAGGAGGGCGCAAGGTGGCTCTTCGATCAGAACCCGGAAAAAGTCGTAACCAACTCTCCCAGAGGGGAGCGCCTGCACGCGGAGCTGGTCAGAAACGAAACGCCCTCCGACGTATGGGTGATCTCCATCCATGGCTTTTCCAGCTGCCCCCGGGATATGGGCGGCTGCGCGAAGGCTTTTTATGAATGGGGATACAATGTACTGCTTCCGCACCTGTGCGGGCACAACGACAGCGAGAGCAAGGCCGTTTCCATGGGCTGGCTCGACCGCATTGACATCGTTGCCTGGATCGGCTACCTCAACCGCGAATACAACCACCCCAGGATTATTCTCCACGGCATCTCTATGGGCAGCGCAACCGTGATGATGACCACCGGCGAAGACCTGCCCTCCAATGTAATCTGCGCCATTTCGGATTGCGGTTACAGTTCTGTGTGGGACGAATACGCCGCGCAGTGCAGGCAGACCCTGCACCTGCCCACGTTCCCCTTCCTCAACGCGTTGGATACGGTCGTGCGCCTGCGTTCCGGCTTCTCGCTCAAGGAGGCCTCCAGTGTGGAACAGGTCAAAAAGTCGAAGACGCCCACGCTGTTCATCCACGGCGAGGACGACGCGTTTGTCCCCTTCTGGATGCTCGACAAGGTCTATGAGGCCGCGGCCTGTGAAAAAGAAAAGCTTGCCGTGCCCGGTGCGGGCCATGGCGAATCAGGCTACCAGCTCGAGCTGTATTACGGCGCGATACGTAAGTTCATTGACAAATATCTATAAAGGAGAATCATCATGAAAAAAACACTGGTTTCTATCCTGGCCTTCCTGCTTGCCGCGGCCATGCTGATTGGATTTGCTGCCTGCGGGAAGCGGGAGGCAGATGCCCCGACCACGGCGGGCGGAGCTGCGGCCGAGACAACGCAAACCACCGAACCTGCGGCAAACGAAACGGATGAACCCGCCGGCGGGGAAGCAAGCGCGCATCCAGGCGAAACGGCGACAGGCGATATTGCCGCGATCGCCGAGGGCGAGGATGTGCCTAACCCCATCGGTATGGCAAAGCCGGAGCTTGTCGCGTGGTACAACGACCGCATCAATTATGTGCGCGAGCAAAAGCCGAAGATGACCAGGGCCGAGACGCTTGAAATCCTCTCGGTGGAGGTCACCCTGCTCGGCGGCCTGCTGGACGGCATTATCAACGCGGCGATCAAGCGGTTCATGCCGGGCGACCCGGTGGTGGAGACCATCCAAAAGGGGACGGACAACCGGGAATTCTTCATGGGCTCCATGGAGCGGCCCATCGTGAGGCCAGGCGACGCGCAGTCCATCACCGCGAAGGAAGAGGGGGGCAACTATGTGGTCACCCTCCTGTTGGGCAGTGAAATAAATCCCCTGAATGACGGCGTGAGCAAATACTCCCGCATAAGCAACCCCGCCACCCGCCAGGACGTGCTGGACACCGTTTCGGAGATGGGCATAACCGGCGACATCGAAAAGGCTGTTCTGCTATATCACGGCGGCAAGGTGGTGATCACAGTGAACCAAAAGGGTGAGATCGTCCATTTGCGCGACGAACTATATGTCGACGCCGACTGCAAGGATGTAAAGGCCAGTGTCTTCAAGACGGACCTGACGGCCAAGCAGCACGGGCTGCAGGTTTTCACCGGCTTCGTATACTAAAGAGGAGGGACAGCCAGTGCCGGGCGGATGAAGCCACCCTGCTCGAAGCGCTGCAAAACAGGCGTATTAAGCTTGACAGGCCGAATAGACTGGCACTAAAAAACAAAGCCTTGGTACACAAGGATTTCGCGTGGCTGTTGTGCTGATCGACCTGAAAATGACCGACCTGCGCATTGAACACGCCCGTAGGCATCATGACGTGGGCGATATGGGCCTGATTTAACTTGCTGGCAACTTGCTGAAATATCCCAGCACACCCGAACTGAATATAATTTCCCCTGCCGGATATTTTGCTTAACGAACAAAGTATCCGGCTTTCGTTATTTCTGCACACATTTTGCGGCCTTGCGACCTTTAGCCGGGCAAAATGGGGTAGCCAAAAAAGTACCGGCAGCCGCACAGCACGGCGGCCTCGGCTATGGCCTCATTGCCTTTCATGAATTGCGTTTCCATTCTAAACCTCCTGAAAAGAAAAATCCTGCAATATGCCGCCGATCCGGGTGAGCCCCTCCACAATTTTCTCCTCCGGCATATTGGAAAAGTTGATCCTGAACGTGTTTTCGTTTCCCCCATTGGGAAAGAATGACCCGCCTGGGACGAAGGCCACATCCCGTTCAAGGCATTTTGCGAGCACATCCCTCGCGTTGATGTTGGAAGGCAAGCTTACCCAGGAGAACAGCCCGCCCTCCGGCCTTGTGAAAGCAATCCCCGCCGGAAACACCTTGCCCATCGTGTCGACAGCGATATCCCTGCGGCGCCTGTATGTTTCGCGGATTGTTTCGATATGCCGGTCGATGTCGTAAAGCTCTAAATACCTGGCGATTTCCATCTGCGCGATGGTGTTGCATTGCAGGTCGACCCCCTGCTTTACAAGCACATATTTGCGTATGATTTCCTTGTCTCCCGCTATCCAGCCGATTCGGTATCCCGGACAAAAAATCTTTGAAAATGTACCGGTACACAACACATTCCCGCGCTTGTCAAACGATTTTACGGACGGCAGAAATTCATTTTCAAACCGAAGCTCCCCATAGGGATTGTCTTCAATTACGGCAACGCCGTGTTTTGCGGATATATCGGCCAATTGCCTGCGCCGCTCGATATTCCATGTTTGTCCAGTGGGATTCTGGAAATCAGGTATCATATAGATGAGTTTCGCGTTTGCGTGTGTTTTTAGCTGATGCTCCAGTTCAGGCATCATCATACCATGGCCGTCGGCGGGAACCTCGGCAAAGCGGCAGCCGTATGCCCGGAAGGCGCTGATGGCGGCGAGATATGTCGGGCTTTCACATAAAACAGTGTCCCCTTCGTCCAGGAAGACCATGCCCGAAAGATCAAGCGCCTGCTGGGAGCCGTGGGTAATCAAAATATTTTCGCTATCGAATGCCGTGCCGAGCCGCGTATTCATGCGTTCCGCGATCCATTTCCGCAGTGGTGGGTAGCCCTCTGTGGTCGTATATTGCAGGGCCTTTCTCCCATCCTCCTCCAAGACAATCCGGTTGACATTCTTGATCTCACCGACCGGGAAAAGCTCCGGCGCGGGCAGCCCGCCCGCAAAGGAGATCATTTCAGGCCTTTCGGTCACCTTCAGTATCTCCCTTATTTCCGAGGCCTTGATACCAGACATCCTTCGCGCCGTCTTAAATTCCATCGGCATACACCTCAATGGCCGCGTCAGGCCACATCAATGCGCATAGGGCGCAGGAATTACATCGGTCCTGGTCTGTGCAAATAGCCGGGTTCCAGCCTTTGGCGTTTACCCTGTCCGTGTTGATCTCAATGAGCCCTTTTACAGGGCAAAAGGCCGCGCGCAACCCACAGCCCTTGCAGGCTTCTTCGTTAATCCTGATCATCTGGTTTATCTCCTTCATTGGATATCGTTTCGACCATGGTATTGAGTATCGCGAATTGCTCATCCACAATCGTTTCTGTCAATACATCGACCAGGGCCATGACGCCCAGGCCCTCAATCACAACAATGAAGTGATCTGCAAGGGTCGCTATGTTTTCCTCGTGAATCGCTTTTTGCCTAAGCCCCAGCTCCAGGATTGCCAGGACAGACTTCCGGAGATTGCTCAACTGCTCATCGCGGAATGCCGGGGTCGCGCCTTCGGCCCTGGAAAAGGTGTATTCGTACATCGCCCGGAGCAGGCTGTCCTTCATGTATAGCAGCCGCTCCTTCTGCAATGCCAGGAAAGCGTCAAGGACTGCCGTGAACGGTTCGTTATCGTCAACCGCCTTGCGGATGACGGAAAATTTCGTCTTGTTGCGGCTGGAAGCAACGGCCTGGAATATTTCATCAACAGAGCTAAAGTAAAGGTAGATGCCGCCCCTGCTGATGTTGCATTCGTCGATGATATCCTGCATGGTGACATTCAGGTATCCCTTGCGGCAGAACACAAGGCGGGCGCTCTCCAGAATGTTATTCTCCTTCGCCTTGCGATATATTTCGTTTGGTTTGCGTGCCATAGAAGACGCCTCCTATAAATGACGCACATGTCATGTTATTTCTCTCTATTATATGACACCCATGTCATTTTGTCAAGGCTTTTTTTCGGGAAATTTTAATTTACTTGACATCCTACCGTGAATATGCTACAATGGTCAAAATACAGAAAGGTGGTGAAAGGCATTGAGCAATCGTAAAGAATTATACCCCGGCAGTGAATCTATGGCGCGGCGCGCATACGAGACGTCCATCCCGGGGCTTGTTGCGCCCAAAATTATGATTGTTTTGAATGCCAATCACCAAATCATATAGCGGCATAGATTTTGCCCGCTCCCTTATGTTTGGCCGGTCCCTGTTCAGAACAATCTGCACGGGGATTTTTTATGCCCAAATATAGAGGAGCTTTTTATTATGATTGATATAGCCGTACACGAATTACATAAATACTACGGAGCCAACCATGTGCTTCAAGGCGTCACATTTGAAATTAACAGCGGTGAGCGAGTCGGGCTGCTGGGAAAGAACGGGTCCGGTAAAACAACATTGTTTCGAATTATGGCGGAGGATGAGCCCTATGAGAGCGGGGATGTCGCCAGGGCAAAGGGCAAAAAGATCGAAATCCTCGCGCAGATCCCCGTTTTTGCCGAAAGCGACACAGTCGATGGCGTTTTGCGTTCATCATTTAAGGAAATAATCGAAATTCACGAAGTGATGAAACAGGCCGAAGGCGACTGCGATCCGGCAGTTTTAATGCGGTACGGAACCCTAATGGAAGAATACGAACGGCTCGGCGGATATGAAGTGGAGTTCAAAATCGAAAAAATATGCAACGGGATGAACATCGGGGAGGAGATGAGAGACAGCCCGTTCCATTTGCTGAGCGGCGGGGAGAAAACCCGGGTCAATTTGGCCCGTATCCTGCTGCGGGACTGCGACATCCTTCTGCTTGACGAGCCGACGAACCATCTTGATCTGGCTTCGCTCGCGTGGCTTGAGCAGTTTCTTCGTGATTTTACCGGCACGGTTGTTGTGATATCCCATGACAGGGTGTTTCTCGACAATACGGTGAGCCGGATCATAGAAATTGACGGGGGAAAAGCAAATTTTTATTCGGGCAACTATTCGTTTTTTGTGGAAGAAAAAGAACAAAGATTTCTGACACAGTCAGAGCAATACAAGCAGCAGCAGCGTAAGATTCACCAGCTTGAAGCCGCGGTCAAGCGCCAGCGCGTGTGGGCGCAAATGAATCCATCCAACACAGGCTTGGCCATGCGCGCCCTTGCCATGGAAAAACGCATAGAGCAAATGGACAAAGTGGAAAGGCCCGTTACGTCAAAGAAGCTGACGGAGGAGTTCAGCGGCGGCGGCTATGCCGCGAAAGTGCTTGTGTCGCTCGATTCGGTCAGCAAAAGTTATAGAGCGAATGTGCTGTTGGATCATGTGAGCCTTGCCATCGGCAGGCATGAGCATATCGCCCTCATCGGCGCGAACGGCTGCGGCAAAACCACGCTTTTGAAGCTGATCATGAATGAGGAGGCCTGTGACAGCGGCAACCTGCAGGTCAGCAGCAACGCGGCAATCGCGTATATGCCGCAGATCATCCGATTTGACGATGAAAACGCGACCGTGCTGGAAACATTGCGGTATGCGTTCGATTTGCCCGAAGAAATAGCCCGGAGCATTCTTGCGGGCTTCCGGTTCAGGGCCCCTGATGTGCTGAAAAGAATCGGCAATCTTTCCGGCGGCGAAAAAAGCCGCTTGAAATTATGCCTGTTGATGCAAAGCAAAGTGAATTTCCTGATACTTGATGAACCGACAAACCACCTGGATATCGAATCAAGGGAATGGATCGAGGACGCCATATCCGATTGGGAAGGCACCATGCTGTTCATATCCCATGACCGATATTTTCTGAACAAATTCGCTTCGAGGATATGGAGCATGCAGGGCGGCGAAATAACTGATTTTCGCGGCAGTTTTGACGAATATCTGAAAGCCTCGGCTGTTAAGCCAAGCGCGCCCCTTGTTGGCAAGAACAACAAAAAGCCCATTGTCAAAGCGAAGGAACAGTCCGCAAAGCCAATTTCGACAGGAGAGCTGATCAGCGAAACTGAAGCTGCATTGGAAAAAATCAACACGGAGATAGAGCTGGATTTATCCAATTCCGATTACCAAAACATGCAGCGGCTCTGTCAGGAAAAGCAGCGGCTTGAAGATAGGCTCGAATTCCTTTATGGCGAATGGATGAATGAAAATTGAAATCACCCCGGGACTCGCCTGGGGCGGCGGCGAAATCTTAGCTGAGAATTCTATACGCATCGGGGAAATAACTATGGAAAAACCACAAAGGATCGACGAATATATCGTCGCGCAGCCAAATGGGGATTTGTTTGTGGTAGTCTGCCTACCGTGGCATAGCACGCCTTCTTCACCGAACGATGATATTTGGGATGGCGCCATTGTCTCATACCTGACGTCTGTTCTTGGCAAGGGTCTCTATGTCGGCGCGCAACATCAATTTTTGGGGCAAATTCTTCTTGTGAATATCCTGCTTTTAGTCGAAGCTCTCTAAGCTGAAAACCCGTGCAAGAATCCCCCGCCTGCGGCCTCACCTGCTCCTCTGGACAACCTCTCCAAAAAATGAGCAAAGCCATAACCCGCAAGCGATTGCTGGCTATGGCTCTTTGTGTGGTACACCCTCACGGGCTCGAACCGTGGACACCCTGATTAAGAGTCAGGTGCTCTACCAACTGAGCTAAGGGTGCTCAACGTATGCTGGGCATACGTACAACATAGCATATTATAATCGAAGCGCACCCGTTTGTCAAGCTTTTTTTCAGATCAATTCCCGTGCCATCAGCGCCAGCAGCTCCTGCGCCGAAAGCAATACCACGTCCTCGTCCAGCAGCGAAACCAGGGCCTGGACGCCCGCGTAGCCGATGGACCAGGGATGTATGTTGATCACGGAATAGCCCTCCGGCCGGCCGTGGTCGCGCGGGTAGGCGTTGATGGTGTCCGCCACACCCTGTATCCATTCGGGCGTGGCTGTGGCGGGCGTACCGTCCGGGCTCCAGAAGGAAATGCGGTTGCAGGCCCAGGCCTTGCCGTTGGCACTGTAGAATTTGTCGCTGCCGCTCTGGTATTTATCCGGGTCCATGTACCATATACCCCCCGCGATCTCCTCCCGCGCCGCGAAAGCCCCGATGACGCTCTTCGCCTTCTGATCGAGCAGGGGCATGCGCCAGCGGATGCCGGGGATGGGCACGGTCACGTCATCCAGCAACTGCATGACGTGCAGGCCGGCCTTTTGCATGGCCTGCGCGGTCAGGCGGGCGTAGTCCTCCCGGACACCGGCGGGGGCGATCGTCATGTTGGCGTAGCCCAACCCGGACACCCCGCAGATCAACTGCATGCCGGGCTGGAGCATGCCGTAATGCGTCTGCGCCGCGAAGGGGAACAGCTCCGCCATCAGTGGGGCATAGGTGAAGCTCAACGGGAACGTATCGCCGGAGCGGATGCGGTCCGGGATGAAGCCCCTATAAAACGCGTCTCCCAGCAGCCACTGCAGGTTGTCGCCGTCGCTGAGCATCAACGCGGCGTAGTGCTTGCCCGGCTGGGCTGCAATGTCCCGGTTTTCATAGGGCTGCCGGAGCGGCGTGGCGGCGGAAAAGCCCATCAGCGCGCTGCCGTTGACCATGTGGTCCGCCGGGAGCATGTGCAGTCCGGCCTGGCTGACCTTGCGTACGAAGGGGATCTCCCCCGCGGGGCCCCACACGCCAAACACGCCGGTATTTGGCTTCATCCGGGCGAACACGTCCCGGTAGAGCCGCTGCTCCCGGGCGTATTCCGCCGCGCCCCCGCTGTGGTTGCCGTAGAAACAGAAGGCCCGCTGCGCAATGGCGAAGTCCCGCAGGCGCGCATTGCCCGGGGGCTGGTGCACCACCAGCGTATTGCTCAGCCTGTCCCTGTACTCGTCGAAAATGGCTTGCTGCTGCTCGGCAAAGCCGCCGGGCATTTCTCTCAGGTCGCACTTGAGCACAAGGCCCGCGGCCTCGGCCTTCCCCTGGCAGCCGTCGGGCACGCCCAGCCAGCCCTCGGCAGCGGCGATTGTGGCGGCCATATTGATGCCCGGGTTGCCGCCCTCGCCGGGCGGCGTATAGACCACATAGCCCCGCCCGGGAATCTCCGGGGCGAAGCGCTCCGCCAGGTCCCACACCGTGCCGGTGAAGGCCTCGAAGGCCTGCTCCGGGTGCGCGGTTTTGTAGCCTTCCAGGTAGTTCACATAGTGCCCCTCGGCTAAGTAGATATTTGCGCTGCCGTCCCGGGCTGTAATCCCCTGCAGAAACACCAGCACATTGCAGTCGTCCCGGCTCCAGCCTGTTGGATCGACCGCGATTACAGTCCCGCTCAGCGTGATAGGACGAAAGGCCTCGCCTACGCTTTGCAGGCTGGTGTTGTCCGCCCTGGTGAAGGGCAGCAGCAGGCAGCTGATTGAAAAACACAGGTCCAGCAGATAGATGGCCACGGCTGAGATAATGTTCATGGTTGTTTCTCCTTCTTTCAAGCCTATTTGATTATAACACAGGCCATTGGGCCGCGCAAGGGTGATTTTTTATTTTTTACTTCCCCCCCTCAAAAAAATATTTTTTCCCAAAACCCCCGTTCTTGCGCAAAAAGGCGCGCCAAAACGAGGGGATTCCCGGGTATAGTGGAGGGCACAATTTCCGGCCTGACGAGGCTCGCCGCAACCGTGATACCTGATAAGGGATACACCGGGGAAGCAGAACCGGGGCGCGCGAATTTGTCCCGCGGCCTGTGACCGTTTTTGCGCGCGTTTCCGGAGACGCGCGCAAAGACCGCGCGGGCTTCCCAAAAGACCGTAGAAATGAAAAAACACTTGCTTTGCCGCTTCGTATGGGGTATAATTTTTCTCAGAATGCCGCGTGGACAGGGGGAGTGAAAAAAACATGAGACGAGCCATCGCTCTCGGGACATTCGACGGCCTGCACACGGCGCATATGGCCGTGCTGGAGGCCGCCGCCCGGCTGGCGGG
>JGI24702J35022_10000738_pt1 | contig 20126 bp, 16 predicted proteins | sample TergutTh196P4_FD_35022 | JGI IMG/M metagenome (IMG submission 35022)
CGCCGTCTTTTTCATTTTCTGAAGTACCATCGCCGATATTTCCTGCGGCGTATACAGGCGTCCGTCAATATCTACGCGGGGCGTATTGTTATCACCGCAAACTACTTTATAAGGGATACGTCCGACCTCTTTTTGAACCTGATTAAACGTCTCGCCCATGAACCGCTTAATCGAAAAAACCGTCTTGCGGGGGTTCGTAATAGCCTGACGTTTTGCAGGGTCGCCTACTTTGCGCTCACCACCGTCAACAAATGCGACAATAGAAGGCGTCGTCCGCTTGCCTTCGCTGTTCGATATCACTACCGGCTCGTTTCCTTCGAGGACTGAAACGCACGAATTAGTCGTTCCCAAGTCTATTCCAATAATTTTTCCCATGATTTTATATCTTACATTATTATAAATTTCTTAATTGTATTCACATCGCGTCAAATATTGTGCCAGATTACTTCGTTCCTAATAATAATGGTAGCTAACATTGTTATTGGCAGGAATGAAGAAATCCATTACATTAATTTTCAATTCATTGCATTTTGAAGTGTTTGACTAAAAGAAAAAGAAAACCTGACAATTTGGCATATCCTTTGTTTTCTGCCAACGCGGTGTATACAGTCAACTCCTTCGTCGCCATGACATAAAAAAATCCCGGACAGGACATTCCTACCCGGGACAAATTATGAAAAAAAAATACCTCGGCATCACGCCGTTTTACTGTAAAAATTATTGATAACTAAATTATTTAATGATAACCCTTTTGGTTATATCCTCAATTTTTAACAAATATACACCGCTTGACAGTCCGCTGACGTCAACCTGTGTTATCTGATTTTGAACCGGTATAGATTTTATCTGATTACCGGATACATTAAACAATAACATCGTTTTTCCGATAAATATATCCGGAACGGACAACTCGAATGATGAAAAGGCAGGATTAGGATATATATTTATCTCGTATGATTCGGCGGCATTTTGTGGTTCGAGCCCTTCCGAATAGGTAAATAAACTATAGGCAGCCAACGATTTGTTCGTAGTATTAAAATATTCACAACGGGTTATTTTCCCATCTACGTCATAGAAATAAACTGTTTTCCCGTCGGAAATCCATTCACCGGAAGCGTAAAAAAACGATTCCGCAACTTTTTGATGCTCGTTATCAGTCGAATAAATGTATTTGCCTTTATTCGACCATTGCTTAAGTTCCGCGTTCCATGTCTGGAATAATTCCTCATTCAAAACGTCGGCTTCATCATACAAATAAAGAATACGAATGCTAACATCGTCCCATTCATTGGAGGCTCTGTTATTAAATTGTTTAAAACAGGCCTTTACAAGACCGTTACTATCGTATTCCCATTCACACCGCTGATAGGGATTAGCCGACCAGTCGTCTGCATTTTTATTCCAAAGACTGGTTAATGAATAAATCGGTTTACCATCCATACCTGAAAAAATTTCCGTTTTCGACCATGCGGGCCGGTCTGACTTGTCTATTACGATTTCCTTACCTTTTTCATAAAGGTATTCTGATTGCATCACATTCCGCCATGAGTTGTCCGCTTTGTTCCATCGAAGCGTGACATCCGCTATACGTCGTCCGTTGTCGTCGAAAGTATAACTTCGTTTATCAAGTAGCGTACCATCTGCAAGATAAAATGTCTCACCTGTAAGTATCCATGACGAAATTTGTTTTTTGAGCGTCACCTGCGCCGGTTCGAGGTTCAGCGGATTACGCGCTGTTTGTGCTTCCGAACTAAACGGCAAAGCCATCAAAAGAATAGATAAAAGACTAATTTTTAAATTCATAACGATTTATTTATTAAAAAATTTGTTTTTTCTTTTTTAAAATCAGCTACAAAAGTATGTTATATTTTTGGAATAAAAAAATTTTTCTTCTTTTCGATAATAAAAATCCGATTTGCTTTCACAAACGTTTGAAATATTATACCCGAATTGTAATTATATCCATTCTCGAATATAATCACGAAGGGATGTGAAGATATTTCTTTTTTCCATTTTTGTTTCGAGCCGTGAATCTTTCTCATTGTCGCGTATTTCATCAGAGATGTCGGGTGGTAGAGCATCGCTTCCCTGTTCGTCATTCGCAGTTTGATGCTGGTCAAGAGCGTCAGTAACTGCCGCTTTGGGCTTTGCGGCAATTTTTTTGCGAAAAGCTGAGACGATCTCTTCTAATCGCTCATTATATCCTTTCTCATACAGCGTTGTTACTAATCCGTTTGCTTGGACATACTTAAACAGAGATTCAAAAAAGGGGTCTTCAACGAGCGTGGACGAATCGCCGATAAGGATCAATTTTTTCTTTGCGCGTGTCATGGCTACATTTATTCTCCGGTAATCGGCCAGAAATCCGATTTTAGCATTCAGATTCGACCTGACAAGGCTAATCGCAATAATATCCCTTTCCTGCCCTTGAAATCCGTCAATCGTTTTGATGGAAATCAATCTGTTAGACAAGAATTGCTCAAAATAATTGTATTCCTTGATTTGTTTCCTAAACAAATCAATCTGTGCGGAATAGGGTGAGATGATGCCAATAGTTATTTTTTCATTCAAGATACGTTTTTCTCCTACCTTTTCCATGTATTCAAAAAGTTTCACGAATATCCGGTGCACTTCCTCTTTGTTATAGATGCTTGTACCTTCCCTCTGTCTGTTTTCATGGAATAACGATTGGCAGGTATCTATCCATTCAACTGGTATATCATTATCTATTAGCATTTTGTTCCGAACAAGGGGCGATGCAACTAAGCGATTATCATAAAACCATTGTGAAGAAAAATTCATGATCGTTTCGTGCATTCTGTACTGCGTAGTCAACAAGATACTGCATTCGGGTTTTGTCTCTATGATTTGCTCAAACAGGGTGTGCATCAGACCGTTTTGGGCGGCTTCATACGATTTTATCGTTGGAGGAAGTTGCTTGTGGTCGCCCGCAAAAATAACGCGGTTAGCTTTCAGGATGGGCGTCCAGCAGGCCGGTTCCAAGGCTTGTGCCGCTTCGTCAATGAAAACAGTCGAAAACGAAATCCCATTCAGTATGTTGAATGAAGTACCTATCATGGTAGCGGCTACTACTTTGCTCCCTTTGAAAATGGCTGATTTTATACTCATCTCGAAGATAGACCTGTAGTAGATGTATTCATTCATTTCTTTTTTTATTTCACTTCTTTTTTTTGAATCACGTGAGGGGATTTTCGAATAGTCCAATCGGAGTTGTTTGATCGTTTCTTTGCATGACAGGAGATCGGTATAGTAAGGGTGTTCGCAAAACTTGGCTTCATAGGTGATGTTCAACAGTTCTTCCGTCACTTTGGAGGGATTCCCTATTCTTACGACGCTGATACCCCGTCCTAACAATTTTTCGGCCAATACATCCACTGCAATGTTGTTGTATGCACATACCATGACTTGCGATTCTGATTTCAACGTCTCAATGATAGCCTCAACAAGGGTCGTTGTTTTGCCGGTTCCCGGCGGGCCATGTACAAGCGCAATATCCTGAGAGGATAAGATAAGGTTGACTGCCTCCTGTTGTGACGGATTTAACCAGTCGCTGTGATATGGGCTACAGGGGATAAAACTTGCCGGTTCATTTCCCAACATAATATCGCGTAATTTTGCTAACCGGTTATTGCTCGCAATAGAAAGACCCTCAATGGTTTTTTCCATTACGTTATATGTATATTTGCTGAAAGAGAGATGGAGGCCTATGCCGGTTTCTTTTTCCGTCCAACGTAAAGGTTTTTTTGCGGAATAAGAGACTTCTACCCTTTTAAGAGGGATAATTAATTCGATTATTCCTTCCGTGGAATGAACGATAGAGCCTGTCAGGGTATTGATTTGAAAGATTTTTACGTAACTGCCCGGTTGAAATGAATACTCGTCGTCCATATTTTGCGGCAAACGAAACACAGCCTTAATCATATCTTTGCTATCAAAGATGTTCTTTTCAAACACTATGGGATACCAGCAAATGCCGACTTTAACAGCCGATTCGATTTTTGATAAAGAAAATTTGCGAAACTGATTTTCGTAAAAAGTATTTTCTTCATTCTTCTCTAACCATAAGAGCCGTTTTAGTTTTTCTATTTTTCTTTTTGTCAACAATTCGTCTTTATTTTATATCAGGATACAAAGATATGAAATAGTTTTAATCTTTTTTGTACCTTTGTGCCGTTATTTGTAATTAAAATGAATAAAAGTAAGATAAATCATGCAAACCGGTTTGCGGCTATACTAAGTATAGCTATCCTTGTAAATTTAGGTTTATTCATGCTTCCTGATTCGATTTTAGACATCCCGATTAAAAAAGTCGATTTGCTGTCGGATATTCGTGTGCCCTCCCACGACGATGAAAATCGGCTCACTGTCATAGCGGAAGAACATACACAGGGGATCGTTAGCGGTGAAACATCCGCCAATTTTAATAGTCAGACATTAGTCGCTGCCGACCGCGAAAAGGCTACTCCGACCCATTCAAACATTACTGAAAATGTCGGTATCACCCATAACAGCCGTAACAATACGGATTACCTCTCCAACACGGATATCGAAGATTTTACATTGGAACACAATGGGTTGCATCGTTTCTTTGCCGCTCTCGACAACATTGACAAGATAGGACGCCCTGTCAGGATTGCATTCTTAGGCGATTCGTTTATTGAAGGCGACATCTTAGTGGCCGATTTTCGTGCAAAAATGCAAGCACAGTTCGGGGGTAGAGGTGTTGGTTTTGTGCCTGTCACTTCCGTTACAGCACAATATCGCCCTACTATCAAACAGAGCGCCAGCGGTTGGAAATCGTATTCCATTATTAAAGACAGAAACAGAAAGTATGTGCTCTCCGGATTTCAGTTCGAGCCTGTTTCTAACAACGCATCATTACAATTTCAAACCGTGGACATGTATCCGGGCTTGGAAGAGGTATCATCCTTAAAATTTATCTATGACAGGAACGTGGCTACCGATATGATTTTAAAAAACGATGGAGAAACATTTTCGTATAAATTGCCTCCAACCGAAAGAGTGACGCAATTTGAGTTAAATGGGCAATTCAGAAAAGGAACGTTGCAATTCAAAAATCCCAAAGGGTTGAAAGCCATAGGCATCGCACTCGAAGATAACTACGGTGTTGTGGTTGACAATTTTTCTATCCGGGGAAATTCCGGCGCTATCCTGTCAAATTTGGATAGTGAGAGTTGCCGTAATCTGCAACAAATACGGCCGTATGACCTGATCGTACTGCAATATGGACTGAATGTGGCAAGCGAATCTGTCCGGGAATACAGTTGGTATCGCAACAGGATGGTCTCTGTTATCGGACATATTCGGAAATGCTTCCCTGACGCCGATATACTCATCTTAGGCGTTTCCGATCGTAGCCGTAACGGACACAATACAATGCCTGCCGTCATTTCGCTACTGCGGACACAACGACAGATGGCAGAGAACGCCGAAGTAACCTTCTGGAGCATTTTTGCCGCTATGGGGGGACAAAACAGTATGATTAAGTATGTAAATTCAAACTGGGCAAGCAAAGATTTTACACATATGCGTTTTCGCGGAGGACGCGAAATTGCACTCGCTTTATACGACGCACTACTATTAGAAAAAGGATTATGGTACTAATGACAAGTCTATACTCGCGCCGATTTGTAGTCGGTGTGAAGGGGGGGCCTTTGAGATTTTTTGTTGTTTTCACACAAAGGGCGCTCATTCTGCTGTTTTTTTATACTTTTCAGGTCGTATCGGGAAATACATTGACTGTATTCCAATCAGGTCAACCTGACGACACTGAAACGGAAGTGATATACCGGACGCTTCCCGATGCCGAACGGGTGTTTTCAAGGTTGCCTTTTATTCCCGATTCATTATGTTATATCAAAGACCCTACCCATTCCATGTCGGCCTTTATAAACGAACTGATGGATCTTCTGCATGGAAAAGATACTGTAATCAATATCGTTCACCTCGGTGATTCACATATACAGGCCGGCTCTTTAAGCGGACGTACCATGCGGCTGATGCAAAACTCATTCGGTAATGCCGGACGCGGCTGGATAGCGCCCTTTAAATTATCCAAAACAAACGAACCTACGGATTATTTTATCTTATCGAATGTCAAAGAATGGATTTCCGGACGTTGTAATCAGATAAACCCGAAATGTCCGTGGGGAATTGGCGGCATTGGCATTCAAACAAAAGCAAAAGATGTCGACTTCCGCTTGATCATTGCACCTGAAAACGGCAAAGGTTACAGTTTTAATAAAGTGTTACTGTACAGCGACAGCAACACTTTGCCCCTGATGCCTGCAGGCCCTGGTAATGAAAAGATAACAGTTTCACCATGGAACAATCCTTCCGCGCATACAACAGAATCACCTGACAATCAAACAATTAGAATTGACACCTTTCGGATGACAGACCTTACAGATACCCTTTTCGTTAGAAACATGAACGCTCAAAACCAATCCGGTCATTCAAACCTGTATTACGGGTTCAATCTTTTGAACGGCAATCCGGGTATTTTATATCACGCTATTGGTGTCAACGGAGCACACTATGCTAATTACACACATCGCGATTATATCCGCCAATTATCTCTGTTGAAACCGTCGCTGCTGATAATTTCGTTAGGAGGAAATGAAGCGCACGGACGAAATTTCAATAAAACGACTTTCGAGAGCCAGGTACATTCTTTAGTTCGTTTGATACGCGAAGAAATGCCGCGAACTGCCATCTTAATAACTACGCCGGCAGAGACATTCAAAAGCGTCTATGTAAACAAAAAACGCCAATATGTACGCAATGAAAATATCGCTAAAGTAGCAGACGTTATTTCTACGTATACCGCAAGAGAAGGGCTTGCCTGTTGGGATTTGTATACTGTTTCGGGCGGAGAAAATTCTTGCAAAAACTGGTATGACGCGAAAATGCTTGTAAGCGACCGCATTCATTTCTCACGTACGGGATACGAAGAACAAGGCCTCCTGTTATTCAAGGTGATAGCCCGTTCCTGCGTTCTTTCGTTTCCTAAACCGACTCAATATGTGGAGTGATCTGCAATCCTATCTCCAAGAACTGTCCCCTGAGAAGTTTTTCGAACTATTTCGCTATCAGTCCGAATCGCCGATGCTGTTCAGTACAGGCCTCTTCCTTTTCCTGTTCTTCGGGTTTTACATTATATATAACAGTCTGCAAAACCAACATCGCATACGAATAATTTATGTCATTCTTTTCTCGCTTTATTTTTATTACAAGACAAGCGGTATATGGTTTGTGCTGCTTCTGTTCACCGCCACCTCCGACTTTTTTCTCGGACGCCTGATTGCGGGAACCACTGACAAGCTAAAGAAAAAACTTTGGGTCACCCTAAGTATCTGCCTCAATCTGGGTATGCTCGCCTATTTTAAATATACCAACTTCTTTTATGAATTAGCCATCGGGTTCTGGCATTTCTTTGGCGCTATCATGGACGAACCATTACTGAAAGAGATGGGTTATGTACCTTTCGATATTTTCCTCCCCGTAGGCATCTCCTTCTTTACATTCCAGTCGCTGAGCTATACAATCGACGTCTATCGCGGGCAGGTGAAGCCGGTCGACCGATGGACGGATTACCTGTTTTTTGTGTCGTTTTTCCCGGGATTAGTGGCCGGTCCTATTGTTCGCGCCCGCTATTTCCTGCCGCAGATGTATAAAAAACCTGTCTTGTTATTCAATCATATGGGTGAAGCGTTGTACCTGATAATATGCGGGTTGTTCAAAAAATGCATCATCTCGGATTATATCAGCATTAATTTTGTCGACCGTATCTTCGACACACCCTCGCTCTATACGGGTGTTGAAAACCTGATGGGTATTTATGGTTATGCGCTTCAGATATACTGCGACTTCTCCGGTTATTCGGATATGGCAATCGGGATAGCGCTATTGCTGGGTATCCGGTTTAACATCAATTTTGATTCGCCTTATCAATCGGCGACCATCACAGAATTTTGGCGTCGGTGGCATATTTCCCTTTCTTCGTGGCTACGCGACTACCTCTATATCCCGTTAGGAGGCAACCGGAAAGGGAAAGCCCGCACCTACTTTCACTTAGCTATCACCATGTTGTTAGGAGGTTTGTGGCATGGTGCAGCGCTACGGTTCGTTTTGTGGGGAGCGATTCATGGCGCCGCCTTAGCGATCCATAAGCTATTGATAAATCTGTTTGGGTTCAAGGCGACAGGTAGCGCCATGCCCGCTTGGAAACGGGCTTTTAGTACTTTTTTTACGTTTCATTTAGTTTGCTTCACGTGGATATTTTTTCGCGCCGATACGATGCAAAAAGCCAAAGAAATACTCACCCAATTGTTTACCCGCTTTGAGCCGCGCGCTTTCCTGCAGTTTGTAACCGGCTATCGCACGATATTCATCCTGATAGTTATCGGCTACCTCACACATTTCATCCCAAAGAAAATTGATTTGAAACTTCAACAAACTATCACTGTCATACCGTTGTGGGCGAAGGCCTTGCTGTTATGTATGGCTATCTTTTTTGTCATACAAATGAAAAACGCTGAAATTGTGCCATTTATCTATTTTCAGTTCTAATTTTGTACAATAATCCCGCTGTTTTGAAAAAAAATTTCACTTTTTTTTTGGAAAATTGAAAGAAGTTTTTATTTTTGCCGGTAAATCTATATTATCGAAATGGCGTTCTCGCTTGCGTATCAGACTAATTCACCGATATCAACGGAAGTCAAAGAATTTATTTTTGATAACGGGTTGACTGTATGGTTAAATGAAGACCATAACCAACCTAAAGTTTTCGGTGCGATAGTTGTGAAGGCGGGTGCAAAAGATTCGCCTAACACCGGCATTGCGCATTATTTTGAACATATCATGTTCAAGGGAACGGAAAAAATAGGCACCGTCGATTATGCCGCCGAAAAAGTGTTCTTAGACCAAATCGCTGAAAAATATGATGAACTGGCGGATACGAAAAACGAACTGCACCGCTCGGCCATACAACAGGAAATCAATGATTTAAGCATTCTTGCAGCCGACTATGTCATCCCAAATGAATTTGATAAACTAATAAGCAAATACGGCGGTACGAACCTCAATGCAGGTACCTCCTACGACTTTACGGTCTACCACAATATTTTCTCGCCACAATACATCGAGCATTGGGCCGAAATAAACAGCGAACGCCTCATCGCTCCCGTTTTCAGGATGTTTCAATCCGAGCTTGAAACCGTATATGAGGAAAAAAACAGGCGGGATGACATGATGTTCAATCAGGCGATGGAAAAGGCTTTTGAACTTTATTTCCAACCCCATCCTTATGCATATCCGGTCATCGGAAGCGCTGATAATCTGAAAAACCCACGTCTATCGGAGATGCGCAGGTTTTTCGAGAAATATTATGTAGCCAATAATATCGGGCTGCTGCTTAGCGGCGATTTTGATACGGAAAAAGCGCTTCCTGTACTTTCAAAGGCGTTTTCGAGAATACCAAGCGGCGAAAAACCCGAACAATATATCGTTTCTATCCCTCCCTTTCAGGGAAGGGAAAAGCATACGGTCAAAATTCCTATCCCCTTGATGAAAGTGATGGCCATGGGATTTCGCGGCGTACCGGCCAATCATCCCGACCAGTCAGCCCTGAACATTGCGATTGCCCTGTTAAATAATCCTAACGGCACCGGCTATTTAGACCGCCTCATGGTGCAACGAAAGGTAATGGGCGCCATGGCCGGCGGCGAAGCTTTCAACGAAGCAGGTATGTTGGGATTCATCATCCTGCCCCGACTGATGATTCAAACCTATAAAGGAGCTGAAAGGCTTATCTGGCGCGAAATCTACCGCGTACGCAACGGCGATTTCCCGGAAGAGATGTTCGAAAGCCTCAAACAAGAACAACTACGTCGCAATATCACAGACCTCGAAGACATCGATTCGCGTAGTCAAATCATGATACGACTATTTACACAAGGCAAGACATGGAATGATTATATCAACGAACTGCAACGCACCGAGGCATTGGTAAAAGAGGATGTCGTTCGCATAGCCAACAAATATCTGAATGATAATTATATATTTATCCACAAAAAAACGGGTAAATACATGAAAGAATACCTCCCTAAACCCGATTTTGCGCCCATCGTCCCCAAACATTCAAATGCCACTTCCAAATATGCCCTTAAATTGGAAAAACTGCCCATTCAACATGTCAAGATAAGGTTCTTAGACTTCGAAAACGATGCTCAAACGTTTACTTTGACACCGAAAGCTACCCTGTATGTGACAAAAAATCCGGTCAATACCATCTTTACATTAAAAATAATGTATGCCATCGGAAGCATGGAAGCGCCCCTAACTAAACTCTTAGCGAGCTATCTTTCCTTATTAGGTACTGATAAACAATCATTTAATGAATACCGGACAAAACTGCAACGCATGGGTAGTCAGTTGCATTTCGAAACCGACGACCAATATTTCATCATTAATATCAGCGGTTTTGACAAGTATTTTGAAGAGACAATCAACGCTGTAGGCGATTTTTTGCAACATGTCAAGGTAGACAGACGAAAACTTAAAACGCTTATCGACGACGACAAGGTGGGTAAAAAAGCGTTTTTCAAATCAAGTTTTGATATTGCCGAAGCCTTATTCGAATATGTACAGTACGGCACCCAATCACAGTTCCTGACAAAACCATCGTTGGGGGAACTGAAAAAAATGAAAGGGCAAGATTTGTTGGATTTGTTTTCGGTGGTACAACAAGTAAAATGCGATTTTCATTACTGTGGAAAAATTGACGCATCATTCGTTGCCGAAAAAATCCGCCAATATATCCTTTTAGATACGATTACAAAAGATTCCAACAGCCCCGTTTATCGCGACGTGATTGTGTACGACCGACCCCTCGTGTTCTTTTACGACATGTACGACGTATCCCAAAATATTTTATATGGCTTTCAGGTTGGCACTGCGTTGCCGCTACCCGATGAAAGAGTGGCAGCGCGACTTTTTTCGGAATATTTCGGTGGAGGCATGTCATCGCTTATCTTTCAGGAAATAAGGGAGTTTCGCTCGTATGCCTACCAGACTTCCGGTGGCGTCCAACTTCCGCCGTTTTGTCAGTCAGACAAACCTGCCACTTTTGTCACCCATCTCTCCACGCAATGTGACAAAACAATTGACGCAATGACCGTCCTCGAAGCGCTTATACGTCGCATGCCGGTGCATCCCGAAAAAATAGGGCCTATCATTCAAAGCATTGTCAACCAGACAAACAACGAATATCCCACTTTTCGTGACATCTCGACAAAAATAGCCAAATACAGGCAGGTTGGACACAATAGCGACCCGAACCAATACCTGTTACAAAAAATCAGGGAAATGGATATTAATGACGTCGTTAAGTTCCACAACGAACATGTAAAAGACCGAACACTCGTTTATGCAATCGTAGGCAACTCTCTCAAAATCAACATGTCAAAACTGTCTTCCTTTGGCGATGTAGTCCGCGTTAAGAAAAGTGATTTTTACAGGTAAAAACACAATGAGTTACTTTTTAGAACGGGCTATTGAAAAACCGGAATTGGTGCATGTTTATGCGCCGACATAGCTATTCGTTTTTCAATCATTCGGTCAGTTTCGGGGTTTCCGGATGTACCGCTTAAGATATAGGCGTCAAGCTGTTCGTAGGTCATGCCTAACTCGTCTTCATCGGTTTGTCCGTCCCACAGCCCAGCCGAGGGTTTCTTGTCGATAATACATTCCGGCACTTCCAAATAACGGGCAAGGTGGTATACTTCCTGTTTAGTCAGCTTAGCCAGCGGGTTGAGGTCACTCACGCCATCACCCCACTTGGTAAAATACCCCACCGTCCGCTCGGAAAGATTGCTCGTTCCTATCACAAAGCGACTGCTTAGTTGTGCTAACTGGTAGAGGTAGGTCATTCGTATACGAGGACGAATATTGGAGCGGCTCAACCCATCCGGTTCCGTAGAGACGTTACATGTAACGTCTTTACAAGGGTTATTCTGCAGAATCAATGCATCTACAGCAGGTTTGATGTCGAAAACGTGATACGAGAAATTGAATTTATCAATCAGTTCCATCGCATGGTCGCTACTTTCAACCCTTTTCATGTCGTCACCGTAAGGCATTAACACTAAATGTACCTCCACACCTGCCAACTGACACAGTCGGGCGACAACACTACAGTCGACGCCTCCGCTCATTCCCAATACTACGCCTTTACGGTGTGCCTGTTTTACTTGTTCCTTTATCCATGCCGCTATTTTTTCGGCATAGCAAGCTACATTCTGTTCGTCGATAATGAAAGATTTCATAAAATTATCTCTTTGTAATGCGGTGTTCTCTGTGTCTCTCTGCTGAAAAATTAGTAATTTTGCAGAAAAATACTACATCATGCGAATCGATATACTTACCGTACTGCCTGAAATGATTGATGGAATGTTGCACTGCTCTATTTTGCAACGAGCTCAGGATAAAAGACTTGCAGAAATCCATCTTCACAATCTGCGTGATTATTCCAGCAATAAATGGCGCAGAGTAGACGATTATCCCTTTGGCGGAGAAGCCGGAATGGTCATCCGGATCGAACCTGTCGACAGGGCTATATCCGTCTTGAAAGCCGAACGTCATTACGACGAAATCATCTATACCTCTCCCGATGGGGCGTTGTTCGACCAACCGACGGCTAACAGCCTGTCGATGCTACAAAACCTAATCATCCTTTGCGGTCATTACAAAGGAATAGACTACCGCATTCGTGAACACCTCATTACGAAAGAGATATCTATCGGCGACTATGTGCTTACGGGAGGTGAATTAGCGGCAGCCGTTATAGCCGATGCTACGATACGATTAATACCCGGCGTCATCGGCGACGAACAAAGCGCCTTGTCCGATTCGTTTCAGGACAGACTGCTCGCCCCCCCTGTTTATACCCGTCCTGCCGAATATAAGGGCTGGAAAGTCCCTGATATTCTGCTTTCGGGGCATGAACGTAATATACAGGAATGGAGGTTACAACAATCACACCAACGAACCGAACAGTTACGCCCCGGCTTATTGAACGATTGATTTCTTATGGATTTTCAGGTAAATCCTTTTTCCTTTTTTCTAACTTTTTTTAACTCTTCCTCTTTTTCCGGCTACAAATGGGAAATTTATCTCTATTAATTTTTCAAGTTTTTCATCTTGCAGTTTACCTGTTTGATACAGTTTTCTATTCAGAGATACCCAAGCATGTACCACATTCGTTCTCTCACCTTTTTGATAGGATTCAAGATTTCTCTCCCACGCATCGCCTCTTTTAGTCTTTGGCGTCACTTCCTTCGGCGTCACTTCCTTCGGAGCTTGCTTCGTTAATGGCTCTTGTGGCGTTGCAGGCGATTGCTGCTCTTCAAATGTCACCTTTCTTGGCCCCCGTCTTCCTCTCTGTTTCTTTTCAGGTTTCGGCTCATCAGGTTCTGCGACCTGTAACTGTTCAGGGATCAAATCCGGAACTGGTTCAGGCGCTGGTACAGGTTCAGGCGCTGGCGCTGGTATAAGTACAGGCGCTGGTACAGGCGCTGGTGCAGGCTCCGGTTTTATAACTTTGGGTAATTCTTCGTTTTTCTGAACCCCAAAATATTTTTTAAAATATTCGAGTTCCGAATTTTCCCATTTGAGCCTTTCCTTGTCGCTCTCCTCTTCTTTGTCAACTTCCAATTCAAACTCGAATTGAGTGATTGAGAATTTGCAATTCTTTTTTACCATCTGTTCCACGCTCAATCGATAACATGGACTGATTGAATTTTCAATTACTGCGGTTACAGTTCCGAAAAACCACCAATCACCGCTGTCATACTTTACTTTGTCTCCTACTTTGTATTTCATATTTTATTAATTAAAAATAATGTCGCAAAATTACATATAATATTTCATTTATTGCATTTATTTTTTATTTTTTTGATTTCTGTTAATAAAAAATTTGAATAGAGGTGTTATCTACCTATTTGTACCCACATTTTTTAAAAATACTAATTTTATCAATATTATACGATTTTGCCGATTTTTTACTACTTTTGCAGGCTGAAAGATAATCGTAATTCCTAATTGTTTATATGATCGAGCTTATACCCGCAATTGATTTGATAGATGGAAAATGTGTGCGACTGACACAGGGCGACTACGACACTAAAAAAGTGTATAGTAACTACCCGCTTGAAATCGCGAAAATGTTTGAAAGTTGCGGATTAAAACGGTTACATGTCGTCGACTTGGACGGTGCGCGTGAAGGACGGATTATCAACTATAAAACACTATATCTCATTGCATCAAAGACCTCGTTAGTGATTGATTTCGGCGGCGGTCTGAAATCGGATAAAGATGTGGAGATAGCATTTGAGAACGGAGCACAATTCATTACCGGCGGCAGTGTCGCTGTAAAAACACCCCGTTTGTTTGAGGGTTGGCTTGAACGATACGGAAAGGAACATGTCATCCTCGGAGCCGATGCGAAAGACGAAAAAATCGCTATCAGCGGATGGCAGTTGACAACGAGCCAAGCGTTAATCCCTTTTATTGAAGACTTTCATAATCGCGGCGTTAAGATAGTTATTTGTACAGATATAAGTCGCGATGGCATGTTGCAGGGGCCGTCGACCGAATTGTATTGTAAAATTCGTCAGACGTTACCGGATGTATACCTGATTGCAAGCGGAGGCGTCGGCTCGATGAAAGATATAGAAAGTTTAGCCGACGCAGGCATCCCCGCAGTTATCTTCGGAAAGGCTTTTTATGAAGGACATATCAAACCGAAAGACTTGGAATTATTAAATATTAAATATTAAGTATGGAAGCAAAACGTATTATACCTTGCTTGGATGTAAAAGACGGAAGAACGGTGAAGGGAATCAATTTTGTCGACTTTCGCGACGCCGGCGACCCTGCTGAAATGGGAGCCGAATATTGCCGTCAGGGCGCTGACGAATTAGTTTTTCTCGATATAACAGCTACACATGAAGGAAGAAAAACTTTCACCGAAGCGGTAAGGAAAGTCGCCCAAAACATCAACATTCCCTTCACAGTTGGCGGCGGTATCAGCGAATTAACAGATGTCGAAAGGTTAGTGAACGCAGGCGCAAATAAAATATCCATCAATTCGGCCGCTATCCGCCGTCCGGCGTTGATTGATGAGGTTGTGAAAAATTTCGGCAGTCAGGTTTGTGTCATAGCCATAGATGCAACAATTGATGATAACCAATGGATATGCTACCTGAACGGAGGACGTATCTCCACCGGTAAAAGACTGGTTGACTGGGCAGTAGAGGCAGAAGAACGCGGGGCAGGCGAGATTTTGTTTACAAGTATCTTGCACGACGGCATGAAAGAAGGCTACCCGAATGAAGCGTTATCCATGCTTGCCGACCGACTACATATCCCGGTCATCGCCTCGGGTGGGGCAGGCAAACCGAAACACTTCCGCGATGTTTTCCTGACAGGTAAAGCCGATGCTGCATTAGCTGCCAGCGTATTTCATTTCGGCGAAATAAAAATTCCCGAACTGAAACAATACCTTCGCAATGCGCATATTATTGTAAAATAATCTGAAGAAATAAATGGAAAGCGAGTTATTGGTTCTTTTGGAAAATATTGACGTCTGTCAGGAAGAAAACATCGTTTTGAGCAATGCCTCCCTTGCATTAAAAAAAGGCGAGTTTATCTACATCATCGGCAAAGTAGGGTCGGGTAAGAGCAGCCTGTTAAAAGCGCTTTACTGCGAGGTGCCTATCTATACAGGGAAAGCTTTTGTGGCCGGTTATAATCTGCTAAAAATAAAACGGCGTGAGATATCCCATCTTCGACGGAAGTTAGGCATTGTATTTCAGGACTTTCAGTTGTTAATAGACCGTACAGCCATCAAAAACCTTGAATTTGTCCTCAAAGCGACCGGCTGGAGAAATCAACGCATCATAAACCAGCGCATCGAAGAAGTATTGGAACAAGTGGGAATGCCGAACAAAGGGTATAAAATGCCACATGAACTATCGGGCGGCGAACAACAACGTATTGCCATTGCACGTGCGCTATTAAACACTCCTGCAATAATTCTTGCCGACGAACCCACCGGAAACCTTGACCCGGAAACGAGCGGACAAATCGTTCAGTTGTTGCATGATATATGCCTCACCGGAACTTCAGTCATCATGACTACGCATAACTATAACATTGTCAAATTATTTCCTGCACGTGTAGTTAAGTGTCAAAATAACAGATTATTTCCCGTAGAAGATGATTCATCGCTCAACTATGAAGATGCAGCATATGAATCGACGTTTGATTTTTAATAATAAAAGTATAAAGAAAAATGAAAATTTTAAAGTTCGGAGGTACATCCGTAGGTTCGGCGCAACGCATGAGAGAGGTTGCAAAATTAATTAATAACGGTAATCAGGACTTGGTGGTCTTTTCCGCCATGTCGGGTACAACCAATACATTAGTTGAAATATCGGATTTTTTATATAAGAAAAACCATGAAAGGGCAAAAGAAATTATCGACCGGTTGGCGTTAAAATATGAAAACGTCATTGATGATTTATACGCCACACAAGCATACAGAGCACAAGCGCATGAGTTCATCCGGTTGAAAATGAATTATCTCCTTTCGTTTGTCAACGGCTCCTTCACCTCGCTCGAAGAACGCATCATCTTGGCGCAAGGAGAATTAATGTCCACCGGTATGATGAATCTATATTTCCATGAGACAGGGGTCAATTCCATCATTCTCCCGGCATTGGAATATATGCGTACCGACGAAAATGCCGAACCGGATACGCTATTTATAAAAGAAAAACTGCTTGATTTGTTAAAAAAACATCCGGATGGGGCGTTTTACATCACTGAAGGCTACATTTGTCTGAACACAAACGGTGAAATAGATAACTTGCAACGCGGTGGCAGCGATTATACGGCTTCGCTTGCCGGAGCAGCTTTGAACGTTGAGGAGATACAGATTTGGACCGACATCGACGGGATGCACAACAACGACCCGCGTATCGTAGACCAGACGTCGCCTGTACGCTTCCTGAGTTTTGATGAAGCGGCAGAGTTAGCCTATTTCGGCGCAAAAATTCTACATCCCACCTGTATCTTGCCTGCCAAAGTAAACAATATCCCTGTACGCCTTTTGAACTCGTTACAACCTGAAGCAACGGGAACGACGATTTTAAATGACTTGGAAAAAGATAAAATTAAAGCGGTAGCCGCTAAAGACAATATTACAGCCATCAAAATAAAAAGCGGACGCATGTTGCTGGCTACCGGGTTCCTGCGTAAAGTGTTTGAGATATTTGAGACATGGCATACGCCTATCGATATGGTTACTACCTCCGAAGTAGGCGTTTCACTCACCATCGACAACCCCAGACACTTAGACGAAATTGTTACCGACCTGCAAAAATACGGCGCAGTAACCGTCGACCGCGACATGGTGATAATATGTGTCGTAGGCGACCTCAAATGGGAGAATATCGGATTTGCAGCCGACATTGTGAATGCCCTCAAAGATATTCCTGTTCGGATGATCTCTTTTGGAGGCAGTAACTTCAACGTATCACTACTGATCAGGGCATCGGATAAAAAACACGCCCTGCAAGCCCTGAGCGAACAGTTATTTAATTAGGAATTAAGAATTAGGAATTAAGGACTATTATGAAAGGAACTTTCTCGACCGAAAAATTTAGAAATATTGAAACACCTTTTTACTACTATGATGTGGCATTGCTTCAAAAAACATTGGATGTAGTCAAAGCGGAACTAACAAAATACGGTTACCACCTGCATTATGCCGTCAAAGCAAATGCCAATCCACGTATTCTTTCTATCATCGCCAAAAACGGAATAGGCGCTGATTGTGTGAGCGGAGGTGAAATACAGGCTTCACTCGACGCCGGTATTCCTGCCTCCAAAATCGTTTTCGCCGGCGTTGGAAAAGCCGATTGGGAAATCGACCTCGGCCTTGACAATGACATCGCCTGTTTTAACGTAGAATCGCTACCCGAATTGGAAGTAATCAATGCTATGGCGGAAGCTAAAAACAAAACAGCAACCGTAGCGTTACGTATCAACCCCGATGTGGATGCGCATACCCACGAAAAAATTACAACCGGTTTAAAAGAAAATAAATTTGGTATAAGTCACCGGCAACTGAATAGTGTTATTAATGAAATGCTAACTATGAACCATATCCGGTTCGCCGGCATCCATTTCCACATCGGTTCGCAAATAACCGACCTATCAGTCTTTCGTGAATTGTGTGTACGAGCCAATGAATTACAAAACGAACTTTACGCCCGCAACCTGCCACTTGAAATTCTCAACTTTGGCGGCGGACTTGGCATCGATTATTATCACCCCAACGATCGGTCAATACCGGAGTTCGAAAGTTACTTTGCCATTTTTCACCAATTAATAAAGCCGCGTATATGTCAACAAATCCATTTTGAGCTTGGACGCGCTATTGTCGCCCAATGTGGCTCTCTTATCTCAAAAGTCCTTTTCGTAAAAAAAGGAGAAGTAAAACAGTTTGCTATCTTAGACGCCGGTTTTACTGACCTGATACGCCCTGCCATGTATGGCGCTTACCATCATCCGGAAAATATCACTTCAGGCGAACCATACGAAATGTATGACATCGTAGGCCCTATTTGCGAATCGTCCGACGTTTTTTGCACTGATACACAAGTGAATAAAGTGCGTCGTAACGACCTCGTCGCTCTTCGGTCGGCAGGCGCCTACTGCGAAATCATGGCCTCGCAATACAATTGCCGTCCGCTACCGAAAAGCTACTTCTCCGACATGTTATTCTAATCGCACCCAAGCGTCTATGAAAAAAAATTCATTGTTCATTGTTCATTGTTCATTGTTCATTTTATTGTTGTGCGCTTCTTGTGGTCAACAACAGTATTATTTTGAAGACAGAGGTATTGTTTTTAATACGTTCTATTCGATAAAATATGAATCGCCCGACCTTTTTACAGACAAAATTAGAACCGAGCTCCATACATTTGACATGTCACTAAATGTATTTAACCCAAATTCCATCGTGTCGAAAGTGAATCGAAACGAAGCGGTCGAACTCGACGATTGGTTTATCACCGTATTCAACAAAGCGCAGGAAGTATCGGAGAAATCAGGCGGCTTTTTTGATGTGACATCATCCCCTTTGATAAATTTATGGGGGTTCGGATATGAAAAAATCGACAGTATTTCACAACATAACATCGACAGTATCAAAATGTTTGTCGGATACAGGAAAATACGTATCGAGAACCGGAAAGTCATCAAGGACGATCCTCGCGTGACGCTTAACTTCTCGGCAATAGCAAAAGGCTACGCATGCGACATGATAGCCGCATTGTTTGAACGCGAAGGTGTTAAAAATTACATGGTTGATATTGGTGGCGAAGTGGCGGCAAAAGGGAAAAACCCGAATGGATTGTGTTGGCATATAGCCATTAACAAGCCCGAAGATGATTTTTCAGGAATAATAAATGATTATGAGGATACTGTCCTATTATGCGGCAAAAAAGGGCTTGCGACATCAGGAAACTACCGAAACTTTTACATCAAAGACGGGACTAAAATCTCACATACCATAGACCCCCTTACCGGTTATCCCTCAGAACAGGAACAAGATATACTGAGCGCTACCATCGTCGCACCCGACTGCATGACCGCCGATGCTTATGCCACGGCATTCATGTCCATGGGCGTAGAAGCCGCCTGCCGAATGGCCGAGACAATCCCCGAAATCGAGTATTACATTATCTATCCCGGCAATTCACCTTACTCCTATCAAAAAAGGGTATCCAAAGGCATGAAAGCAATGTTGAAACGATAATTTTCAGCTAATCATTTATTTAAATGTAGCAATTGTGTATACCTCATTGTCTTCATCTTCTTTCAATGTGGCAATAAGCGCTTTCAATTGATTTTTATACAAAAAAAGCGTCGCAGTTCCGTTTGTTCCGGACTGCGACGCTTTTAAAAAACGGCGGTTACCTACTCTCCCACTTGCGCAGTACCATCGGCGTGAC
>JGI24702J35022_10000739_pt1 | contig 20111 bp, 14 predicted proteins | sample TergutTh196P4_FD_35022 | JGI IMG/M metagenome (IMG submission 35022)
TTTGCTTCCGACCGCGTAGCAAGGAAGCGGAGCGGCGCGAATATGCGCATGGATGCGCATCTGAGCGATGAGGAAGCAAAAAAACGTCTGCCGAGCGCAAGAGCGTGAATTGTGAGTAGTGGTGTCTTGCTTTAATGCGCTCTACATGATAGTATTGCGCAACAATATAGAAATGAGGGTATGAAATGATGAAAGAAACAAAAACAGGGGTACCAAGCGACATCGCGACATACGCAGCATCGCTGGGAGTGAACGTCAAACGCCTTCACGTCCTTGACGAATTTCTGAAAGAGCAAGTGGAAGAAGGAATACACTCATTCATTGCGTTTCGAGCGCTGCGGTCAGGCATGCTGATCTTCAACGGCAACTACGGAGTCATGGCCCCGGGAGGACCGCCATTGAAAGAAGACGGCATCCACACCGTCCAGTCCGTCACGAAACCGGTCGTCGCGACAATGTGCGCGATGCTCCAAGAAGACGGAAAAATAGACTTCTGGGACAAAGCGCAAAAATACTTCCCCGACTTTGTCGGAGAAGGCAAAGATGAAGTAATACTGACGCACCTCTTGTCGCACTCATCGGGCATGAATGAAGAAGAAACAGGAACATATATCGACGCATACATGAAAGACGAGCTCGGGATAGATATGCCCGGAGAAAACGCCACGGAAGACGAATACTTGGACGCCGTCATGCAAGCACGCAAAATATTGGGAATGCCGGAGGCGGAACGCAATTGGGATTCCGCGAACGAGCTGCTCTATTCATTGCGGCTGAAAGCCCCGCTGACTGCGAAACCTGGCGTTGCCTTCAGCTATAATAACTTCTGTTATCAAATGCTTGCAGATATTATTGAAAAGGTGAGCGGAGAGAGCATGGAAGGATATGCCCGGCGGAAGATCTTCGAACCACTGGGCATGAAGGACTCGCATTGGGTTTTGCCAAAGTCAAAATGGAGCAGGGTCGTCAAGCGCGAGCCGCACCACAGGGGCGGGGAGTGGATGAACAGCGACGAAATACTGACAAACACAAGCCCTTCAGGCGGTTTGAAAACAACCATGTCCGATCTTGCTCGATTCGGCCAAATGTTTTTGCAAAACGGGACGCTTGACGATGAACGCATCCTCTCGCCCGCATCGGTCAGGCTGATGACCAAAGACATCAATATCGGCATTCCCGATTCATTCTGGCGAGGACGATATCTCGGGTCGAACTGGGGCCTTGGATGGGATGTCAAAAACGGCAAAAAGGACGATCTGGGCTTGCTGCGCAGCGAAGCCTCGTATAATCATTGCGGTTATGGCGGGGCGAGGCTTCATATCGATCCCGATGCCGCATTGGTCGTCGCGTTTGACATCGTCGAGCAAGATGAGGAAGTCGCCTGCCTGAACCATAGCAACTCCATGAATGTGTTATACTCAGCGCTCGACTGAGAAAGAGGTGCCGGATGCTGAAGCAGTCGTTTCGCTCGATAGGCGTGATGCTCCAATATGCGCGGAAGCCGACGTTGTTGACGTTAGCGCTTATGCTCGCCCAATCGTTTGAGGCGCCGCTCAGCATCTTCTTCACAAGCAGGCTCATCAACAGCATCGGCCCGTTCATGAGCGGAGCCGGTTCCGCCGTAGAGGTCGTCAAGTGGACGGCACTCCTTTTGGGGATCATGCTTTTTGCGGCTAATTCCGGATTGTTCACAGGGCTGATGGAAATATATTCTCAAAGAGCGCTGAACAAAAACATGACCGGCGAGGTGTTGAGAAAATTCAGGCGGCTGGACTATATGTGCTTTGAAAATCCTGATGTTCTGAACACTTTGGAGCGCATGGGCAAAGAACCGCACATGCGGCTTTATGCGCTGTACAAAAATACTGTGGATGCTGTTTCAACGCTGATATCGCTCATGGGCACGGCCATTGTGTTTACTCAGGTTTCCGCTTGGTTCGCTCTGGTCTACTTCGTCTTGCTCGCGCCGCTGCTTTGGTTCGATTTCAAAGATATTGAGGCGAGACAGCGTTTATGGAACACCGAAATGCCGAATTGGAGGCGCAGAACATACCTTTCCGCGCTTATGGCCGATAAGCATGCGATGTTTGAGCTTAAGCTATTTGATGCTATCAAGTTCATCCTCGCGAAGTGGAAGCGGATTGCCGATGATTTCAGGCGGGAGTATGTTCGATTGAGGTTGAAATCGAGCAAATATGGAATCATGCATGTGCTCATGCTTTCTGCTTGGGCCGCGTTTGTGATCTTGTCGATGATTTATGGGTTGAGCGGCGGGACGGTAAACCTGGGTACTTTCGTCGCATGCATAACATCGATGGGGACGATTCTCACAAGGTCATCTGCAATGAGCGCTGCCTTTTCCCAGGTGTCGCAAGACTGCCTTGAAATGAAGCACTTCGATATTTTTATGTCGCTGCCAGAGATTCCGCAAGATGCGGCTGCGGCCATCATTGATTCTCCGAGCGTCGAGTTTCGCGACGTCACGTTTTCATATCCCGGAGCCAAGGAGCCTGTTCTGAAAAGCGTCAGCTTCTCCATCGCGCCCGGCGAACGTCTTGCGCTGGTCGGTGAAAACGGAGCGGGCAAATCGACCATCGTGCGCCTTCTCTGCGGCCTTTATCGTCCCGACGGCGGCGGCATTTATATCAACGACATCTCGGTCGGCGATATTTCTCAATCTTCGCTTCGCAGCGTATTCAGCGTCGTGTTTCAGGACTTTTGCAATTATGAGATGACATTGAGGGAGAATGTTGCTTTCGGAAGCATTGATAAGTTATCTGACGACATTGCCATCAACCAAGCGCTCAGCGATGGGCTGTGGACAGAAGAAATGCCGCTAGATGCAAATCTCGGAAAGCTTGAGCACGATGGGGTCGATCTATCGGGAGGGCAGTGGCAAAAGGTCGCCATCGCAAGGGCGCTCGTCAGCGACAGCGCGTATATAATTCTCGATGAGCCCACCGCTTCGCTCGACCCCTTGGCGGAGTGCCGCATGTATGAAACATTCCAGTCAATACTGCGGAACAGAGGCTGCGTCATGATTTCGCATCGCTTGGCAAGCGCGCGCCTTGCAGATAGGATCATCGTCCTGGACGGCGGCAAGGTCGTCCAATCGGGCGGGCATGAGGAGCTTGTGTCGCGCGAGGGGCTGTATAACAGGATGTGGACGGCCCAAAGCGCGTGGTATGCGTGAGAAAGGTATAATAGTGGAAGAAACAACACCCGGCCGCGTCAGGTATCTGCATGTTTTCAGCAGAGTATTCAAACACTTTTTCACAGTTACACCGGTTGCCGGGGCTGTGACATGCATATATTTCATCGTTGTGGGGCTCTTTCCCGCTTTCACGGCGGTGACGCTTGCCGCCCTTTTTGACGAAGCTTCCGCGATTGTTTCAGGCGGGAGCGATATGGGGCGGGTAATGCTATATGGGTCGATTTACCTCGTCGTATATGTCGCCAACAGGCTGCTCGACTTTGCTTCCGGCCTTGTCATGGAGCTCAGCGCCGACAAACGCCAGGTCGACAACAGATTCAGAATGTGCCGCAAACTTGCGAAAATGCCGCTCATCTCTTTTGAAGATGCCGGCATCAAAGACATGCAAGCGCGCGCCGAAGAATGCCTCTACAGCGGCAGAATGGGCGGCATTATGTTCAATAGCCTGAACGTTGTCGTCGGATGCTTTTTGAATTTTGTAACGGTGTCCGTGGTGCTTGCGCGGTATAGCGCATGGTTTTTGCCGCTATGCTTGTTGAGCGTCATACCATATTGCATTGCTCGTGTCATTCGCGGCAAGGAATTCTACCGCGTCAAGTATGAGCAGACGGGCAAGACAAGAAAAATGGATTATTACCTGGGGCTCTTCACCGACAAGCGATCTGTCAAGGAACTGCGCGCGCTCGGCGCCGATTCATATGTTTTTGAGAAATGGGAACGATATCGTGAGGAAACGATGGAGGAGCTATGGGCGCAGAGCCGCAAGGACGCGCTGTCCATGCTCCTCTGCGACGCTCTAAGAATAGTCGGTTATGGCGCGTGCATCGTGCTTGCGCTTTGGCTTGCGCTGCGCGGGAGAATCAGCCTTGGCGTGTTTGGAGCTTGCATCGCTGCGTTTTTGGCGCTCCAGGCAGCGACGCGGAATGTATTGGTGCTCAGCGGGGAATTGCCGGGGCAGATAGCTTTCGCAAGCGACTATTTTGCATATATCGATTTGCCTGAAGAAACTACAGGCGGTGCGCGGTATTACGGGCTGCGCGACAAAATAGAGATCAATGGCTTGTACTTCAAATACCCGAATGTCGAGAATTTTGCGCTTGACAGTCTCAACCTTGAAATACGCAAAGGCGAGAAGATTGCCATTCTGGGAGAAAACGGCAGCGGTAANACAACGTTCACAAAGCTGCTGCTNGGCCTATACNGTCCNACGGACGGGGAAGTTTTATATGACGGAGCCAATGTTATGAGCTTGGATTCTGAGCCATTTCGGCGCACGGTGTCTGCCGTCCCGCAAAATTTCGCGCAATACAGGCTGCCATTGCGCGAAAACATCGCAATGTCGGACACCGGCAATCTTGGGGAAGACAGGCTCATCATGGACGCGTTGAATCGCGCGGGTCTGTCCGACCTGCTTGACACGATGGGCTTGGATGGAGAGATGGGCACTGCGTTCGGGGGCAGTGAGATATCGGGCGGGCAATGGCAAAAGCTCGCCATTGCCCGCGGGTTGTTCCGCAATAGCGAGCTTATTGTTCTCGATGAGCCGACGAGCGCGCTCGATCCGCTCACAGAGACGGAGATACTTGGGAAATTCCTTGAACTGGCGAAAGACAAGACTGCGGTCATAATCTCGCACAGAGTCGGTTTGTGCCGGCTGGTCGACAAAATCGTCGTCATGAAAGACGGGCGCATCGTCGAATCGGGGACGCATGACAGCCTCATCGCCGTCGGTGGTGAGTATACCCGCCTTTTTACCGCGCAGGAAAAGTGGTATAGTGCCTGACGGACGCACAATGCCGAAAGACCAAGGTATTTAGCAGTCCGTCAGGTGCTATCGCCGCGCGAAGCACTAAGTCATGGGGGGTCAGCCTCACGTTAAGGACGGGTGAATCACCGGCCAACGCCAACTTAAGCTCCTACACCTGTATCTCGTACCTTGCGATGTAGTTTTCCTGGTCGTCGAAGGGAAGATGCGTGAAATATGCGGAAAACCCCGCAATGCGGACAATGAGGTCTTGATAATCCTGCGGGTTCTTCTGCGCGGCGCGCATGATCTCTGTATCCGCCACAGTGAAGTGGAACTGGACTCCGCCCATCGCGAAATATGAAGAGATCAAATCGCGCACTTTTGCAGCGCTCTCATCTCCGCGAACAGAGTTCGCATCAAACCTCAGATTGATGGCGCCGCCGCATCTAAGCTTGTCCCAGGGGAGCTTTGAAACGCTTTTTACATATGAAAGCGGCCCGTTTTTGACGGCATCTTGCCGGGGGTCGCTCGACGGCGACAATGCGTCGCCTGTTTTTCTGCCATCAGGCGTCGCCCATGTCCGCTTGCCCCCGGCGACCCAATATAGATCGAGCGCGCCGGTGTTCAAGCACCCATTATACGGCCCCGGGCGGGAGTTCATATATTCTGCCGTGAGGCCATATGCCCATGCCGCCAGCGCGTCCGACTCATCGTTGTCGTTGCCGTAGAACGGCACTTCGTTGAGTATCCTCTGCCGGAGCTGCTCATGCCCCTCCCAGTTGGTGCTTAGCGCATCATAAAGCTCTCGCGTCGAAACGGTCTTGTCATCAAAACATAGTTTCTTGATTGTCATCATGCTGTCCGCAACCGTCGCGACGGCATTTATCATCTGCCCATGGCCGTTGTACTTCGCCCCGCCCCATGTCACATCCTTGCCGGACTCCATGCAGCCGTCCAACATGACTGATGCTGATATGCAAGGCCAGGCATGGTCGAATATTAACGTAGCGAAATGGATCATCCTCGCGCCCAAATCGATGCTTGCTTTAATCTGGCGCTCATACTCCGCTTGGAATTCCTCAAAGGACTCATACTCATACAGCTTCTTGCAAGGGAGCTGCCCTGTTTCGCCGGTCATCGGGTTCACATTGCCATGGATGCAGAAATTGAGCAGATTCACCAAGCTGTTCATGCCGCCGCCGAAAGCGCCGCAATTGGCCGCCATAGACCATTCCATGCCGCTAACGCCCGGCTCGACGCATCCGAAAACAGCATATCTACGCGCGTCTTCCAAGGCTATGCCCTTGTCGATCATCTGCTTGATGATGACCTCGTCGTTGTTGAACTGTGGCAATCCGCCGGCGCGCTTGCTGCAGGCAATGGCTATTTCCCATATGCGGTCCGGGGTATCCTTGTTGATGCGCAGCGCAAGGCTGGGCTCAGCGACGCGGAGACGGTAATATGAAAGCAGCAGCATCTCTGTCGCGAGATTGTAGTCGCCGCTCCCGTCCCGCTTCATGCCCCCAAGCGTGATGAGCATCCCCGCCGCGATGTTTTGCATTCCGCCTTGCAGATCAAAGAAAATCTTCCCCTGCTTGTGAGCCTCAATGAGCATATCGTTGTTGGGCTTCGGGAACATAATGATCTGGTTGCCGATTTGCATGAGGAACGCATCGCAAAGCTCCTGCGCCTGCTCATGTGACAAAGCGCCGGTTTTGACATCGTTCTCAAGCAGCACGCCAAGGAAGCTGTCAATGAGGCCGGGCGAATCTGCCCAGTGCGTCCCATCGGCAGTAATCAGGTTTTGATAGAATAAAACAGCTTGTATGCCTTCCCAGAGGTTTCTTGCGGGGTTTTCCATGATCCACTCGCATGAATCAGCCATCCTCAGAAGCTCCGCCTTCCTGTCGCCTGCCGCTGTTTCGGCCTTTTCCCGGCAGCCGGCCGCATAACGCTTGCTCATAAGGATTATCGCATCGCATGTCTTGATGACCGCGCGATAGAAAAGGTCGCTGCGGACATTGTCGGTCGTTGTTTTTTTCCTGATCTCTTCAAGCTTCGCTTCAGCTTCTCTGCGAACGGCTCCGAAACCCACGCACACGGCTTTTTCATAATTGGGGAGGAAATGGCCGGGATATGAGCCTGTCAGCTCTCTGAAGTCAAAACCTTTCGGGAATCTGTCAAAGAATTCCGGAGGTACGAGCCCGAGTCCTGTGGCCGCAATGCTCCTGGTGTCCCAAAAATCAGCGACTTCCACAAGATATTTGCGATCTTCGTCGTCCACCCAAATGCTGCCCGGCACTTGCCATGCGGCGCGAAACCTCTCATCTGTGTCGCCAAAGCATCTACGCAGCCAGTTCGTGCTCGTCTGTTCGATGTCGAAGTGTACGGAGCGGGTGTGCGGGCCCGCGTCTCCGAGGAAGATATCATCATCGTCTATGTTGATCTCCCGAGTCGCTGCCCATTCATAAAGGAATCCTGCTTTTTTAAGTATCGGGTATTCGTTTTCATGCGTCCTGAAATACTCCGTGAGTATGCGGTTGCGCTCGATATTCAAACGAAGGTCTTTGTTGATTCGCGCCCTTTTTTGCTGCAGTTGCTGCACTCGCGCTGAAACCGGTACGTCAAATTTTTCCATAATGCTCTATCCTTTCAAAAATCAAATATTTTCACAATCAATATAACTGGGCGTTCAGGCCATGGCGTTGGAACAATTCAAGCGTTTTTGCCATGAACGCATCGTCCGGAGGTTCTACATTCGTCAGCTTATATTTCCAACCGAGGCGATCATATTTCATTCTGCCCGCTTTGTGGTATGGCAGGAGCTGGACCAGTTTGACTGCACTGCCGAGCGAAACGCAAAACTCGGAGGTCTTTTGCAGATTGCTCTCGCTGTCGGTCAGCTTTGGAATGATCGGCACCCTGATTTGCAAAGCCGCGCCGCTCTCCGCCAGAAAGCGGGCATTGCTCAATATCAGCTCGTTGCCAAGACCCGTGAGCTTCTTGTGCATTTCGGAGTCCATGTGCTTGATGTCGTAGAGGAACAGGTCGATAAAAGGCATAATCTTGCGATATTGCTCCTCCTGCGCTTGGCCTGTGGTGTCAAGGCAGATATGAAGGCCGCCTTCTTTTAGTCTTATAGCAAGATTATATGTGAAATCAAATTGCGCCATCGGCTCTCCGCCGGAAATGGTAATTCCGCCTCCGTTTTGAAAAAAATCGCGGTCCTTGTCGACGCGCGCATAAACTTCGTCCACTGTGGTTTCGCGGCCGGACGAATAGAGAGCCTTTGTGATGCAAACTTCGCTGCATTGTAGGCAGGCATCGCAGATATCCCGGTCGATTTCCGCTTTTTCTACCATGCCGGAGCCGTCGAGGGCTTGCACCGGTTCTCTTGCGGATATTGCGCCGCGCGGGCATGCTTCAATGCATGCGTTTTGGCATGTCGCCAAGCCGAGGCATTTGATCGGCAGATAGCCGAGTTCGTTTTTATGGTGTTGCGATTCCGGGCTGTGGCACCATAAGCAGCGCAATGGGCAGCCTTTTGTGAATATGGTCGTTCTAATGCCGGGCCCGTCGTGAACGGCGTATCCTTGTATGTCGTAGATTTGTCCTTTTTCGTTGTTGTGCATTATGGACCTCTTGAATCATTGATTGACACATTATACATAATTCCAATGTACTATTCAATGCAAATATTGCTTGATTCTCGCTTCAGCTTAATATATAATCGCATGGCTATAACAATTATAGTGGGGGGTTCACTTGAAAAAGCCATTCATGAAAAAAACCGCGTACATATTACCATCGCTGCTGATACTCATGACAGGATGCTTTCCCGCAGCCGAGGAAGCGCCCGCGCCGCCGGTCATTGCAGTGGCAAACAATATCGAATACCTCACATTTGAAGTCACGCGCGGCGAGGTCATGCTTGACCGCTTTTGCACAGCATATACGGTGCCATCAAAGGAAGAAGACCTTTCATTTACATTGAACGACTTGGTAATCACGGGGATATTCGTGCAACTGGGAGACATGGTGCGCGAAGGGGATATCGTCGCGGAACTCGATCACGGCTACTTCACTGACGAGCTGGTTAAGGTTGAGAGAGATAAAACGTGGGCCGACATGCAACTCGAGCAACTGGAAGAACGATATTCATATGACCGTTCCCAAAGGGGAGTCGCCGGCTTTCAAATTAATGAAAATGCATATACCGAACAAAGAGATGCGCTGAACGCGCAGCTCGAAATACTCCGGATTCGCAAAGAATATCTTGAATATGAAGACAACCTCAGGGTCCTGCGCTCTCCGATGGATGGGGTCGTCACTTATGTNACAATATCTTCGATAGGTTCAAAATCCGTNATCGACGAATGCGTCGTGACGATAGCCGACCCATCGAAGCAAATTTATGCCATTCGAGGCGGCGACTCGGCCTTGGTCAATATCGGCGACATCCTGGATCTGACAATAGACGGCGAAGCGTATTCGGGGAGAGTCGTGGAGCAGGAGGAAGTAGGCATATCAAGATCCGTCGCCGTGCCGGAGAAGTATATTGTCCTATTGAACAACGTAGCGATCAGCGAAGATAAAAACGCGACCGCTCATATCATCATCGACAAGGTCGAGGATTGTCTGCTCATTCCAAAAACCGTGCTGAAACAAGCCGGCGCCCGCATGTTTGTTTACGTGCTTAAAGACGGCATCCGTTCGATTCGCGACATCGAAGCAGGGTTGATCGGAGGGACCGTGGTCGAGGTACTGTCGGGGCTGGAGGAAGGCGAGTTGGTGATTGAGAGATGAATCGTATGAAAGGTAGTATTGTTGGCGGTATCAACAAGCGGCGGCCGGTGCGCCTGGCCTTGCTTGGTCTTGTCTGTGTTGCTGTTTTGCTTCCTGCATGTTCTTCTTCGCTTAGCTCGGGCAATATTCCGGAACTGTCGGATTCCGTCGTCATCAGAGCGAGCATTACAAAGGCAGAGCGTGGGAACGTGGAGCGCGTCGAGCAGTTGGTCGGGGCAATCCGCTATCGTTCCGATGAGCTCTCATACGGTCCGACGAATCTGCGCTTCGGNGGCTATCTTGTCATGCCCGGAGACCGCGTCGTCAAGGGACAGGTTCTGGCAACGCTCGATACCGAGCTGNTAGAGCAGCAAATCGAAACGCAATCAGCGGCCATTGATCAGCTTGTGAGCGGTTATGAGCATGATAATNAGTCTGCGGAGATCGACATTTCCATTTTGCAAGCTGAACTCGCGGGGTTAAATGCAGCAGCGGCGCCCACCGGGGAGCNGGCGGACAATACCGATGCTGTCAGGAATATGGCAAGCGCCAAGACACAGGAGATATCGCGGGCGCGGCTGGCACTGGAGCAGCAGCGGGAACGGCAGGAATTGACGTTGCAAAATGCCGAGGAGCAATTGGGCGTTTTGGAACAACAGTTATACAATGCTGCGATTCGGGCGCCGTATGACGGCGTCATCACCTGGGTTGCCGACAAGAGTCAGGGAAGCTTTATCGTCCCTTATGCGGGACTGGTTTATATCAGCAACGAGAGCGAGAAATTCATTGAACTCGTCAAACCAAAACTAATGACCGATGTATTGAGATATGACCTGGTTATTGCCAACATTGGTGAAAATGCTTACGAGCTCAAATGGATTAAACCGAGCGACCAGGAATGGTTATATTACGTTGCCAATAAATTAGTGCCTCCGGCCAGGTTCAATATTATTGACGCGGATTCCGGCGCGGCGGCGGGGACATACGTGCGCGTCATGTTTTATTATGTCTATGCGGAGGATGTCCTCCGCGTGCCGCTCAATTGCGTATATACCGATACGAGCGAAGGCTCATATGTATACATAATGGAAAATGGCAAGAAAGCCATGCGGCCGGTGGAGCTCGGACGGCGAGGAGACATATTCATCGAGATTGTTTCCGGTCTTGTGGAGGGGGATGAAGTCTATGTCAAGTCATAAAAAAGCGGCGCTGATTCTCATTTCTCTCATGTTGGCATTGATATCCGCGTGCACGGGATCCGGAACAAGGCTTTCCTCAGAGCAGCTGCTCCAAAAGGCCGAGGATGAAGGGATCATTTCATGGGGATATGGCAGCGGCGAGAGCGAGGCCGAGCCGTTGAATCTGGCCCCCGTTGAGATTGGCGACATCGTCAGCGTCACTGACATGTGGATTCGTGTCTATATGCCCATCCAAAAGCTCATGTACTTTGANAGNGATGANGGGCGGCTCAAAGGCGTTTACGTGTCAAATTTTGATTTAGTCAACAAGGGCGATGTGCTTGCTGAAATCGTTTATGATACGCATAAATTGGAAGCGGACCACAGCATATTGCTGTTGACGATCGAGCAATTCGAGGAACATGCCGAGAGCGAGACGGCTCGCTTTACGCAGTTGATTTCGGATTTAAGGAATAGTTATAATCGAAGCACGGACGCGACCGAAAGGCAGGTGCTCCGGCTCCGCATCGAGAAGCAAGAGCTTGACTATGAATGGTTTTTGTCGCAAACCGAGCGGACGAGAGCGGATTACGCGCAGCAACTGGCCAATATCGAAGAGGGGCTGTCGGGCGAGAAAATCATCGCGCCATATGACGGGATCGTAACAAGGGTTTGCAAACTNGAAAAAGGGGACATTGTCCGTAGCAGCGACCTCATACTCAACATCATTGANGACAGCGCGTTTCGNTTNTATGTCCTCGAATCGCCAAGCGTATTTCGTTATGGCGACCTCATNGAATCGACCAGAGAGGTCACCGGGTCTGACATGACGGTTACCAAGGACGATTTCATCATGCGCGTCGTATCCGACCCGATGGTTCTGGAATCTTATGAGGACAAGTATACATGCATCGTCGAGCCGGCCGATATGGCAGCGTTCAGGCAATGGCTGGCCGATAGCCGCATAACAAGGCGGGAGATTGCGGCAATGACCATTTCCGCATATCCCATCAGGGAAGAAGCGCTNGGCGTGCCNATCATNCCTACGAACTCGATCAGGGTCGAAAACGATACAAGATATGTGTTCATATATGAAAACGGATTGCTGATCAAGCGGTATATTACCATCGGTCTTGCTGCGAACGGCCAAACGCAAGTTGTTTGCGGGCTTGAGGCCGGCCAGATGGTGGTAACTCGATTCTAGCGACCTCGCGCGCATCCGCTTGTGTCCGAGCGCCCGGGCCCGGACAGAAACGATACTCACGTAAGGAGCAGTGGTATACATTGATTTCATTTTTATTGCGAAAAATGTGGAAAAACAAGTGGATGATGCTATGCTTGCTGATCGGCAACATTCTGCTGGTCGGCATCGTATCGGGCACCCCGCTATATTCGGAAGCGATCATGCAGCGCATCCTCATCAAGGATATGCAGCAGATTCAAGTCAGCAAAAACATCCACCCGGCGACGTCCGAGCTGCAATATAGGTTTTATGGCATCAAGCAGGAATCGAGCGTGGCTACGTATGAAAGAACCCGCGACCAGCTCGTTCCGCAGCTCATGGACGACCTGGACCTGCCCGTGCTCAATATGGTGCAGAGCCTGACGTTGGATGGAGTGTTTTGCTACCCTGTCGATCAAAGGGAAGAAAATCCGCGCCCCCGCGAAGTCAGCTTAGTGTCGTATGAGGGGCAAGCGGAGCATTTGAGGCTGCTCCAGGGGCGCATGCCTGCTGATTCGATTGTCGAGGGTAATATTATCGAGTTCATCGCCAGCGAAAGAGCTGTTTCAACGCATGACCTACTGCTCAACGAACTCATGTACGCTTCAATCGTTACAAGGCTAAATGAAGATAATGAGAGGCCCACGCCACAGTTATATATGATGCTCGTTGGAATCTATGAGGGGAGCGACAGCGAAGAATTATACTGGACGAAAAACCCGAACAATTTTACAAACCTCGTTTTAGTTTCGGACAAGCTCATCAACAATGTATACATTGAAAACTATGACAAGGCATATTCGATAACTTCGTCATGGATCATCATGCTTGATTACAACAGCCTTCGCGCGGAGAATGTCGCCGGGTATCAGACCGCCGACGCAAAGCTGAAAGCGCAGTTCAATTCGGGCGGCGCGTGGTGGTATGGGGAAAACTTCATCAGCGCGTTGGAGGAATACTCGCTCCGCGCTTCAAAGCTGAGCTTGTCCTTGCTGGTGCTTCAAGTCCCCATCTACGTGTTGATGGCGTTTTATATCTTTATGGTTTCGCGCCAGATATTGCAGTTGGAGCAAAACGACATTTCTGTGCTGAAGAGCAGGGGCGCGAGCAGGGGGCAGATATTCACGATTTACCTCCTGCAAAGCTTGTTCGTCGCAGCGTTGAGCTTGGCGGCGGGGGTGCCTTTAGGCATGGCTGTGTGCAGAATTCTGGGGGCGTCAAGCGGATTTTTGACGCTTGCCTCCCGATATTCTTTGGCATTGAAATTAAGCAACACGACCCTTGTCTATTCGGCGGCCGCCGCGCTCGCGTCCATTTTGATGATGCTCGCTCCGGTGGTGCGGTTTTCGCGCATCGCCATCGTCGACTACAAACGGAACAAGTATGGTAGAATCAAAAAACCGTTGTGGCAGCGGTCATTTCTCGACATCCTTTCCTTTGGCCTTTCATTATATGCGCTATATAACTTCAACAGCCAGCGCGAAATAATCGCCAGGGCTGTAACCGACGCGCGAACGGTCGATCCCGTGTTGTTCCTGTCGTCCTCGCTGTTCATAGTCGGGATGGGGCTTTTATGCCTGCGGTTGTTTCCGCTGCTTGTGAGATTGATTTTCCAAATCGGAAAAAGAAAGTGGGCGCCGTCGCTGCATGTGTCGCTGCTGCGCATCATCCGCTCGGCAGGAGAAGAGCAGTTTGTGATGATATTCCTTGTTTTTACGCTCGCTGTGGGCATATTCAGCGCGAAGGCGGCAAGGACAATCAACCAAAACAGCGACGACCAAATCATGCAGCAAGTAGGCACCGACGTCGTGCTTGCCGAGGGGTGGAGCGATAACCGCCCGCCCATGGGCATGGGCAGCCCTCAGCTTCCGATCGGTTTTAAGCTAATATATTATGAGCCGGACTTCGAACGTTTCACGGGATTGGAGCAGGTGGACTCCATTGCGCAAGTCCAGGTCACCGAAGTCACCCTGAGGCGGACGAGAAACGAGGATGTTAGCGCCAAACTAATGGCCATCGATACGAAAGACTTTGGAAATACGCTGTGGTATCGCAATGACTTGCTTCCGGTCCATATCAACAATTTCCTGAACTCGCTTGCTTCGCGGGATGACGGGCTGCTTTTGTCGATGAATTTTAAAACCAGCCAAAACTATAGAGTCGGGCAAACGTTCGCGTTTTATAACGGCGAGGGTGAAGCAGTCGAGGGAGTGATATCCGGATTTGTCGATAACTGGCCCGGATATACCGCCGTGAAGACCGTCATCGACCCGAATGGAGTCAGGGTTCAGGAGGATCAATTCCTTATTGTTGCGAATTTGGCGTATGTCCAATCTTTTTGGGGCGTGTATCCGTATCAAATATGGATGAAGACCAACACGCCGACCAATGCGTTCGTTTATGATCTGATCAATGAAAAAGTCCAAAGGCTCATCTTCTTTGAGGATGCGAAGGCAAATGTCGTGGAGAGCAAGGGCGACCCGATATTGCAGGGGACCAACGGCGTCCTCACCGTCGGGTTCATCATGTCACTGGTGGTGTGTTTCACCGGGTTTCTCATATATTGGATTTTGTCGATAAGGTCGCGCGTGTTGCAGTTCGGCGTTTTCCGCGCCATCGGCATGACAAAGAGGAACATCATCGGCATACTCATCAGCGAGCAAGTATGCACGACATTGATGTCAGTTGCGATAGGCACCGTAGTCGGCGAAGTCAGTTCGCGGTTTTTCATTCCGCTGATCCAAATCTCGTACAACGCGTCGGACCAGGTGATCCCGCTACTGCTTTTTTCCGAGAAGCAGGACTATGTCAACCTCTTTTCCGTCATAGGATTGATGATACTTATATGTTTGGCCGTGCTGGGCGCGATCATCTCCAGGTTGAAGATCGCCCAGGCGTTGAAGCTTGGGGAGGATTGACATATGGAAGTTTTGCGCGCGACCGGCATAAAGCGGTGCTACAATTCCGGGGGAGAGGCTTTCTGGGCTCTGAAAGGCATGGACCTGGCGATAGAGGAAAAGCAGCTGGCCATTTTCAGGGGGATATCAGGTTCCGGGAAGACGACGCTAATGAACATTCTGGGCGCGTTGGACCCACCTACAGAGGGCGACGTGTTCTTTTGCGGCGAATCGATTGCGCGTGCTTCGGAGCGCAAGCGTGACATGCTTCGCAGGAAAGAAATGGGTTTTGTGTTCCAGTCGCTGGCTCTGGTTTCCATGATGACGGCATATGAAAACGTCGAGTTCATACTGCGGATCAATGGATACCCCATTAAGGAGCGGAAGAGCAGGGTGGAAGAATGCCTTGCTTTGGTGGGCTTGACGTCGCGCATGCACCATCTTTCGCAGGAACTCAGCGGAGGCGAGCAGCAACGCGTCGCTATTGCCCGTGCCATCGCGCACAGGCCTAAGGTCATCTTTGCCGACGAGCCGACAGCCGAGCTCGACACAATCACGGGCTTGCAGGTCGTCAAGGTCTTCAAAGACCTGACCGAGCAAGAAAACGTGACGGTCGTCCTTGCCACCCATGACCCCGGCTTGATGTTTGCTGCTGACGTGCTATATGAAATGGAAGATGGTGAGATCATCCGGTGAATGAAGTCTATGATTTTGAAAAATATGTCGTCATATGCGACACCCTGGTCAAGATATATAAGACAAGGGATATCGAGGTGCTTGCCCTGCAAGGGTTGGACTTGCAAATCGAATATGGCGAGATCATAGCGATCATCGGCAATAGCGGAAGCGGGAAGTCAACGCTCTTGAACATGATCGGAGGCCTCGACAAGCCGTCAGCGGGAGGATTATTCGTCGATGGCATCGATTTGCTGAAGATGCGCGAGAAGGACGTTCCGGCTTTTAAGACGGGCACGGTCGGGTTTGTTTGGCAAAACAACGCGCGAAACCTCATCCCATATTTGACAGCTCTGGAAAACGTTATGATGCCCATGCAGTTCAACAAACTCGAAAGCGTGGCGAATAAAAAGGAGAGGGCGCGTGAACTGCTGGACTTGACGGATATCGGCAAGAGGGCGGGGCATAAGCTCAACCAGCTCTCCGGAGGCGAGCAGCAGCGGGTCGCGATAGCGCTCGCCTTGGCAAATCATCCGAAGATCCTTCTGGCCGACGAACCGACCGGTTCCGTAGACACAAAGACGACGGAAGTGATCATGGATGTGTTTCGCTCCGTCAACAAGGCGCTGGGCACGACGATCATCATTGTCACCCATGACAGGCAGATATCAAAAAAAGTTCAGCGCGCGGTCGCCATCCGCGATGGGAAGACAAGCAGCGAGTTCATCATGCGCCCGAGCATTTCCGTGCAGATGGGGAGCATTTCCGGGTTTTCTTCCGGCGACATTGACGAAAGCACGCAGCAGGAGTTCGCGGTGCTGGACAAGGCGGGACGCGTGCAGATCCCCGGGGAATTCCTCGAGCAATTGGGTCTGGGGGACAACAAGGTGCATATAAGCATGGACGGGAGCAAGCAAATCGTGCTCAGCGCGCCAAAATACAACGAATGAGCGCTGCTGTACACGCCCATGCGCTCGGATACGCCTATGTGCTCGGTATACGCCCATGCGCTCGGTATATGTTTTTTTGCGCTGGTCATATGGAATGCGGAGCGATAGTATCACATCGGCTATGTGGTCGTAAAAATAGAAAAGGAGAATGATGTAAATGTATCGGCTAAACTACACGCAACTCAATAAGAAGCAAGTGGAAGACGTACTGGCAAAAGCGACGTTCGCGCCCAAAAGCGCATCAGGCTTTTGCTCCAAACTCGTTGGGAAGACACTCAAGATTGTTCTTGACAAACTCCCCGTCGAAGGACCAAGCCTCGAATACACGTTCAAAACTGACACAAAGCTGGCTCTTATCGAAAATGGAGCAGCTGCCGTTGAGTGTGATTATGGCGCGCTATCGCTCAAAAACATCACGCTATTTTCGCACATGGTCCCTGGTACAAAAAGAGGCTATACAGTTATAGTCAACTGGGATACGACGGTCGTCACCGCATATGAGATGTGGTTCATCGATTACGAGGGCGAAGTGATCGACACGAACGTGGCATTCCTGAATACTGAGGAAATCAGCAAGCTGCCGCCATTCATCAACCGCGAAGTGCAGCGCCAATGCTATTACGGCTATTTTGAAGAGGCGGGGAAGACGCCTCCTGAGCAGCGCGACAAGCTGACGCTGCAGCTTGAAAACTGCATGATCAAATGGTGCGAAGACCGCGGCAAGCACAGGCTCACGACATATACATCAACGACATTTACGACGCTTGTGGAGCTTGACACTCCGGATGGCGGCGACGTGCTCACATTGGTAGCCGATTTATTGCAGATCAATGATTCGATGTTCATACACTGCTTTGGCGAGGTTGAATACTCCGGGCGCTTGTCCGTGGAGGTGTTCGATCTGTTCAGCATGAAGAAAGTCGGCGTGTGCATGGGCATAGACGAAGACGACGCATTTGAATTTGAGCTGTATAAGAGCAAAGGCGACTATCTCGGAAGATATGCGGCGTTCTTCGATTTCAACGACAAAGGCGACCAGTACTCGACATTCATTACAGACAGGATCGATTTCTCGGTCAAGGGCGCGCGCGCATCATACCGCCCGAGCTTTATGGCAAAGAAACCGACGGTAGACGAGATTACTGAAGCATCGAAGGACATAAAGCTTTTCGGCGCGGGCATGGCCACGGAGATGGTGATGGCATCGGCGCATACTTTGCCCGATTCGGACTACTGCGTCGGAAAAGAATGCACGTTCCGTGGCGATGACGGATACGCTGTCGATCTGCGATTCAAGACGATAACGGAGCTGGAATATCGCATGGAAGGCGAGAAAGACTGGAAAACCGAAGTATATCGCGCCGTGGAACTCGATGAAGATTTCATCGTTTTCGGGTTCTACCGCTCCGGGTCAAACCCGCCCGCGAACTTCAGTTTTGCGATCGATTTCAACAATGGCCTGGCGACGTGCATTTCGTCCATCATGGGGTCTAAATATGATCTGCGCGATCCCGTGCCGAGCTACCATTTTGGCATAATAGAAATGAAAGGCCTGACGCCCATCCGCATTTTCCGCCATGGCTTCACCGACGAACTCCTTGGGCGTGCCTTCACGCAGTCATATTCCGACGCTATGAGCTCCGTGCATATCTACAACGCGCCGCATTCATATTCCTGGACGATCATCAACAACGCCGCGCCCGGTTCACCCGCAAATCGCGCAGGAGGGTATGTTTGGAGCTCTCCATGCGAGTATTTGAAGTTCCGTGACGAGCTTTATGCAATGATATGGGTCGAGCAGAAATGGTCGGGCGGTCTTTGTACATTGTTCCGGAATCTGCGCACCGAGCGCGAGTGCGGCTTTGGCTATGGGCTTACGCATGATGCAAAGTCGATTGGCATGCATAAGATGGGCGCCAAATCGCGCGATGCGGGGCGCATCGACCTTTCCGGGATATTCACCCTCCACAATTTCGACGTGAAGTCATAAATCGCTACTTTTCACGCCCGTCCACCTCACCGGGCGTGAATTGCAACAAAAATTCTCATCATGTAATAAGGAAGAGTTTTCTATGTTATTAAAGTTCATTTGCTGCGATGTATTTAATCGAATCGCATGCAAGCTCGTCGCCGAATCGCAACACATCGTAGACATCGAACTNGTGCCGATGCTGGCGCATATGGAGCCAAACAAGCTCAGAGAAATGATANGAGAGAGAATCGNAAACAGCACCGATGCNTCGGGGCGCAAGTATGACGCTGTCATTCTCGGGTTCGGACTCTGCGGAAATGCAGTTATCGGCCTCTCCAGCCCAATCACCATGGTCATCCCCAGAGCGCATGATTGCTGTACGATCCACATGGGCAGCAAGGAAAGATTTATAGAAGAATTTGGAGATATCTTGAGCGCGCGATGGTGTTCTACGGGCTATTATGAACGCGGCAGGCTTCTGACCATCGGGTATTCCGATCTTGAGCAATTGGCGAATTACAAAACATCGGCGGAATACATGGGCTATCTGGAGAAATATGACGAGGAAACTGCGGATTATTTATGGGAAACTCTGCACCCCATAAGCGAATTGGGCGAGTCTGTTTATGTCAGAATCAACGGCTTTGAATATTCAGATTCGATGGAAGCATACAGGGCCGAGATGGAAGAAGCCGACGTCAAGATGAAGGTCGTCGAAGGCGACATTTCGTTGCTCAGGTCTTTGGTAAATGGAGAATGGGACGATGAGAGGTTTCTTGTCGTCCCGCCGGGAAAAAGGATAGCCGGCGTATATGACATGCAGTATGTAATGAAAGCAGAATGAGTTATAACGGAATCAGAAGAAAAGTTATAAAAAAATTACTTTTACCCTTTACAAAATAAAATCAATGTGATACATTGTGAAAGAAAAAAATTAAGGAGGTCTTTACTATGCCGCGTGGAGTAAGAAAAGCTGTAGACTTTGGAGCAGAACTCGCAATTATCGATGAAAAAATCGCAAAACAAGCGAAAGTCATGGCAAAGCTTAAAGCAGAAAGAAAAGCTATATTGGACCGCAAAAACAAGGTCGATATAAAAGCGTTGCAGGCATATATTGATAAGGAAGGAAAAACCGCCGCAGAGATTATGGACATCGTGGCAAAGGCGGGCAAATAACCGGTTTTCGTTTTCTCGAGGCTCCCGGAAACAACCGGGAGCTTCGTATATGTCTCAATTTGCGAGGCATGCAAAAATGCTGTTGTCTTCGTGTAGGGGCGATTATCAATCGCCCGTGGGCGCATGGTATGCGCCCCTACAACATTAGACAAAATGTAATTTTCCAACAATATGATGCGACAAATATGCAATTTTATGATACAATGATTGCAAAGCAATCATTGTATCACGCGCATGTGTCCTCTGAGAGGACACGCGCTCATACAATCTGATAATCGCCGCGCTGTCAGAGACA
>JGI24702J35022_10000740_pt1 | contig 20108 bp, 15 predicted proteins | sample TergutTh196P4_FD_35022 | JGI IMG/M metagenome (IMG submission 35022)
TTGTCCATTACAGCACTTTCTCATCGAAGCATTAACGAAAGCGCGGCGGTTCTCTTCAAACCGCCGCGCCTCTTCATATTGCCTCTAACGTGTGGGTTTCACCCCCACAACCCGGCCGCCGCGCTAAGCCGCATCAATGCGCCTTCTTCTCGAGGTTTCTTATGAGCATCGATGAATGAATCACGTTGATCGCAATCAACGCGACAAAAATCAGCTTGGTGCCTATATCATGATCGTCCGCCAACGTTATGAAACAAAAGAAAATCGCCGCAAAATACGAAAACACGGTCTTGCAATATGCAGGCTTGTTGTAAGCGTAGCTTGACGTGAAATAGAACCCCAGCGTCGAAGCGAGCACGGCGAGGCACTGGTAGCAATAGCTCAAAAGCACCGGGTTCGACGCATTGTTTCTGTATAGAATAATCAGCCAATAGCACATGAACAGCGAAGGAACGAGGCTCAGCGCAAGCTTCGCCCTCCGGCGCGGGTCCTGGTAGACCTCGATTGCGAAAAGCGACATCGACACGGCAGACAGCGCTGACAAAATAGCAAAGACCAGCTCCGACCTCGGCAAAATCCCATCCGCGTTCATGTCGAGGAAATATTTCACGCTCGCGCCGAGCCACGCGATGCCGATGATGAAGAACACCAGCGGATAAGCCAGCGCCTCCGCGCCGTATGCGTGTTCAAACCCCTTGGGCGATTTATACTTCAACCCGCTGATAAGGGTGAAAATGAACATTATCAGCAAAAACGCCGCGCATAATCCGATGAGCGAATACGTGATGGTCGCGCCGCGCTGCGGAAGCCCCGTCATCGCGTCGAAAACGTTCCATAGCTCCTTCAGTCTCAGATAGCAGCCCGCCGCGCCGGCGAGCAGCGCAAGGAAAGGCATCGTAATCGCGGAAGTTCGCATAATTTCAGTCCAATCTGCAAATGTGATATGTATGATTGCCCCGCAATCAAGCATCTTGCTAGCGGCCGCGCCGGAAGCGCGAGGCATGATGTCGCCTTGCTCCTGCCTGCGCCGGAACCGTGAGGCATGATATGTATGCCACCCAATTAAGCATTATGATTTGATATCGTCTTGCTCCTGCCTGCGCCGGAACCGCGAGGCATGGTAAATCGGCATATCGGCCGGTCATTGCAAAATAGTGTTTATTAGCTCATTATAAACCTTTTCGGCGTTTCGCCTGAAGCCCAGCTCAATATCCTTGGCCTGGCTCAAATCAGCCGCATATAAGCCCATCGTCGCGATCTCGCTGATGCCGTCGGACAGCGAAAGGAAAACCGTAAACCCGCCGTCATCCATCTCCGAACGCGAAGTCTTGATCAATGAATTCCTAAATTTAATGCTCCGCTGCTTAAAAACCGCGTTCTCGACAATCGTTCGCACGGTATACGGAAGGCTCCCCTCGGTAAACTCGCAGTTGCGCCTCCCCTTCGGAGTCAATGAATATAGCCCGTCTTCGATCTTGATGTGCTCTGTCTTTTCGAGGTCCTGGACGCATTCAACAAAATCGAAATAATTGATCCCGTCATCGCACATTGCGATCTCAGTCAGGACGCCGATGTCGATGGCGTCATTCATAAGGCGCAGAACATATAGAATGAGTATTTTTATATCCAGCTTTTCGTGGATAAAACCATAATTGCCAACCATACTCATCGATACCCCAATCGTTGCTCATCGCCACACTCTTTATAATAAGAAGAGGTCGTCCCATAGACCGGACGCTTTCCCGGTTCAAACAAACAGCAGTATACCACAACCCCCGCCGCAAGTATATAGCTATATTGACACAAATCCATAAAAAGGTTAAAATGAGGGAAACCCATCCTGTGAGGGAGAAAATGAATATGATTCACACTATGATAGATAAAATTAAAAGCATATTCAACAGTATCGTGCAACGCCTCAAAAACCTGAAGCAGCGCTTCCCGCAAACAATGCGCATATTGCCGATCATATTGGTCGCGCTCGTGCTCATCGTCTCATTCGCGACCTGCGGCCGCCTCATTGAGCCCCCCGCTGACGACCTCGCTTCCGATATCGTCGAAGAAACCCCTACGGACGAGCCGGAGCCTGATCCCGAGCCCGAACCCGAGCCGGAGCCTGAACCCGAGCCGGAGCCCGAGCCGGAGCCGGAACCCGAACCCGAGCCCGAACCGCCCGGGCCGGTCAACCCGTTGACGGGCTTGCCTGTCGAAGAAGACTTGTCATCGAAACGCCCGCTTGCGATTATGGTCAATAATATAGTGGTCGCAATGCCGCAGCAAGGCATCAAGAACGCTGACATAATATATGAGATCCCGGTCGAAGGCGGCATCACCAGAATGATGGCGCTCTACCAGGACATCACCGACGCCGGCGTGATAGGCAGCATCCGCAGCGCGCGCCTCTATTACGTGGACATAGCGGAAGGCTACGATGCCGTCTATATCTTCACGGGCGGCAGCCCGCAGGCGTATAACGCGATCCTGCAAAGAAAAACGACGCACCTCGATGGCACCGGCTACACCAGGGGGCCCTCCGACATCTTCTATTGGGACGCGCAGAGGGCGCGCACGATGGGCAAGGAGCACACTCTTGTCACGTCAAGCGACCTCATAGCGCAATACCTCCCCACGTATGGCTACAGGTTGGAACACGAAGAGGGATTTGCATCCACGCTCAAGTTCGCGGAGGACGGCACGCCCGCGTTCGGCGACCAGGCGGAAGACTTCTCGATCAAGGTTTCGGCGTCAAAGACCACGTCGTTCAAATATAACCCGGAAGACTCTCTGTATTACCTCAGCCAGTTCGGCAAGGAATATATCGACGGCAACGACAACTCCCAAATCGCCGTCACGAACGTCCTTGTCCTGAAGACGAGCGTCACGCCGATTCCGCGCGACACCGCAGGCAGGCTGGATATCGTCACGACAGGCAGCGGCAGTGGATATTTCGTCTGCGGGGGCAGGTTCGTTCAAATCAAATGGTCGCGGGAGGACACTTCATCGCAATTCGAATACACATTATCAAACGGCACCCCTCTCGTCATGGGGCAAGGGAAGACGTACATATGCATGATCCCCGATGAAAACCAGGTCGAAATATCGTAAAGGATTGCTCATGCTAATGTCCATGGGTATCTGAATTTCACACAGGAATGACAATATAACGCTTGTAGGGGCGCATATCATGCGCCCACGGGCGGATATTATCCGCTCCTACACCAAAACAACATCATTTTAAGCATACCCCGTGAATTATTACCAGGTCGAAATATCGTAAAGGATTGCTCATGCTAATGTCCATGGGTATCTGAATTTCACACAGGAATGACAATATAACGCTCGTCGATCTATTTCACACAATTTGCAATTTTCTATCTAACTTCTTGCAAAACGAAATAACATCTGATACAATACGCACGAAAAACAGAAGATGGAGGTAAACAACAATGGCCTACAACCCGTACGAAAACGCACAAGCCCAGTTCGACACAGTCGCCGACAGCATAAACCTCGAACAAAGCGCGAGGGACCTGCTCAGGGAGCCGATGAAAGAATTCCATTTCAACATACCCGTAAAAATGGACGACGGCACGACAAAAGTATACAGAGCATACCGCATAAAGCACAATGACGCGAGAGGCCCCGCAAAAGGCGGCCTGCGCTTCCACCCCCACGAAACCGCAGACACCGTGCGCGCGCTTTCCATGTGGATGACATGGAAAACCGCCGTCGTAGACATCCCGCTCGGAGGCGGAAAGGGCGGAGTCGTCTGCGACCCGAGGCTCATGTCCCTCGGCGAGCAGGAACGGCTGTGCCGTGGCTTCGTGCGACAGTCATACGGCCAGCTCGGCGAGGTCGTGGACGTCGCCGCGCCCGATGTCATGACGAATGCGCAGCACATGCTGTGGATGATGGACGAATACGAAACTATGACAGGCGGACGCCACCCCGGCATGATCACAGGCAAGCCCGTCGGCATGGGCGGCTCGCTCGGGCGCACGGAGGCCACGGGCTATGGCGTCATTTTCGTCCTAAAGGAAATGCTGGACAGCGAGAACATCGACATAAAGAACACGACGGCTAGCATCCAGGGCTTCGGGAACGTCGGAGAATACACGGCGCTGAAATACAGCCAGTTCGGTGGAAAAATCATCACTGTCGCGTGCTACAGCCCTTCGGACAACAACACATACACATTCAGAAAAAAGACCGGCTGCGATGTCAAGGAGCTTGTCAGCATCAAAGACTCATACGGGAGCATCGACAAGGAAAAAGCGCTGGCCTTGGGATATGAGGTCCTGCCCGGAGACGACTGGCTGAAAGAGGACGTGGACATTCTGATCCCCGCCGCGCTCGAAAACCAGATCACCCCCGAAGTGTTCCCATCGATATCAAAGAGCGTCCGCGTGCTGTGCGAGGCAGCCAACGGCCCCACGACGCCTGACAGCGACGATCTCATCAAAGAGCGCGGGCTGCTTCTCCTGCCCGACTTCCTCACGAACGCCGGCGGCGTGACCTGCAGCTATTTCGAGCAGGTCCAAAGCAACATGAACTATTTCTGGCCGCTCGCGGAGGTACTTGAAAAGCTCGAGTTCTCGATGACGAACGCTTTCCGCGCCGTCTACAACCTCGCAAAGGAGCGCAACCTCTACATGCGCGACGCAGCATATGTCATCGCCATCAACAGGGTCTACGACGCCATCAAGCAGCGCGGCTGGATTTAACGCCTTAGCGAGTTTCATCACGCCCATGACGGGCGCATAAATTAGCTGCCGCGCCCAAACAGCGCGGCAGCTTTATCATATACGTGGAAATAGCTCTCGAATCGTTACAGTTCATGTAGTACTTCAGTGTATGTCATTAAGTTAAGGAAACTTCAGCGTATGTCATTTTGAGGGAGCTTGTGACCGAAGAATCTTGTTCTTATGCCTTCCCGTCGCAGCCGAGGACATCGGTGATCTTGTGCTTGACGAGGCTCTTGATGTTCTCGCGCCCCGGTGCCAAATACTGGCGCGGGTCGAAATGCGAAGGATTTTCGCCCATATGCTTACGGATGCCCGCAGTCATGCCGAGGCGCAGATCGGAATCGATGTTGATCTTGCAGACGGCCATGGACGCGGCCTTGCGCAGCATCTCCTCCGGGATGCCTATGGCATCCGGCATCTGCCCGCCGTAAGCGTTGATGACGGCGACGAACTCCTGCACGACCGACGACGCCCCATGCAGGACGATCGGGAATCCCGGCAGCCTCTTCGAGACCTCCTCCAGGATGTCGAATCTGAGCGCGGGCTTCTGCCCGGGCTTGAACTTATACGCGCCGTGACTCGTCCCGATTGCTATAGCCAGCGAATCGACCCCGGTGCGCGTGACGAACTCCTCAACCTCGCCCGGGCGGGTGAAGCTGGCATCCTCGTCCGAAACGTTGATATCGTCCTCGATCCCGGCAAGCTGCCCAAGCTCGCCCTCCACCATCACTCCCCTGTCGTGGGCGTATTTCACAACCTGCGCAGTGAGCTTGATATTGTCCTCAAAATTGTGCTTGGAGCCATCGATCATCACGGACGTGAAGCCGCCGTCGATGCAGGACTTGCAAATCTCAAAGTCCTCACCATGGTCGAGGTGGATGCATATCGGCAGGCCCGTGTCGATCTCCGCCGCTTCCATGAGCTTCATCATGTAGATATGCTTCGCGTACTTCCTCGCGCCCGCGGACACCTGCAAAATCAGAGGCGCATGCAGTTCCGCCGCAGCCTCGGTGATTCCTTGGATGATCTCGAGGTTGTTCACGTTGAATGCCCCGATGGCATAATTCCCCTCATAGGCTTTTTTAAACATTTCTTTCGTCGTCACAATTGGCATTATAATAACCTCCTAAAAATTTCGCTGTGAGGCTTCGCCCCCACACATTTTCTAATATGGGCTCCGCCCAAACCCATCGGGACAGCATATGTTCGCTTGCTCACGGGCAAAGTGAATTTGCCCTACTCGCTTCACATCTGCTTTGTCCCTCACGCAGCTACGCTGCGCACCGCGCTTCGCGCAGCGATAGTACCTTACGGACACACATTTTCTTGTTATTTATTTACTGCTTCATTCCGTAAGGTACTATTTACACTTTTCAGCATAGTCCCCCCATGCGTTACTCATCATAATGCGCCTTTTTTCACAGTTTCAGAGCGAACAACAGCATTGTAACATACGGATTCCATCTCCGCAACACATAACGATTATTATGATTGATTTTATGTCGATTGTGTGATATCATCACCGATGTCGCTAACGAGAGGCTCGCGCCAATCGAAATAAATGATAAAAAGATGATTGCTCTTCTTACGAACCCGGAGAAACTGCCGGATTCAGTATCAAAGCAGGAGGAAGCGTAATGACACAAAAACTCGCAGGAGGATGCCTGTTCGCCCAGTCAGGCGGCCCCACATCAGTCATCAACGCAAGCGCATACGGGGTCATCAAGACCTCGCTCGAAACGCCGGAAATCACACATGTGTACGGAGCTTCCCACGGCATCATGGGAATATTGGGCGACACGCTATACGACCTCGGGAAGGAAGACCCGCAAGAGCTTTCGCTTCTCCTGAACACTCCGTCGTCGGCCCTCGGCTCCTGCCGATACAAAATCAAGGACAGGTCCGACCTCGACCGCCTGTACGAAGTGTTCCAAAAGCACAACATACGCTACTTTTTTTACAACGGCGGCAACGACTCTATGGACACCTGCCTGAAAGTCGACGACTATCTTCATGAAGTCGGCTACGAATGCCGCGTCATCGGCGTGCCAAAGACGATCGACAACGATCTGGATGGCACCGACCATTGCCCGGGCTACGGCAGCGCTGCCAAATACATCGCAACGACCGTCGCCGAGGTATACCACGATTCCATCGTCTACGACACCGGGACGATCACAATAATCGAAATAATGGGCCGCAACGCAGGCTGGCTCACCGGCGCCTCCGCCCTCGCGGAGCTGTCGGGTGCCCCGCCTGATTTAATTTATTTGCCCGAAATCCCGTTTGACATGGGGTATTTTCTATATAAGACCGAGTCCATGTATAAAGCGAAGAACAACTGCCTCGTCGCCGTGTCGGAGGGCATTCGCTACCCCGGCGGCAGCTTGGTTTCCGACGCGAAGCCTTCGGCGACCGACGGCTTCGGGCATGCACAGCTCGGCGGGCTCGCGGCCACGCTCTCGGACATCGTCAAGCAGCGGACGGGCGCGAAGGTGCGCGGCATAGAGCTCAGCCTTCTGCAGCGCTGCGGCGCCCACCTCGCGTCGCAGACGGATATAGACGAGGCATTTCTTGCCGGCAAGTCCGCCGTGGAATGCGCGGTCGCGGGCGAGACGGGAAAGATGGTGGCATTCGAGCGCGAGCAGGGCTCCGGCGGCGGCAACAACGGCGGCTCCGGCAATATCGGCGAGTCCGGCAGCGTCAATACAGGCAACACCGCTGCCATCGACGCCGCCGCCAATACCGGCGCCACCGCCATCGGCACCGGCCAATACAAATGCAACGTCGTCCTTCGCCCGCTGGCGATATGCGCCAATAGCGAAAAGACCGTCCCGCGCGAATGGATCAACGAAACGGGGACTTATGTCACGCAGGATTTCATCGACTACGCCCTGCCGCTCATCCAGGGCGAAAACACGCGCGCCCTTGAAAACGGCCTGCCCCGCTTCGCGCAACTGAAAAAAGAATTGGTGACCTAGCGACCTGCAGAATCCATGACGCCCCCTCGCATATTACCTTACGGCAGCCCACGCGCAAGTACCCTGTAACGCCTAAAAGTGTACTATAATTGCGGTAGATTTTTTCGTCTGTCAAGGCGAAAGACCGCAGGAATGCCACTGGCCTTTCAAGGGATTTCAACGCAGGCAGGCGGAAAAAGATATCGTAAGAACAGTAAACTTTTAGGTGGTACAGGGTACTAGACCAACTTTGCGGATAAAAAATTTATAATAAAGAAAGGAAGTAACACACAATGGCATCAAACTTCAAGCACGTTTTTGAACCGATCAGAATCAGAGGCATCGACTTCAAAAACAGGATCACCCTAGCGCCCCCCTCCCCCAACCTCGCCAGCGAGGACGGACTCGTGACGAAAGACTTCGTCAACTTCTTCCGCTCGTTCGCGCGCGGAGGCGTGTGCACGCTCTATGTCGGCAACTGCTCCATAGACAGGACGGAGTGCAGCGACGAGGCCTACCAGCTCGACCTCAGCAACCCCCACGGCGTCCTGCCGATGACCTGGTACGCCGACATGTGCAAGGAATACGACTGCCACGCATCTTTTGAAATCAACCATAACGGCGAAAACACGGCGTTCGAGACGGTTGGCCACGCGCCCTTCTCATCTTCCTCGTACGTCTCCGAAACCGAACGCGCCCGCGCAAAGCGGCTCGGCCGCGACCCGATTCCGTCGATTGAAATGACCCAGGAAAAAATCGACGAGACGATTGAAAAATACGCGATGGCGGCCTATCGCATGAAGCGCGCCGGCATGGACATCGTCCTGGTGCACGGCGGCCACGGCAACCTGATCTCGCAATTCACCAGCCCCCTGTATAACAAAAGGACTGACAAATACGGCGGCAGCACGGAGAAACGCGCCCTTTTCGCCATCGAGGTCTGCAAGGCCATCCGCGAAAAATGCGGCGAGGACTTCGTCATCGAGATGCGCATTTCCGGCGACGAAATTGCCCCGGGCGGCATGCACGTCGACGAGACAATCGAAATGCTGAAATACCTCAAGCCGCATATCGACATCGCACATATTTCCGCCGGCATACACAGCGACTTTGAAATGAAATACTATCGCAACTGGTGCCAAAACTTCATGATGGAGCGCGGATTCAACGTCCATTTCGCCGAAACCATCAAAAAGGCGCATCCGGACCTGCTGGTGACAACCGTCGGCTCTATCACGAGCATCGAGCTTGCGGAGGAAATCATCGGCAGCGGCAAGGCCGATTTCGTCGCAATGATGCGCCCCCTCCTGGCCGACCCGGACATGCCCCGCAAATACGCGCACAACAGGCCCGAAGACCGCCGCCCCTGCCTGCGCTGCGACGCCTGCACGGGCCACCTCATGACTCCGAGCCCTCAATTCTGCGCCGTCAACCCGATGGCGTTCATGAGCAGAGACCTCACGGACGGCCTGGTGCCGTTGGCTCGCGAAAAGAAAAAGGTCGCCGTCGTAGGAGGCGGACCTGCGGGCATCACCGCGCTCACGACGCTTGTCGACCGCGGCCATGACGTCACGCTTTATGAAAAATCCGACAGCCTTGGCGGCAACGTCATCGGCGCGGCCGCCCCGCCGTTCAAAATAGACTGCCAGGACTACCTCAAATGGCTTGTCCGCCAGGCGGAAACCTCCCCGGCNAAGGTACTTTTGAACACNGAAGCNACNAAAGAGATTCTCGACAAAGAGAAATACGACGCCATCATCATCGCCATCGGCGCCGAGCCCGTCATCCCGAACGTCCCCGGCATCAACAAGCCACACGTCAGTTGGGCGACCGATGCCGAAAACGGCAAGACGTTCGTCGGCGAGAACATCGTGATAGTCGGCGCGGGCTCGATCGGCCTCGAAGCGGCCATCGACTTCAAGCGCGCCGGAAAGAAGGTCACGTTGATCGAGCTGTTGAACCGCGAAGGCGCGATGATGGGCCTGTTCAGGAGCGCCAGGAGCGCCGCCCGCGAATATCCGGAAATTCTTCAAAACGAGGATATTCCCGTCCATTATGAGCTCCAGCTGACGGAGATTCTCGATGACAAGGTCATCTGCAAGAACACTGCGAACGGCGAGACCGTCGAGTTCCCGGCCGACACCGTCCTCATCTCCATCGGCATGAGGCCGCTGCGCGAGGTCGCGGATTCCATGCGCCATAGCGCCCCGGAGACCGAGATTCGCGTCGTCGGCGACGCGGACGAGGTCGGCAACATCAGCACGGCCGTTAACCAGGCGTTCCAGGCAGCCATCCGCATATAAGGCGATTGGAGCCTAGGCCCCGCACCGATCTAAGGCTCGAAGCCACGTACCCAAAACGCTCGCCCCCGCCTCTCTGCAGGGGCTCGATACCCGCAACGACCCGATTATCAAAAAAGCAAGGCCACCGGCCTTGCTTTTTGATGCTTATCACGAATATAGCTAATACATCATCAGCACCGACGATTTGTGCAGTTGCAAACTGCACAATTTCGTAATAACGATTATCGAGTAAAATTTTCCAAAATCTTAGAAACGTCTGCGACGTATAGCTTTTGTAGAGAGCGCGAATGTTGTATATGTTTCGGTGGCTATAACCGCGTAAAAAAGGAATCTCGCGTACGCAGGTACTCTGCAAACTCCATGACTGCGTCTTTTAGTGCATGTATATCATAGTTTACCTTAAACCCATATATTGAATGTATCTCTCCATACCAAGGCATACTCACCTTCAATCACCCTCGCCCACGACAATATCTTCTTCCTCATAATAATAAGAATAATCAATACCTTTTATAAACATTTCACGGTCGTTAATTTTATCCGTCAAGGCGGATTGCAAAAGAGCTTTTATTTGAGCAGGGTTTGCAACACTCTTTTCCATTGCGGAAAGATATTCTTTTTTGTTGATTTTACTCCAATCCACGCACATTTTTATGTTTTTCTTAAACATCATGTCAAGCCAAATGCGCATGCTTCTACCGTTTCCCTCCATGAAAGGGTGGGCTACATTCATCTCAACATATTTATCCGCAATTTCGTCAAAACTGCTTTCGGGCATCGATTCAATTTTGCGAAGCGTTTCGGTCAAGAACCTTGCCATTGCAAATTGAAAGTTGCCTTTTGCGATATTGAGCGTTCTGATTTGCTCCGCAAAATCATAAAGCCCGCCGAATAGATAGCCATGAATCTGTTGCAAACCTTTAGTTGTTCCGACTTCTATTGTGTCAAGCAGCGAACTGTCAAAAAGAGCGTAGGCTTTTGATTTGCTCTTGCCGTCTATTGTTTCATCGGCGTAAGTGAACCATTCGATAAAAGCCCTCTTTTTTTTACTTGGAACATCATCGGCAAGCGATATCACATCATCTTGCGCTAAACAGTCGGTTAAGCGTCTTTTGCCATCTTCCGCAATCAATTTGAACCGACTACATTTTGTAGTCAGTTGAGATTTTGAGTTCTTCAGGCGTGTCTTTAATACCGTCCAGTATTTTCGTGGGTCTTTGCTGTCGGTTAAAACACCGATTATATCAACAACCGAAAACCACCACTTAGAATTATCATCATCCCAAACGGCACGAACTTCTCTGTCATCAAAAAAACGGATGGATATTTTACTCATAAGCCAAGCACCTCCGGGATATTCTAGCGGTATTTGCTCGGTATCTGTCAATTCTATGTCTGGTACGAGGTTGCCTCGTTTGTCCCGTAGGGGCAGGGCTTGCCTCTGCCTTAATCAGGTGAATTACGTGTTTTGGGCAACCGCAAGGGTTGCCCCTACATCGTGTTCCGTCGTATCATCATCATATTTCGGGCGCAATACGGTGACTTTCCAATAGCCAAAGGCGATATTGTCTGCTTCCTCGCCTTCTCTTTTAGAAGCATATCAGCTTTGGTTATGGCATAGTTTTCAGGATTGATAACTCATTATAATGTGCTTGACCGATTTTATCAAGCAATAGATTACCCGCGTCTTTTACAACTTATTTTACAACTTACGCCACATTGCTTTACAACTTAAGTGTAGATATGATACAATCAGCCAACCAATCAGCGTCAAGTTTGTTTTCAAGAGCTTCGTATACAACAATATCAAGCATGTTTCCGGAGTCAGCAATCACACTTTCGGTCGAATGCCTTCACGCTTGCGTATGGCAGCGAGAGAGGAACTTGTCTATGAAACGAAGAGCCGCCCTTGTGGCGCTATTAATTGCTACGCTGCTTATTATGCGATTGCCAATAACGGTACATGCGGATGACATAGGCGATGAAATGCCCGGAGTGCGCCCCCTAACAAATATCTTCGAGGACAACTCTCCCGCCGTTTGGGTTGGTGGCGACTTCATTGCAAACCCCAGATTTATTGAATCGGAAGGACTAAACGTAATTCAAGGGGATATGATTGTTCAAAGCGGCGAGCTGTTAGGAGTTGGTGTTGTGGGGGTTGGCTCCGGCATCGTCCCTGCTATCGACAGCGTCATGCTTGCCGTGGGCGGAGATTTGATAGCTTCGGATGGCAGCAGCGTGAAAATTGGCGCGCCTATTGGTTCCCTCGTGGCATCCGCGCTGGCATTGATCGGCGGAAATATAGATGGGGACATCGTGGCCGTATATTCCGATGGCATTGAAGATACAAGCAATATCCTTGATGGGCTGGGAGCTGCTGCAACCTCCCATTGGTCAAACTTTGAAGCTGAACTCATATCAGAGTCCGCAAAGCTCGCGAAAAAGGAACCTACAGGAACGGTCACTTCACTTGATAATTCAATGGTATTTACCAGTTTAGATCCTGAGGCGCCCTTGCAGGTGTTTGAGATCACTGCGGAGGACTTATTTTCCTTTTCATCATGGGGAGGCTTCTATTTTTCAAATATTGCCAAATTGAGCAATGGCCGCTTCACGCCAATCGTTGTAAATGTAATTGGTGAAGATGCGACCTTGTTTCAAAATAGCGTATATTTTAGCGGAGTGCAAGTGAATGCCCCTTTGTCGCCGGATTATGGCAATGCCGCCTCCGCCATCCTATGGAACTTTGTGGACGCAAAAACTTTAGATATTCCCGGTACATCCCAAGTAATGGGTACGATTATTGCGCCCTATACAGAAACGGTGAATATTGCCGCCCATACAAATGGAAGATTGTTTGTAAATGGCAATTTGACACGTTCGGGAGATGGAACAGAACACCATAACTATCCTTGGACCGGGGGCGAGTGGTATTTCGCAATTAGCGACGAACCGCTCTGGGGCGTCCCTGAAGAAGTGGAGGAGCCGGTACCGACGGAAGATCCGCCCGTATCGGAAGAACCCACCACATCTGAGGAACCTGTCACATCAGAAGAGCCGGCACCATCGGAAGAACCCACTACATCAGAGGAGCCCTCTACGTCAGAGGAACCCACCACGCCGGAAGAACCCGCCACACCGGAAGAACCCGTTGCACCGGAAGAACCCGCTACATCGGAAGAACCAGCCACATCGGAGGATGCGTCTACGTTGGATGAGATGCCCTTACCGGAAGAACCGCCCACATCGGAAGAGCCGCCCACGTTGGAAGAACCCACCACGTCAGAAGAACTACCCACATCGCATGAGCCTGACACATCGGGAGAGCCGGGCATATTGGGAGAACCCGGCACATTGGGAGACCCGGCTGCCCCGGCTGCCCCGGCCGACCTCGGAACCGGACGCCCCATCGTGACGAGTGAAAATGGAAATCCTATCGTCAAGGAAGAACCGGTAGACCTCGGCACGAAAACCCCTACGCGGGGAATCGAAATTGACGATCCTGTCGACTCCAGATCTGGATTGGCTGCCGTGAGGAGTGAAAACGGCACATCAGTCTATACGGAGGACAAGGACTACTTGGAATACCTTTCCGAAATAGACGAACCCGGATCGGGGTATGCCGCCAATAGCTTAATCCTCCCAAAGACAGGATTAAATGTCTATCTCATTCAATGGTTGATAACGATCTGCTGCACTGCCGCGCTTATCATCTTTATGGCCCTTATACGGCTCAAAGTAAAATCAAGATAGACGGCTGAATTGTGAAAATCACTGAATTGTGAAAATCACTTGACATATCCTCGCCACTCGTATAGAATGAAGATTGTCAAAAACAAAAGAAAGAGCGTCAGATATGCAAGTCAGTAAGAACTGGAGGGGAAAAGTATGAGCAATATGAGGCAGGAGCTTATCGAAGCCATGCAGGAGCTTTTGGACTATTCCGAAGGCAAAATAGACCTCAGGACATCGACATATAGCTTGACTCCGGTGTGTGAAACAATCAGCGCGGATGAAATAAGGGATACACGCAAAGCCCTCGGAGTTTCTCAGGGCGTGTTTGCCATTGTACTCGGAGTTTCTAAAAAGACAGTGGAATCATGGGAAACAGGAAGATATACACCGGATGGCGCGGCGCGTAGACTGATTACGATGCTACAAGCCGACCCTGCTCTTCCACAAAAACACGGAATACTTTCTATCAGGTAGATGAATATTGTGACTGAATGAATCCGCGTCTTTTTTACCAACGTGAGGGTTCCGGTTAATGAGGCAGGGGTTGAATCATTCAACCCCTGCATTTGTTAGCAAAAATTCCTACAGACAAATATCCTCATCTGCCCAGCGCGCCGATTATCGCCGGGATGACCTTATACAAGTCCCCCACGATGCCATAGTCCGCGACCTCGAAAATTGGCGCGTCCTTGTCCTTGTTTATCGCAACGATGAAATCGGACGTCTGCATCCCCGCAAGATGCTGGATTGCGCCCGAAATCCCGCAAGCGATGTACAGATGCGGCTTGACGGTAGTCCCCGTCTGCCCCACCTGGTGCGAACGGTCGATCCACCCCGCGTCCACAGCGGCGCGCGACGAACCCACTACGCCGCCGAGGCAGTCGGCCAGCTGCTTCACAAGCGCGAACCCTTCCTCCGGCGTCTTCCCGCCGCTCGACAGGCCGTGCCCGCCCGAAACGATCACCTTCGCATCGGTCAGCGACACGCGCTCCTGCAGGCTCTTGACGACCTCCAGAACATGCGTCCGGATGTCGCCATCTTTAAACGAAACTTCCAAATCGATGCGCTCCCCGCGCCGCCCTTCCTGACGCTCCGGCTTTTGCATGACGCCGGGGCGAACCGTGGACATCTGCGGCCTATGGTCCGGACAGAGGATCGTCGCCATCAAGTTGCCGCCGAAAGCGGGCCTGGTCTGCATGAGCTTCTTATCCTCAGGGTCGATGTCAAGCTTCGTGCAGTCGGCGGTGAGCCCCGTCCCGCATTGCACGGCAAGGCAAGGGCCGAGGTCCCGCCCGACATGCGTCGCGCCCAAAAGGACGACCTCCGGCTTGTGCCGCATGATCGCCTCATAAATAACCTTCGTATATGCATCGGTGTTGTATGACCTGAGCTCCGGCGCGTCGGCATAATAGACCTTGTCCGCGCCATATTCAAACAGCTCGTCGACCAGCCCTTCCATGCCGTCGCCGCAAAGGATGGCGCACACTTCGCAGCCGATCTCGTCGGCCAGCTTGCGCCCCTCTCCCAGCAGTTCGATGGAAACGTTCACAAAACGCCCCTCGCGCTGCTCGGCAAAAACCCAGACATTGTGGTATAGCGAAATATCGACGGCTCCCGTCTTTTCCTCTTCGACGTTCTCGATGGCGTCAAACGGGCAAGCGTCTATGCACTTGCTGCAATTCGTGCACTTCGGGCCTATGATCGCGAGCTTGCCTATCACGGTGATGGCGTCGAACGGGCATTCCTTGACGCATTTCGAGCACCCGACGCACTTATCGTTCCTAACCTTAATAGCCATTATGCTCACACCTCCTTTTCGATGGCGTGGACTTTCGTCAGCCTATCGACCAAAAGCGCGGCCATCTCGTTCACGGTCCCGTCGAGCATCTCGCCCTTCCCTTTCGGCGGCGGAGTAAAGCTGCGGAACACCTGAGTCGGGCTCGCGCGCAGGCCGCAGCTCTCCGCGCTAATGCACACCTCGCCCTCGTCCCATACGGCGATCTGCTTTTTCCCCGCTTCCTTAATGTTCCTTATAGTCATATATCGAGGAGTGTTCAGCTCCTTGACGGCGGTCAACAAGCAAGGCAGCTTCGCTTCAATGACTTCAAAGCCATCCTCCATCTGCCTTTCGACGATGACGGATTTTTCATCAATCTCGCGAATCTTCTGCACATATGTGATGGACGGAATGCCGAGCCGCCGCGCCGTCTGCGGTCCGACCTGCGCGGTATCGCCGTCGATAGCCTGCCTCCCGGCAAATATGAGGTCGTAATCCCCGAGCTTTCTGATTCCGGCCGCGATGGTAGTGGACGTGGCGCATGTATCCGCCCCGCCGAAAGCGCGGGACGAAAGCAAGACGGCGTCGTCAGCCCCCATGTTCAAGCATCTGCGCAGCATGTCAAGAGCCTGCGGCGGCCCCATGGACACGACGGTGACCGACGACCCCGGAAAGCGCCCGCGAATGTCAAGCGCGGCCTCCAAAGCGTTCGCATCGTCGGGGTTCAAGATAGAAGGCACCCCCTCGCGGATAAGCGTCCCCTTCACAGGGTCTATCTTGACCTCGTTCGTGTCGGGCACCTGTTTTGCCAAAACGATTATTTTCACAAGACAACCTCCCGAAAATTGTGTAATACTCGCGCTCGGCGAATTTTTTACGCGATATTGTGTCTGTTCAGCGCCTTGCGCTCGAAGGACGTTTTTTTCATCGGCACTGAATAACTTCGCGATATTATTATATGTCAAACGATAAATAAAAACATTATATTGAATAATACTTTTTCTTGCTATATAATGCGTAATATGCTAAATTGATAACCAAATGATACATAAACATAAGTATCATTGCATAGTTGGCGACAATGACAATGAAAGAGGGGCAAGCAAGTGAGTTCGATGCTATTTGACCACGAGTGGCAATTCCTCGTACAGATGACGACGCGCATCTACTATTGCGGAACATACGCCGAAACGTGCAACACCTACCTGCAGCAGATACGCACAGTCATTCCATACCGCAGCGGCGTGATCTTCCAAGCGGGCCGCGACAACGGGCAGGTCGTGCTGACGAACCCCATATCGACCGAGGAGATCAACGACAAGCACGACCACGACTTTTTCATCGAAGGGCGCTACCCCCACTGGGACGAATTCATAATGTCGCCCTATAGCTCCGTATTCAGGCAGTCCGACATCATCCCGCCCGGCAAATGGGAAAAAACCAGGGTGTACCGCGATGTCTGGCAGCCCAAAGAGGCATATTGGGGCCTGTTCATTTCGCTCGTGCATAAGGACGTTTCCCTTGCCATCCTTGGGATTTTACGCGAGAAGGGCGATAATGACTTCCATACTCGCGACATATTCATATTGAACACGCTCAAAGACCCGCTCGAGCGCAAGTTCTACAGCCTCCTTGAGGACCAGCGGCTCCTCGGGCGCTCGGGCGCGGAAAAGCTGCTGAAGACGGCGGCGAGCCACAGCCTCACGAAACGCGAGACCGAGATCGTGTCGCTTGTCTGCGCGGGCAAGAGCGGCGAGGAGATGTGCCAGTCGCTTTATATCACGCACGCGACGCTCAGCAAGCATTTGTCGAATATTTATGCGAAAACTAAGGTCAAGAACAGGACGCAGCTCTTCGCGCTCTTCCAATAACCCCCCCATCGTCGTTCTGAGCGCAGCGAAGAATCTTTCCCCGCCGCGCCCCCCATCGTCGTTCTGAGCGCAGCGAAGAATCTTTCCCCGCCGCACCCCCATCGTCGTTCTGAGCGCAGCGAAGAATCTTCCCCGCCGCGCCCCCCATCTCCGGCGCGCTCAATTTATGATAATAATTCAATATTTTTGTACAATAATTCTTTTTTTTCAATCATATAGCGCACGCGCACGAAATATGCTACAATGTGCCGTGAGTGCAAAACAATCCAAAAAATAACCGAAAATGAGGGGATGAAACCACAAATGAATACACCGAAAGAAGTCGCACAAAACTACATAGCGACAGGCGTGACAAAAACCAAATACACCGTTGGCAAAATGCTCCTGCTCGGCATCCTTGCGGGCATGTTCATCGCGCTCGCATGCGCGGGGACGACAGTCGCATCCTCGACCATCACGAACCCATCGGTCGCCAAGATCGTCACGGCGCTCCTGTTCCCCGCCGGCCTTGCAATGACGCTTGTTTCCGGCAGCGAGCTTTTCACCGGCAACTGCCTCATCATCATTTCCGTCCTGGAAAAAGAGGCAAAAGTCAGCTCGATGCTCAGGAACTGGCTCTTCGTGTATATCGGCAATTTCATCGGAGGGCTGCTTGTCGCCGCGTTGGTCGTTTATGGACACACTCCGTCCGTGCTTGCCGACAACGCCGTCGCCATCTCGACCATCAAAACAGCGGTCACGAAAACCAGCCTCACTTTTGGCGATGCCCTCTTCCGCGGCATCCTTTGTAATTTCCTCGTGTGCATAGCTGTCTGGATGTCCTTCGCGGCCAAAGANATTGCGGGGAAAATAATCGCCGTGTTTTTCCCCATCATGCTCTTCGTCGTCACGGGNTTCGAGCATAGCGTNGCAAACATGTACAGCATCTCCGCCGGNNTGTTCGCCACGAACAACTCCACATACACCGCCGCATTCGGAGGCGACTACAGCGGGCTGACNTGGGGGACGATGTTCACAAAGAACCTCATACCCGTCACTTTGGGCAATATAATCGGCGGGATGGTCCTGGTGGGGATCGGCTACTGGCTCATATATCTCCGCGATGCCACAAAGAAGCCCGCCGGCACTCCCCATTCAAATAAAAAGAAGAGAAAGTAGCAGCAGCAGCATTCTGCAGCGCCTCCAGCACTTGTCATTCTGAGCGCAGCGAAGAATCTTTCCCGCCGCGCCCAGCGCTTGTCTTTCTGAGCGCAGCGAAGAATCTTTCCCGCCGCGCCTCCAGCACTTGTCATTCTGAGCGCAGCGAAGAATCTTTCCCGCCGCGCCCAGCGCTTGTCATTCTGCGCGCAGCGAAGAATCTTTCCCTCCGCACGCTACATTCCAGGAGGTGGAACATGAACGACGACTTTGCCATCACCGAAGAAAAAACGGACGACGCCACAAGGTTCTACGTCAAAGGACGCGTCACCTCTGTCAGCGCGAACGTCCTCCGCCACAAACTCAATGAATCGTTCCAAATGGGCCGTGACAACATTATCGTCAACATGATGGAAACCACGTTTCTTAGCTCTGCCGGCATAAGAGTTTTGCTCATGTTCTACAAAAGAGCGAAAGAAAGCAGCGGCAGCTTTTATGTCGAGAGCCCTTCCGACAATGTTGTCAATGTCCTTGGGCTGACAGCGCTGGACGAACTGCTGTTGAAGGAATGAACGCAGCACAATTACCGATTACGCTGCACGAAACAATCAGGGGCTGATCGAGCATCAGCCCCTTGAAAACTATCTCCGCCGCCCATCACCACAAGCTCGGCGACGCAACCCACGCCTACCGCCGCCCACCACCACAAGCTCGGCAACGCAACCCACGCCTACCGCCGCCCATCATCCCAAGCACGGCGACGCAACCCACGCCTACCGCCGCCCATCATCCCAAGCACGGCGACGCAACCCACACATTAGGAAGGTGAGCACCATGACCATCAGAGCAAAAATACTCGTGATCGTGCTGGCCTTTTTCGCGTTTCTCGGGTCTGCGTTCACCATATACTCAATATTCACCACAGGGAACTACAAACGCCTGCGGCTCGAAGGCATAGAAAAAACCGTAGAATTCGAAGCTGAAAAGGTTAATAAAAAAATCACGGGCATAGAGCTTGGCGCGCTCCACTTCGCGATCAGCGGCCTCATATGCCGCGAGGAGCAATCGCTAGAAGTCGGCGAGCTCTCCGTGCTGGAGTTCCTGCGCGACTTCCCCGATGCGGAAGGCGGCGGGTTCTGGTTTGAGCCATATGCATTCGACGGGAAGACCAAGCGCACGGGTATCTACGCGTTTTATGACAGGGACGCCGGCTTCTTCGTCCTCGACGAAACAATGTACGTTGACGGTGCTTTGAACATCGACGAATACGACTACCACAGCATGAGCTGGTACCGTGAGGTCATGGACACTGTGACGCAGGCCGACCAGGTGGTCTGGACCATGCCATATATCGACGATTCCGGAGCGCGAAGCCTCATGACGACTGCGGGCGCGGGCATCTTTGACGAGTACCACAACCTCATCGGGACATCGAACATCGATTGGAAAATCGAGGACGTCGTCGCGGAGCTCACGGCCATCAAGCCCACGGAACACAGCTTCGTTCTGCTGTGTCTGCCCGAGCGCGACTACATCATATCTAACACATATAATGCGTCCTTCGACGCAAATGGCAGCAA
>JGI24702J35022_10000741_pt1 | contig 20096 bp, 20 predicted proteins | sample TergutTh196P4_FD_35022 | JGI IMG/M metagenome (IMG submission 35022)
GATTGAGATAGGTATCCCTGTTTTTCATCTGATCATCTCCTTGATTTCTATTATAAACGAAACAAAGAGAGAAATCAAGAAATATTTCGGTTATAACTGAAATTTATTTTTGTTGAAAACCTGCTTTGCCATTCGTATAGAATACAAAAAGCACAGGAGGTTTTCAGTTATGGTAACATTTTTCGCCGCCGCCGGGCGCTACGAGCTGCGCCGCACCCCAGGAGGGCAGTACCCCGTGGTCATTTTACACGACGAGGAGCACATGCTTGACATCCAGGAAATGATCCTCTGGTCCAGCGCGATGTGGTCGGTGCCGGCCTACGACGAGCTGCTGCGGGAATTTGCCTGCAAGGAGCGCGAGGCCCATGTGCTCGGCGACGTCAGCTTCGACGGCTATCTGAAGCGGTTAATGCAACGCGGCCTAGTCATCTCGGGCCGGGGCTACACCGCCGCGGAAGCGCTGTACGCCTTGGTTGCCAAGCTCCATGTGTTCCCGCTGCGCGAGGGGCTTCCGGTCAAGCTGGCGGCGTTCATCCACCTGACCTTCGAGCGGAAACTGCCTCTGGCGGTCACTCGCAAAATCTTCGCGCCGCCACGGATGACGCCGTTGGAACAGCAAGTCTTCGCGCTGGGTGAGCAGGCTTTGCTGACCACGGAGGAGCTGATCCGCCTGGTAGACGGCCAGATCATGGACATTTCCACCGAGCATAAGCTGCTGGCGGCGTTGTATCCTGACGGCCCGCCAATACCCGAATCAGGCGTCAATTTCGACTACGCGCTGTCCCCGAACCGTCTGAAGGTCACGGAGGCCGTCGTGAACCTGTACCTGCAAAAGAGAATTTTATTCGAGCCCATTTGAAAGGACTGATTTTTTTGCTAAAACAAATCCCCGCGCCGCTGCTGCGCAAAATCATCATTACCACGGCGATCGGCGCCGGCTGCACTGTTTTCGGCCTGGCCTACTGGATCGCCGCGAAGGACCGCATCCTCCTGTTTCTCAGCCTGGCGCTGCTGATTGCCTGCCTGTACCGCGCATGGTCGCTGTATCAGCTTGCCGCAAAGCAAAATTATAAAGTGCTGGAGGGCGTTTGCGTTGATGTCACCGGCCGGTTGGCCGGGAAAACGAAAGAGATCCGCCTGCTGGACGATTCGGACAAGGAGCACAGCCTGCGCCTGCCGAAAAATTGCGGCTTGAAGCTTGGCAGACGGTACAGGCTGTACTTTGATCGGCGCAGCCAGCACGAAACCGGCAACGGATTCCTGGACGCCGCGCTGGCGGCCAACGGGTTCCTGGGGTATGAGGAGGCCGCCCTGCCGGACACAGCCCAGGAAGAAACAAGCGCCCCCGAGGAATAAGGCGAACCTGCGAATGCTTCATGGCGTTCGCAGGTTTTTTCTTTTTCTATGATGACTTCCCGCATTGACGGCACAGGCCCGCTATGCTAAAATGATGCATTGCCCTGCGCGGAAAGTTTCATAAATTCCGTACATTCGCGAAAACTGCCTGCCGGAGAAGGTCCCCGGAGGCGAAACCCTTTCAAACAATTGAAAAATCCGGAGGGTTCGAGCCCATTCTAACAGTGCGCAAGCGGGTTTGTCAATTAGATGGGAAGAAAAAGAAAGCGATTTAAAAGGCGAAATTCACCCGATTCCCGGATGTTGACAGGGCCGCGGAAATATGTTTGGGAATTTAAACCGCGGCGCTGGGAAAAGTTGCGATTTGATGTGCTGAATTATAAACCGTCAAATAAGCCGTCGTAAAAAGCGGAAGGAAAGGGGTTTTTGCATGGCCAGACGCGGTGAAAATATCTACCGCAGGAAGGACGGGCGCTGGGAGGGCCGGTATATCAAGGGCCGCAGGCCCGACGGCAAGCCGCGCTTCGGCTCTGTCTACGGGCGCAGCTACAGCGAGGCAAAAAACAAGCTGATCCCGCTGAAGGCCGCGCATTTTGAGGTGGGCGCAGAAGGCCGGAGCACGGCGCCGTTCCGGGAGCACCTGCTGGCGCACCTGGCGCAAAAGGGGGCAAGCCATATCAAGGCGTCGTCGCTGAGCAGCTACCACAGGATCGTGCACAACCACCTTTTGCCCGGGCTGGGGACGTACCCGGCGCACCAGCTCACGCCGGGGCACGTAACGTGCTTCCTGGACGGCCTGCGCGGGTCCGGCCTGAGCGGCGGCACGGTTTTGAACATATTCCGCTTCCTCGCGGGCGTGACGAAGCAGGCCGCGCGGTCGGGCGCGATGGCGGGGGACGTCTGCGAAGGGATTTCATTGCCGCGGCCGAAGCGCAAGAAGGTCAGCGCGCTGTCGCGCGGGCAGCAGGAAGCCGTGGAAAAGGCGGCGCTGGCGGCGATCCGGGGCAGCGGCTCCGCCCTTGGGCTGGACGTCATGATCGCGCTGAACACAGGTATGCGCGTGGGCGAAATCTGCGCGCTGCGCTGGGGCGACGTGGACCTTGAAAGCGGCGTAATCCATGTCAGCCATACGCTCCAGCGCTTGAGCCTTTACGGGCAGGGAGCGAAGGCCGGGCCTCAAACGGCTATCGTGATGGACGCGCCGAAAAGCGAAGCCTCCGAGCGGGACATCCCGGTCAATGCCCTGCTGCTGCGGCTGCTGCGGGCAAAACGGCAGCGCGCCGGGGGCGAATTCGTGATGGAGGGGCGGCGCGGGCCGGTAGAGCCCCGCGTGCTGCAATACCGCTTCGGCAAGCTGCTGGAACAGGCGCGGCTGCCCCATTTCGGCTACCACGCGTTAAGGCACAGCTTCGCCACGCGCTGCGCGGAGCTCCACGTGGACACGGCGACCATCAGCAGGCTGCTGGGCCATTCCTCTGTCAGGACGGCGGAGGAAACCTACGTCCATTCCCTGATGGAGCAGCGCTTCAAGGCCGTCTACAAGCTCGACGAGCTGGCGTTGGCGGCGTAGTTACCTCTAATATTTTTCCGGGCGGCAAGGAGCCGCCTGCTTTGCCATGCCAAAAACACGAACAAGCGGCCGGGGACCCTTGAAAGCCCGCGGCTGCGCCGGTTTTTATTTTCGCGCGGCGCATTGTAAAAAACAAGCCGTCATCCAAGCCGTCAGGGCGCGTGCGAACCCCTTTGGTATAGCGGGCTGCGCGCCGTGTCACGCGAATGTACGGAACTCGCGAAACGCAGGCAGCTATGCCAGTATACACAACAGCGGCAGTGAAAGTCAAATGAAGTATACTGCTTTAAGCCGCTGACAGGTCAAGTGGTATTTTCAATCTTTCCAATACGGCGCAAGTCAAGGAAGTAAAACAAAAAGGACCGAAAAAATGAACCGCATAAAAACGCTCGATTGCAAGCAGGGCTTCGCGTTCGATTGGGACGCGCTCGATCTGGACGAGGCCGATCTGGGCGACCTGCTTTCGGATTTGTTCAAGGTGAAGCCCGCGCCGGGGATCACCCGGCAAGCGCCGCCCGAAAGGCGCGGCCGCGTAAAAGCCTGCGTCACCGGCTTTCTGTACTACGCGTTCCTGATCGCCGCGATCCTCGCCGTGTCCCTGTTTTTCAGCGCCGAGGGCAGCGGCCTGCCGCGGGATATTGCTGGCTTTTCGGCCATGACGGTGCTGACGAAAAGTATGCAGAGCGAGATCCCCCAGGGCTCGCTGGTGGTCACGCGAAAGGTCGAGCCGGGCACGCTGCGGGTGGGCGACGACATCACCTTCATGGTCGGCGAAAACACCACGGTAACGCACAGAATCGTCAGCATCACCGAGAATTACGACGGCACGGGCGAGCGCGGATTCGAGACCAAGGGCATCGAAAACAAGGGCCCCGACAGGGACGTGGTGATCCCCAGGAACATCATCGGAAAGGTCGTTTTCCATGACGTTCACATCGGCCGGGCCATGGGCTTTGTGAAGAATTACACCATCTACGTCATCGTTTCAGGCGGTTTATTGATCGCGCTGGCGGCTGTCCTGCGGATGCGCGGGCGGGCCGAAGCGCCGGTTGGTAATAGAAAAAGCAAAGCAACCAAAAAAAGAAAGGAAGAGACCCAATGAAACACCACCAGAACCCCCGGAACCGCAAAAATCCCCGCAGGAAAACCGCGACCATCCTGGCGATTGTGATCGCCGCCGCGCTGCTCCTCACCGGCACGTATGCCTGGTACGACTTCACGCAGGAGTACCGAAACACCATGCTCTCGGACTCCAACGAGAGGTACGACCCCATCCTTGTTGACGAGTTCATCGACGGCAGCCGCACCTTCGAAAACTGGACGGTCGGGCAGGAGCTCAACAAGCAGGTCTACGTCACCTACGAGCACGCCGACGAGTGCTACGAGAGCTATGGCGGCCACGTCGCAGGCCCCGACTGCTACAGCTACCTCCCCACGTGGGTGCGCGTGCTCTTCAAGGAAACCATGACCGTCACCAACATCGGCACCGGCGAGATTTCCCCTGAAAACGACGGCACCATCTTCACCGGCGAAGAAAACGAGCGCGTGGAGTGGACATTGAACGGCGCGGCCATCAAAACCGTATCTCCTGTTGACGGCTTTGATCTGTGGGACGGCGAGGAAACCGGCGAGTTCTGGCTACTCGACGACAGCGGCTGGTTCTACTGGGCGGCCCCCCTCAAACACGGCGATACCACCGCCGACCTGATGACCAACGTTAAGCTGATCGGCAAAAACGACGTCGAAAGCATCGAATACCACATCGACGTGCAGATGGAGGCGATTGACAGGAACCTGAGCGACCTCGACAAGTGGACCACCAGCGCCAGCGTTCTGCCCGGCGTCAGCGAAGCCATCCTCGACACCATCCTCGGCGTGGCCGACACCCTCTTCATCAACGGCGTGGCTTACAAAACCACCGATTATGAGGGCCTGTACGAAATCGTGAACAACAACGGCACTTCTAAGTCGCCCCGCGAGTTCATCTTTGACCCGGACGGCAGCATTGCCGCCAACCAAACCCTGAACAGCAATGTGATCGACGTTGATCCGCTCTTCGGCGAGGGACTGGAAACGGAATATCCCGGTGGGCTTCCGAGCGATTTGGAAATCGCAGTGTTCAACGGTACAGCTGCGGTTGTGGACGACCAAGGTAACATCATGCTTGACGCCGCCAACTTCCCGGATGCTAATCTGCTTGCCCTGTTGACGCAGCCCGGCGGTTACGTTACAGGATTTGCGGATTCAGCAGGTATGTTCTTAACTAATCATATGACCGTTGAGCCTTTTGCCGGTTCCACTTATCCCGACAGGCTGACCCCTGCTGAAATAAACGCGGTTGAAGAGATCTATTTGGTCGCAAACCCAGAAACATCATGCGATCCTAAAATTGCTTTGGTTTCAACTTTGAAAGGCGTTGAATTATTCCCCAACCTGAAAGTATTGCAAGTAGGATGGAATCAAGTTTCTGTTGTGGCGCCGGAGAAAATTTCCTCATTAAAATCATTGGTTTTACAGGCTCTTAATCAGTTTAATGACGTTGATGTATCAGGCAACCCGTAGTTAGAAACTCTAATTGTTGGCTTAAGCCCTATTGAGACGATAGATGTATCAAACAATACGGAATTGACGTTGTTGAGAACCAGTAGTTTAAATATAACCGAAATAGATGTCAGCAATAACATCAACCTGATAACCCTCAATCTTCAAACTAACGCCAACTTAACTTCAATCATCGGTCTATCCAACTGTGTAGACCTGCAAAATTTGTATATTATGACATCCGGAGTTACCGGTACACTTGATGTAAGCGGAAATACGAATCTCACAATACTGCAAGCTTATGATTGCCCGAATCTTACATCTATTGACGCATCCGGCGCTGCATTGACACAACTGCGCGCTGAAAATTGTCAGAGCCTTACTTCTATTGACGCGTCCGGTACTGCACTGACATATTTGCGAGCCGCTAATTGCCCTCTGCTCAGTTCTGTCGATCTCACCGGCTGCACAGGATTCAACAATCCCACTACCGATACTCTGTACCTCTATGATAATCCTATGCTGACCAGCCTTGATATCAGCATGACCAGCTTTTTGCATAGCAGTAGCCGTTTACAAATCCAAAACTGCAATATGACATCGCTGATCGTTCCGGCTACAGGTTCTACTCTTGCACAGTGGCAGGGTACGCCTGCAAGTAGCAATAACACCACCTTCCACCTTACCGGCAACAACTTCGGCAGCGGTAATGTGGGAATCACCCAGGCACCCTAACCCCTAAACAACGCGAAACTTTCGCCTGCCCTCACGGGCGGGCGGGAGTTTCCCAAAGGGCGGCGCAAATGCTTCGTCCTTTGGCAAGCTCCCGAAAAAAATACGAAAAGAAAGCGAGGAAACGCCTGTATGGACATGATAAAAGCCCTGAAATTCAATACCATTTTGTGCAGGCGTATCCTTGCCGCGTTTCTCACGGCCGTCCTTGCCCTGTCCTGCGTCGTCACGGTCACGCTGGCGTGGTCAGACCTCGCGCAGGCGTACCGCAACACGATGACCGCCCCGGCCAGCCCCGTGCGATACACCGCGGAGCTCGTCAAAACCGACAGGGACACCGAAGAACCCATCCCCGGCGCGGAATTTTACCTGTTCACCGATGAGGACGAGCAGGCCGGCGGGCGGCTCGTCACCGATGCGGACGGCAAAATCACCGTGACGGGATTGACAAGCGGCGGCTACTATTTCCTCGAAACCCGCCCGGCATACGGCTACGCGCAGGGCGAAGCGCCGCGCTATCCCTTCACGCTCGGCGAGGACCTGGTGGTCACGGTCCACGCGCAAAACACAAGGCTGCGCGCGCCCCTGACCATCACGAAAAACCTCCAAAACGCCGATGGCAGCGACCTCACCCCCGAACAGCGCGAAACAGAGTTCGAGTTCGCCGTCACCATCGGCGGCGAAACTGAAACCATCCACCTCAAGCACGGCCAGCAGGCCAATTACGACCTCCCCGTGGGCACCATGTACCTCGTCACGGAAGCCCCCATGCCCGGCCATGTCACCCAGAGCAACAACCATCAGGGCACCATCACCGCGCAGGGCCGCGTCGCGGAATTCATCAACACCCACAGCGAAACCCCCGTCGAGCCGCGCGACGGCAGCCTCGCCGTCACCAAAACCATCGAGGGCGAAACCCCCGCCCACGCGGATTTGACCTTCCAGTTTGTCCTCGAAATGGAGGGCGAGGACCCCGTCGAATTCTCGCTGAAGCCCGGCGACAGCCGGATTTTTCCCATCCTCGAGGGCCGGCCCTACACCCTCCGCGAGCTTGATTTGCCCGAAAATTACGCCCTGGTCCAAGTCCAGAACGGCTCGGGAACAGCCGCGGGCCACGCCGTCGCGGAGTTCACGAACGCCTACACCGGCGTGATCACCGTCGAAATCACAGGCGAAAAAACCTGGGAACCCAATGATATAGACCTCCCCGAGTCCGTCACCCTGCGCCTGAAAAACGGCGATACCCTCATAGAAACCGCCGAGGCCGCCCCTGAAGAAGCCGGCCGGTGGCTGTATTCCTTTGAAGCCCCGAAGTATGATCATAACGGCGAATTGATCGAATACGCCGTCGAGGAAATGCCCCTCGCAAGCTGGCGGCCCGTGTACGATCCCGACAGCTATGACGTGAAAAATATCTACGTCGAACCCATCGAAAAAATCATAAACGCGCAAAAAATCGTCGCGGGCGAGCCGCCGGGCCTCGCGCAGTTCAGGTTCCTCCTCACCGGCCCGGACTGCAACCAGGCCATTACCATCGCCGGTGCGGGCGAGTGCGCGTTCGCCGCGCTGGCCTTCACCGGGGCCGGAACCTACGAGTACGTCGTCAGCGAGGCCAACACTGGCGCGGACGGCTACGTCTACGACGAATCGATTTACACGGTCATTTTTGTGATCGAAGAAGAAGATAATATGCTGGCCGTCGTGTCCGAAACGTACACAAAGGACGGCGAGCCCGCGGACGAAATCGTATTTGAAAACGAGTACGCCCCCGGCCATACCAACGTCGGCGTGACGAAAATCTGGCAGGGCGGCGGCGAGCATCCGGGCAGCGTTCAAGCCCAGCTTTACAAGGACGGCACGGCCCACGGCGATCCCGTTACCCTGAACGCGGACAACGGCTGGAAGCATGTTTGGACTGATCTTGAGAAAGATTTTGCCTACACGGTGGACGAAATCGACGTCCCGCAAGGCTACACGAAGAGCGTTTCCGGCGACGCGGTGAACGGCTTCATCATCACCAACAGCAGGGACGAGCGGCCCGAAACGGCCTCCGTCACCGTCCAAAAAACGTGGAATGACAAGGACAATCCTGACCGCCCGCGCAGCGTCGCCGTGCGGCTTTACCGGGACGGCGTCATCCACGGCGGCCCCGTGACCCTGACCGCCGCCAACGGCTGGGCCTACACCTGGGCGGGGCTCGAAGCCGGCCCGGCGTGGACCGTGGACGAGCCGAACGTGCCGACCGGTTACGCCAAAAAAATATCCGGCGACGCGGTGAACGGCTTCGTCATCACCAACACCAGAGCCGCCCCGCCGAGCGGCAAAATCAGCGTCAGCGGCACGAAAACCTGGGCGCACGGCGGCAATCCCGAGGATCAGCGGCCCAAATCCATCGTGCTGCACGTCAAGGCCGACGGCGTGATTGTCCTGCAAAAAGAGGTCACCGCGGCGGACAACTGGAGTTGGAGCCTGCCGTTCGACAAGTACGGCCCGGATGGCCGGGAAATCGTCTATACGATAGACGAAGCGCCGGTTAGCGGCTATACCAAGACAATTGACGGGCACAATCTTCACAATGCTTACGAGCCGCCCGAGCCGCCTGATCCAAACAAGCCGGGCGAGCCTGAAAAACCCTTCACGCTTCCCAAAACCAGCGACAACAGCAACGCCCTTCTGTGGATCGCCCTGACGGCCCTGAGCTTCACCGGCCTGGCGGCGGTGCTGTTCCAGCTGTGGCGGCAGCGGAAACAGCGCGCCCTTGCGGCCCTGCTGCAACGCAACGCGGCGCTGGAGGCGCAAATCAACCGCCTGCGCAATGGGGAAGATTCTGACTGATTTGCTTTCTTTGCTTTTCTCTTTCTTTGTTCCTTCCTCCCGGCTCTGCCAGGATGCCGGGGGGCACGTGAAAAACCGCGGACGTATAAAAATCCCGGTCCTATGCGAATGGGGCCGGGGTTTTTTCAAGATATAGCGTGAACATTTTCAAAAGCCAAAGGACGTAAAAAGCTCGAAGTGAAAAAGCGGACATGCCGCGTGGCCTGCCCGCGGCCCGAATGGAGCAAACTGAACAATCCCGCCGCGCTCCCTCCTACAGGGAGGGCGGTTTTTCCCTCTGTTTCTTTGCTGCGGTATCTGCGGCTCAAGGCCGGCAGGGCGCCGCCTTCAATCGAATTCGCTAACCCGAATTTCGATTGGAGGTCATGGAAATGCCATTTGAGAAGTTCACATACGCTGTCCGCGCGGAAAACGCTGACGGTGCGCCTCGCTATTTTGCTGCGTTCGTTGACGGCGGCGGGAATCCGCAGGAGGTTGAAATCCCCCGCGAGGTCTACCTTGCCCTCGAGGCTTGCCGCAGGGATATGAACCGGCAAATCGCGTCGATCAAGCGTCACCAGGAGCGGCTTGCGCTTTCCGAGGGGCAGCTGGCGGCGCGGGTAAACGCTTCACATGCGCCGATGGAGGAACGTGTTGACGCTGCGTTGTCAATGCAGGCAGCGCTTGCCTCGCTGACCGAAACCCAACGGCAGAGGTTCCTACTTTACCATGAGTATGGGCTTAACGTAGAGCAAATTGCTACCGTTGAAGATTGCGCACATCCGGCTATTGTAAAGGCCATATCGACGGCACAGCAGAAGCTCGAAAAATATTTTTTAGAGGAGGGTTACAAAACAGGGGTCTGAGTGTGCAATAGATTGAGGGGGTAAATTTCCGGCCCCGCAGTGAACACCCCGTGAACTATCGTTCACGACCTGTTCACACGCCGCTTCGCGGTGCTCCTTGAAAATTTCATATCGGAACCATCCAATACGTTCTTTCCGCTGCCGGGACACACAGGAACCCTGGCAAGCCACAAAAGCGGGTGCGCCATGACGTCGGAGCAAGCTACGTATCATTCGTTTTGCCCTAAAGGGCAAAAGCTCATTCACTACGCTGCTCCCCCTTTCCCCACAAAGCCTTTCGGCTTCGCGGGGACCCCATTGGGGCCAAGCGATCACACCCATAGCTTTGAAGCAGAGGCGGCACCTCTGCGGGGCGACGACAGGCGGAAAGGATCATGATACTCGCATTCAGCCACAGGCCGAGCGTTGAAGCCATGCCGGAAACATGGTGAGCCGTCGCAGCCGATGGGAGTGCCTCGCATGGATTGGGAGGGAGCCTGCCGCTTACCGAAATGGGAGCAGCGGACTTCGTGGAGCCAGCAGCTACTGGCCGTTGGATGGTTCTATTCACAAACAGGCCGGGTGCGCGGCGGATTTCAGGCGAATACGTTCACAGAACGCCCCAATCTTAAAAAGCCCGCGCGCCCGGCCCCTACATCGAAAAGATAGGACGTGATATTTATTATGGATCAAATTCTGCGCGGAGAGCTGTATTACTGCGACCTCGAGGATGCCCAGGGCAGCGAGCAACAGTTCCGCCGCCCTGTTTTGGTCGTGCAAAAAAACGAACTGAACCGCTCAAGCCCGACCGTGATTATCGTGCCGGTCACCAGCCAGCTCAAGCACCCCTTCATGCCGGCGCACTATATCCTGGATGAATTCTGCCCGCTGAAAGAGCGCTCCATGGTGCTGGCGGAGCAGGTGCGCGCGATTGACAAGCGCAGGCTTTACAACCGCGTCGGGCGGCTGAAGGTGGAGGATATGCTGGCCGTGGAACAGGCCCTGTTGTTTGCGCTGGGGGTGGGGGGGCGTTATGGAAGCTGAACCCACGACGATTGCCCTGGAAACGGAAACCACGATGACCATCCGCGGCATTCAATATATCGTGACCGCCCACTACGACGATACGCAGGAGAGCCTGCCAGAAAAAGTGGCCCGCCTGCTGAAAAAAGATGTTTGCACATTGGACAAGCCATTATAAACGCGGTAAAATGGGAGGGTAAACACTGCGTTACGGCTGCAAAAATCAGGAAAGGAGTCAATTATGACCAGGCAACAGCCAAACGCGGCACAAATTTCAATGGAAGAAGGTAACATCGACGCCCTGTACCTGCGGATTTCGCAGGACGACGAAAAAGAGGGCGAAAGCAACAGCATCGCAAACCAGCGGGCGCTCCTGATGGGTTACGCGAAAAAGAACCACTTGAAAAATATTCGCGTATTCGTGGACGACGGCATTTCCGGCGCGACGCTCAAGCGCGGCGGCATCGAGGAGCTCATCGCCCTGGTGGAGGCCGACAAGGTGCGCACCGTGATCGTCAAGGACCTGAGCCGCCTGGGGCGCAACTATATCGAGATGGGCCAGCTGACCGAGATCGTGTTCCCCCAGCACAACGTGCGGCTCATCGCCGTCAACGACGGCGTGGACAGCGCCCTGGGCGACGACGACTTCACCCCGTTCCGTAATATTATGAATGAGTGGTATTTAAAAGACCTCAGCCGCAAGCTGCGCTCGGCCCAGCGCGCGAAAAGCGCCCAGGGCTATGCCATCGGCCAGCCGCCCCTCGGCTATATGCGCGACCCGGAGAACCCAAAGCGCTGGGTGATCGACGAGGAAGGCGCGGTGGTGGTCCGCATGATCTACGCCATGCGCCTGCAAGGAACCAGCGTCACGGACATCGCGGCGAAACTCAAGCACCGCCGCGTCCTGACCCCATCGGCCTACGCCGCCCACAAAGGCTATAATAAGCGGAAAATCAGCGTCAACGGCGCGTATTTTTGGGATCACCCCATCGTGCGTTCCATCCTGTCCAACCGCGCCTACCTGGGCGACGTCGTCAACTTCCGCACCTACAGCCGCTCCTACAAACTGAAGCAGCGGCTGGAAAACCCGGAGGAAAACTGGGACGTCCACCGGGGTGTGCACGACCCGATCATCAGCCGCCCGTCCTGGGAGGCCGTACAGCGCACCTTCGGCGACACGAAGTACCGCAAGCCGAAATACGTCGAGAAAAATATGCTGTCCGGCTATCTTTTTTGCGCGGACTGCGGGGCGCGCCTGAACTACAAATACACCCACGACAACCCCGAAAACGAGTATTTTTCCTGCCGCAACAAGCGCGCCCGCAACGGCCTGTGCGCCACTACGCACCACATCCGCGTGGACACCGTCACCGAGCTTGTGACCAACCACCTGCGCCGCACCCTGCATTTCGCCGACGTGTTCGAGGACGAATTCGTGAAGATCGTGGTGGATGAGCACTACAAAAAAATTCTGTTGACGCAGCGGAAAAACCAGCACGACCTGGCCGAAGCCAAAGCCCGCGACAAGGAGATCGACCGGCTTTACGAGAAAATCTACGAGGACCAGGCGCTTGGCCGCTTGCCGGAGGAGCGCTTCATGAAGCTGGCCGCAAGGTACGACGAGGAACAAGGCTTGCTGCGCCAGCGCATCCGCCACCTGAAAAAAGTCGTGCAGGAGGAAAAAGAGCACGAGATGAACACGGACGGCTTCCTGGCCTTGGCGCGGCACTATTCGGCTGATTTCGCGGAGCTGACCCCGGAAATGCTGCGGGAGTTCATCGACAAAATCGTCGTGCATCACAGGCAGAAAGAGCAAGGGGTCATGCAACAGAGGGTGGAAATCTATTACAAGCTGATCGGGCATTTCAAAGTGCCGCCGTTCGACAAAAAACAGACGGAGCGGTTACAGGTCAGCTTCGGGCGTATCCGCGATGTCGTGGCGATTGCGGCTTGACATCCACCCCAACGAATCTGCGGATTCGCCGGGGACCCCAGGACAACAAAATAGGCGGCAAAAAATTAACCACAAAGGCTTCAAGACCTTTATGGTTAATCAGTGTGGTTGCGGGGGCGCGAAGCACACATTGTTTACGATTTCGCTCCCGCTGCCCCTTGCGGCTTAACCATTGCAATATGCTTACAGAAAAAATCAAGCGGGAATTCATTTTTCCGCTTGCCTTTTTTCAGAAAACGTGTTACACTACTAACGATACACAATAAAGCGCATTTGCGTATTGTTAGTGGGTGACAACATGGAACAACTGAACAGAGCAAAACAGACAATCCAGCAAACGGGCGGCGTGGCGAGCATTGCCGATTTCTACGCCAACGGGCTTGCTAGGGATACCGTGGCCGACTTTTACAAAGCCGGGATACTGCACCGGGTGCGGCGGGGCTATTACTGCCTTGCGGAGCCGGAAAGCGGCGCAGTGCTGGATGAGCAAATTCTGGCCGCGCTGTTCCCGGAAGCGGTGGTGTGTGTGCATTCGGCACTATTTCACTATGGCTATAGCGACAGGACACCCCTTGCGTGGTCACTGGCCTTCCCTCGCACGGTCTCCCGCTCCCGGCTGAAGCTGGAGTACCCGCCCATACAGCCCTATTTTGTGCAGGAAAGCACCTTTGCCCTGGGCAAACGCAAGGGAGATTTCAACGGCGTTGCGCTGGCTGTCTATGACCGGGAGCGCACGATTTGCGATTGCTTCAAGTATCGCGAGAAAATGGATGCTGAAATCTTCAACAAAGCGGTTCACGGCTATACTGATGACAGCGCAAAGAACCTGGGCAACCTGATTGAATACGCCAAGGAAATGCGTGTCTATCGAAAAATGGCCGATGTGATGGGGGTGATGCTCAATGGCTGACCGGGCGGCTTCCGTGTTGGCGCGGCTGAAAAGCAAGGCCGCGCAGAGTGGGCGCACATACCAGCTTTGCTTGCAACTGTTTTGCCAAGAGGAATTTTTGCGGCGGCTGCAATGCTCACCCTATGCGGAAAACATGGTGCTGAAGGGTGGGCTCTTCCTGTATACCCTCACGCAGTTTGAGAGCCGCGCCACGTTGGACGTGGATTTTCTCTTGCGCAATCTGCCCAATACGCCCGAAAAGCTGTTGACCGTACTGCAAGAGATTGTTCAGACTGACACGGGTAACGACTTCATCACGTTTGAAGTCACGCACGTTGGGGAAATCAGCGCGGCAAAGAAATATAAGGGCATAACCGCAACGATTTTGGCGCGTGTGAAGCATACGCGCACGGTGTTTGGCGTGGATTTCGGCGTAGGTGATGTGATTGTGCCCCAGCAGGAAAAGCGGGCAATCCTTACTCAGTTAAGCGACTTTGCCGCCCCAGTGGTGAACACCTATTCCGTGGAAACAACGATAGCGGAAAAGCTGGATGCGATTTTGTATTTGAAAGCGTTTTCCAGCCGCATGAAGGACTACTACGACATTTACTATCTGGCGCACAAATTTGACTTCGATGGCCCCACCCTGTGCGAGGCTCTACAAAAAACATTCGCCAACCGCGAGCGGCAGTACACCGCCGCCGACTTTGCCCAAGTGACGGCCCTTGCCGATGATGCAGATATGCAAAAGAAATGGGCGGCCTTCCTGAAGAAGCTACAGGCCCCAGCGGTGGCGTTCGAGGATGCGCTTGGGGTATTGGATAGATTCTTGGGCGGAGTGTTTCTGGCGGCGGTGGATGGGGGTTCTTTAGAGAGAGTATGGACGGCAAGCGAAAGCGCATGGGGGAATATAGCGTAGCAGATTGCAAAAAAAATCAAGCGGAAAGAAAATCTTTTCCGCTTGAATTACTTATACCTGGGCTTTTTCCATTTGCCGCGCAAACTCCAACAGAGAAACCCCGTATAAAGCGCGTACATACCGTGCGGTCATTTCCTGCGCCTGTTCTGACGCTTGAACTATTTTCACCGTCATTTGACTTGCTTGTTTTTTGTCCCGACCGTTTGACATTGTTGTGCCCCTGACCTCCTTTCCGTAAACCGTCAAACGATGCTGTATGCGTCCTAATGCCGTAGAAAACTTAAAAACAGGACGCAAAATAAAAATTGAATGGGTTCAAGGCTCAAAGCCTTATAAATAGGCGTTTTCCCCCTTTTTTCTCAATGTAATAAAAATTTGATTTTATTACATTTTGCGCATTTGGTCTATTTTCGAACATTTTTCGCTTCGAAAGGCTAAATCCGGGGAACAATGCTAACAAATGGCTATATACAAGGGATTGCGTCGTTTTTGTGTTGGCTTTCTCTTGAGCCAAATGAAAATGTAATAAAAGGGTGATTTTATTACATTTTCACTTTTTGCCGCAAATCAGACACATAAACGCAGTAAAGAACTTATGTTCTTGTAATAGTGTACCACGAAAAGAGGTATTTGTCAAGGAAGATTTTTTATACCCGGAAACGCACCATATACCGCACCTTGGCACAAATGACCCCGCCCGAATATGTAAATCAAGTTACGCCCATTCTACCGTTGCTGTTTTGCCTCCCATTTTCAATATACCCTCAGAAAGACAAAATGTCAACCTAAAAATAAGTTTTTTATTTGTCGCGGTTCTGTTGCAATGACCGCGCAACATCAAGCAGGATAGCAAGCTCTTGGTCTGTGTTCTGATTCAGCATAACCCGCAATTCCCTTACCCTTGCTTTCCCTGCTTCCTGCTCCGGGAAGATGATATTATCAAGTGACAAATCCAGCGCTTGGGCGATAGAGAAAAGAACCTCGACAGAGGGCAGACGGTGCCCACTCTCGATGTGCTTCTCATGCGTAGGCGTTACCTCGACTAGCTCTGCAAGCTGTTCTTGCGTGTAGCCCTTCTTCAGCCGTGCCGCCCGGATAGCCGCGCCCAATGCGATTCTATCTATCATCCCTGTAAGCTCCTTTTTATATTAGCTTACAGCAGAAAGAAAGTGTTGACAATGAGCACAGAGAGATGTATAATGGTGCCGAAAGAGATTCTAGGAGGGGCGGTGGGAAATACTATGGAGCAGCATAAGCAGCTAACCTTTGAACCACAGAAAGGATGCCCGGTAAAACTGGAAATGGGCAACATCATGTTGGACAGCGCAACGGGCAGAACTCTCTTGTTTCTACGACTACAAAACAGCGGACACAAGATTGTGCAAAAAGTGCGCATCATCATCTACTTCCATGACGGGGACGGAAATCAGATAGGCACAGCAATACACACCTATAATGGATTATTTGCCAAGCAAGATTTTTTTGGTGATGATAAGTCCATCGACTTGGGAAGCGATGACATACAGGGTGTGCGGGTAGCAGTGGAACGGGTATTTTTTTCCGATAATACGCAATGGTCTATCAGGTCTATGCCAGTACGCAGAGTGCGCGTTAAGAGGAGACGCAAGACTTTCACAAAGCCCGATTTCCTCGAAAAAATGTTCTTTGTTGGGTTGTTGCTCGCTATTCTCTGCATAGCCTTACTTGTCGGGGGAATTTACGCCGCCTCTGTATTAGGAGGGTTCAGCGGCTTCATGGCGCTCTTGGCGTTCGGCTTTCTTGCGGCTTTGTCTGGGATGGGCGCATATTCGATACTTGATAATTATATTGATTTGCGTTCCCCCATGACAAAAAAGCTGATTATTTCCGGCGTGGTAATTCTTGCTATTATTGGATTGGCTATGTTTTCCTTTAAAGGATGCAGCGGAGGGGGCGACAATAGCACTTGCAAATACCCCGGATGCAATGCAAAGCGGTATTCCTACTACGAATACTGCTACAAACACCATGCGGAAGCGGAATACTATTCCTGGAAAAAATATCATCAATAGGGGGATGCATCATGAAAAAATGGCTTAAAGAGCACAAGAAGACAGCTCGCATCCTCCGCATCATTTGTATCGTGTTTCTTTGCGCGATTGGCTATGTTACAATCCTCCTACTAACCCATGTCCTCATGAAAGTCGTGCCAGGCAACGCCGAATGGGAAGGCGGGAACATCATCGAATACACCGCAGGGTTCCTTTCTGCTGTGGCGGCATTCGTGTTCGGGGGTATGGTTTACTGGCAAACGAACCAAGCCAACAACCGGGAGGAACGTTTCAACTTTGCAAACATAAGCCGACCCTTCTTTGTCATTGATACTGATGGTGTCATTGTAAATGACCCAAAAAAAGCGGAGTTGAAAAACGGTTGCTATGTGCATACAACAAAAAATCTTTGCCACTATGAAATTACGCTTAGGAATGTGGGCGAAGGCGTTTGCTTAAATTGTGACACTACGGATGACGCCGCCTGTATGAATTCTACGATTACAGAATTTGTCCCCAAAGAAGGAACCCTAAAATTGGGCTTCTTTGCAACCAATTTCGAACGTAGAGGTGAGAATCAAACCATTGATTTTAAAGTGACATACCAGAATCTGCTTGGATTCAGATACGAACAAAGGGTCACTGCAACAGTAGAGAAAACGGACTTTTCATCTTGCAAGAATGCCCCTGATTACTATAATGTAGTAACTATTTCACAAACCAGCCCACAAAAGCAAATTGGCATGAAGAAAGACGCTGCATAGGCTTTGGAACTCTCGAAATCCCCAAGAATGCCATTCGCGGATTACGCTTCACAGAGGCCCCACGCCGGGGCTTCTTTCCTTCCCCATTTCCTCCTTGACAACCTCCAATTTCCATGTTAGGCTAACAACAGAAACCGCGTTTTCCGCTGTTTCTCGTGCGTTACACAGCAAGGAGCTTTTGACTATGAATTGGTGTAAAGAAGGTGAGCTTGAGGCAATCGCGGAGAAAACCTTGTCCGTAATAGTGGAAGCTTTTGGCGATTGGAGCGATATTTGCGAGTGCGCTTTTGATGGCAGCGAACTCCAAGCACTTGCGTATAGGAAGATGAACTCTCTAGCGGAAACCTTCGATTACTGTTGCGGTGTTTATTCCCGTGCCCCGGAAGGCAGCAAGCTTAGGGCAATCGCGTTGAGGGAGAAAGACAGACTTCTAGCCAAGGTCAACCGCCATTTCGACAGAATGTAAATGAACGCTCATTAGCCCCTTTATCGGGGCTTCTTTTTATTTCCCCTGATACCTCCCCGCCCGTTCCTCCGGCAAATCTTCAAGCCCAAACACCACCCGCTGCCCGTCCACCTCAAGCAACAGTGTGCCCCCCAGGGCCTCCGCAATCTCTATTATATCCCACACGTTAAAGCTATCACGAGTGAGCTTGTTGCGGAAGCTCTGCGCGTTAATCTCCATAGCCGCCGCCATTGCCGGGGCTTTCTTTTTCTTTAGCCCCATCACCATGCGCACCTTGTTTGCCACTGACACTTTACCATCTCCCATCAGTATAAGTATACTCTATTCGAGGGCAAAAGGCAAGATATTTTTTCAAAACCTATTGACACTTTAGCCCCCTGCATGTTATAATATACTCATAATGATATTGACAAGACTAGAAGGGAGACTAACATGAAAGTGAACACCGTAGATTTTCTGCTCGACCTGCACGACTACTTTTCCAATGCCCTGCTCACCTACAGCGCAGACTACCTGTGCAAAGAACCCAAAGAGGGCTACACCGACCAATGGAACACGACCAAGCAAAAAATCGCTATCATCAACAAGCTAATCAATCAGAATGCGGAGGAATCATGTGTGCAGGATTGACTTCATTCAGGGCAAGCAGTATAATGTTAGCGAAAGAGGGTGACACGCAATGAAGGCAGGCGCATATGCCCGGTACAGCACCGACAGGCAAGACGTAAACAGCATCGACACGCAGCTTGCGGCGATAACCCGCTATTGCCATAGTAACGGGCACACCATCGCCGCGACCTTTGTCGATATGGCGATGACCGGGACGAATACGGAGCGCCCGGAATTCCAAAGGATGCTGGCTTGCGCAAAGGCAAAGCAATTTGATTGCATCGTAGTCTATGATATTACCCGCGCTTCACGTGATGTTACGGATTGGCTTGGCTTTCGCAAGCAAATGCGCGCGCTGAATGTCGATGTATTTTCCACGACTGAAAGGCTTGGGAATATTGATGACCCCAACAGTTTTATAACGGAGCTTTTGACCGCTGGCCTCGGTCAACACATGGTATTGCAGACGCGCCAAAAGTCAATGGCAGGGGTTGCGCAAAAGGCAACGCAGGGAGTATTCCTCGGCGGCAGTCCTCCCCTCGGCTATGACGTAGAGGAAGGCCAATACATCATTAACCCCCATGAAGCGGAAGCAGTGCGACTCATTTTCAGCCTGTACGCAATGGGCGAATCCTATAACACCATCATCGACAACTGCGCGGCGAAAGGGTATATCGGGAAGTATGGGCGGCCCATCGGCAAAAATTCGCTGAACGCCCTGCTTCAAAATGAGCGATACATCGGAACATATTCATGGAACAAAAGGCAAATGAAATACATGAGCAAATGGGCCGGGGGAAAGCCAAACCCCGATGTTGTGAGAATCGAAGGGGCAACCCCCGCAATCATCGACAGAGAAACATGGGAAAGGGTGCAGCAAAGAATGAAAGAGAACAAGCACAACGCCGCGAACACGGCAAAATATGAATACCTGCTTTCCGGCTTGATTGAGTGCGGGAAGTGCGGCGCGACATTTACGGGGCGAACAACCAAGAGCGGCAAGGGCTATGTTACCCGGTCTTATGCCTGCGGGAACAAATACCGCACGAAAACCTGTGACGCGAAGAACATCAACGCCGACGAATTGGAACTAGCGGTTGTCGCGCAGTTGCGGCAGTATTTCGCCGGGGGTGACTTCGATGCCATGGCCGAGGAAATTTTCAAAGCATATACAGAGGGCAAGGGCACAAACGCGACAGAACGCCAAGAACTCGCGCAGGTGGAGCGCAAAATCGCCAACGGCATGAAGGCAATCCTCGCCGGGGCTGATTTTTCCGAACTCAATGAGGAAATGGCCCGGCTAAAAGTCCGCAAGGCCGAACTGGAAGAAATTCTCGCCGTGTCGCCACAATTCACTTTAACAAAAGAAGCGATTGCAGCCAAATTAAGGCAAGACGCTCAATGCTTCCAAGAGGGAGACATCAAGCGCCTTGTAAAAGCCTACGTAACAAAGATTTACGCCCACAGAGATGAGATAATCATCACTGGAGGCGTAAACACGATTGGTTGCGGGGGAGGGACTTGAACCCACGACCTCCGGGTTATGAGCCCGACGAGCTACCAACTGCTCTACCCCGCGATAAA
>JGI24702J35022_10000742_pt1 | contig 20088 bp, 30 predicted proteins | sample TergutTh196P4_FD_35022 | JGI IMG/M metagenome (IMG submission 35022)
CGCGCAGATCATGCCGAAATAATGTATCTGAAGATATCATCAAGGCATAGAGGAAAAAACAAAAACCATAAAAACCATAAAAATCCATAATATACCATAATTAACCAAAATAAACCATAATATACCATAATTAACCATAATAAACATATAGGGAAAAAAATAAAAAAACTCTTGCAATGTGGCACGGAATAAAATATAATATTTCCTGTTGTGACGTGACAGACGATGAAGTTGGATGTTGCCGCAGAGCGGATGCCGTTAAGGTTGAGCCGGGGCCCGAGTGAAACGGGTCAGCGTAACACAGATTCGGGTTGGATGGAGTTTGTGTGGCGCCAGATGCGGGGAACTCTGATGGAGAATGTCCGATTCAAGAAACCGGGCGGCAGGTCACTCTGTGCTATTGCTATTATAGTTGTATTTAATATATTCTATATTTGGTAATGCAGGTACAGCCCAGAATAAAAGTCGGTTTTTTTGGCCGTTTTATCCCTGGGTTTTATTAATCGGAGACATGGCACACCCGGCATAGTGTATAAAAAAACCCGGAATCCCTTGAAACAACAACGTTTAAAACTGGGAGGTTGTGTAATGACAGAAAAGCAAAGAATTAGAATCCGCCTGAAAGCGTTTGATCATCAGATATTAGATCAATCGGCGGAGAAAATCGTCGACACTGCAAAGAGAACGGGCGCTAAAGTGTCGGGGCCAATTCCGATGCCGACGGAAAAAGAGATCATTACGATTTTGAGGGCGCCGCACAAGTACAAGGATTCAAGGGAGCAGTTTGAGATGAGAACGCATAAAAGGATAATCGATATCCTTCTTCCCACGCCAAAGACCGTGGATGCGCTTATGAGACTCGACTTGCCGGCAGGAGTGGACGTAAAGATAAACCTGTAACTTGAACAAAAAGCTCTGGCAATAGTATATTGACGCTTACAGCCCTCATTATGCCCGTCACGATTCTCAATTGTTGAGTAAATTGTTCGGGCAAGGAGAGCAGAACTCGAATGGGGAGTATAGTGGGCAAGCGGCGTAGAGCACAGAGCTCGAATAAGGAGTATTATGCTTGAGCGCGGCGGTATGAGCAGGATTTAAGGAAGATGTATAGGTCATGTACTTTCGGAGGACGGGAAACAGCGTGTTTTGGAGTGAGAGAGAAGCCAAACCAAAGCGCCGGGACCTAAATTCGCCGGGAGGACCAATAACCACAATAAGGAGGACTTACTAACTTGAAGAAGTTTATTCTGGCTGAGAAAATAGGGATGACGCAGATATTTGACGAAACGGGGCTCGCCATTCCGGTTACGGTGCTGAAAGCAGGCCCGTGCACAGTTATCCAAAAAAAGACGGAGGAAGACGACGGATACTCTGCGCTAAAACTGGGGTTTTCGGAAATCCCGGAAAAAAAGGTTAGCAAACCCAAAATGGGTGAGTTTAAAAAGGTTGGCGTATCTCCCCTCAAGTTTATAAGGGAGTTCCGGACAGAAGATACAGGAGGATTCGAAGTTGGCCAGGTTATCAATGTCAGCAAAATGTTTTCTGATGGTGATATGGTTGATGTCAGCGGCATTTCAAAAGGGAAAGGCTTCCAGGGGGCGATCAAGAGGCATGGCCAATCCATAGGCAGAGTCTCGCACGGATCCAAGTTTCACAGGGGCATCGGCTCGATGGGCGCCAATTCTTATCCCGGGCGCATATTTAAAGGAAAGAAAATGCCTGGGCATATGGGGGGAGAGAGGGTCACTATCCAGAACCTCTCTGTTGTCAGAGTCGACCCGGAGAGGGATCTGATGCTCATCAGAGGCGCTGTCCCGGGACCTAAGGGTACGATTTTAACCATCAAAGACACGGTGAAGAACGCATAACCGAACGAGAGGAGGAGCAGACGATAATGCCAAAGTTAGACTTATACGATATGGAAGGAACAGTTGTCGGAGAAATCGAGCTTGACGACAGCATTTTTGGAGTCGAGATCAATGAGTCGGTGCTGCATATAGTTGTTCATAACCAGCTGGCAAACAAAAGGCAGGGAACACAATCCACGAAAACCAAAAGTGAAGTGAGCGGCGGAGGGAAAAAACCTTACAGGCAGAAAGGCACAGGACGCGCCAGACACGGAAGTAAACGATCCGCTCAGTGGATAAAGGGCGGAATCGTATTGGGACCAAAACCGAGGTCCTATAGGTACACTGTTCCCAAGAAAGTGAGAAGGCTTGCGATGAAATCCGCCCTTTCAACAAAGGCGGCGGATAACAATATAATGGTTTTAGATAAGCTTGCGCTGGATGAAATCAAAACTAAGAAAATGATCGGAATATTAAAGAATCTCAATGTGAGCGAAGACTCCGTTCTGGTTGTACTGAGCGGCAGGGATGAAAATATTCAGAAGTCCGCGAGAAACATACCCGGGGTCAAAACGACGCTGGTGAACACGCTCAATGTATATGACATACTAAGGCATGACAAGTTCATTGTCACAAAGGAAGCGGTGGACAGTATAGAGGAGGTGTACGTATAGTGATGAGCCCCGAAGATATAATCATTCGCCCGTTAATAACGGAGAAGAGCAGTGAAGAGGTTTTGAGCGGAAAGTATACCTTTGTGGTTTATAAGAAAGCGACAAAGACTCAGGTGAGGATTGCCGTGGAAAAACTTTTTAATGTTAAGGTCCTGAAAGTCAATACTATAAACTATGAAGGCAAGGTAAAAAGGCAGGGGTATAGCATTGGACCCAGAGCGGACTGGAAAAAGGCAATTGTCAAGATAGATACGGACCCTAAAGCGGAGACATATCTCATTAAAGATGGAAAAACTGTAAGCACGAACAAAAAGTACAAAACCGGTATTGAGGAATTTGGATTCGTGCAGTAAGCAGCACGGTGGTTACTATTCACGCCATGGCGCCGATTCCAGTTCAAGCGGCGTGATGTCCGGGAACCGTAACGTACGGTGTATTGAAGAAAAAGGAGTGAAGAAAAAATGGCTGTAAAAACTTATCGGCCTATGACGCCTTCCAGAAGGCATATGACGACTGCCGATTTCAGCGATCTGACAAAGAAAAAACCGGAGAAGGCCCTGCTTGAGCCTATGAAAAGAAAAGGCGGCAGAAATTCATACGGCAGGATCACCGTCAGGCACAGGGGCGGCGGAGCACAGAGAAAATACAGGATTATCGACTTCAAGAGGAATAAAGACGGCGTCAAGGCAAGGGTGGCGGCGATTGAATATGATCCGAACAGATCGGCTTACATTGCGTTACTTTATTATGTAGACGGCGCCAAGAGCTATATCATTGCTCCCGTAGGTTTGAAGGTCGGTGATTTCGTCGTTTCGGGACCGAACTCGGACATTAAACCCGGTAACTGTTTGGCAATTGAGAATATTCCTGTTGGAACCGTTATACACAATATAGAGCTCAAACCCGGCGCCGGCGCACAGATTGTGAGATCTGCGGGAAGCTCTGCACAACTTATGGCAAAAGAAGGCAAATACGCGTCAATTAGGCTTCCATCCGGAGAAGTCAGGCTGGTGTTGGTAACATGTAAGGCCTCGATTGGACAGGTCAGCAATATCGAAAATGAGAACTTGAAGATCGGCAAAGCGGGCCGCATGCGTTGGATGGGCCGAAGGCCTAAAGTACGCGGCGTCGTTATGAATCCGGTTGACCACCCTCATGGCGGCGGCGAAGGGAAATCCCCGATTGGCCGTCCGGGACCAGTTACTCCGTGGGGAAGGCCTACGCTGGGTTACAAAACGAGGAAGAAGAAGAACCCGACTGATAAGTTCATAGTGAAAAAGCGCAATCAGAAGTAAAGAAATAAAGAAATAAAGAATAAAAGTGTAAAGAGATCAAGAATAAAAGTGTAAAGAAATTCAGGAAAAAGTGTAAAGAGATTAAGAAATAAATAAAGGGGGAAGCCGCACATACCATGAGCAGATCATTGAAAAAAGGACCATTTGTCGAAGAGAGCCTGATGAAACGAGTACTGGAGATGAACGCGAGTAATAAGAAATCTGTTTTGAAAACCTGGTCCAGGGCTTCAACAATATTCCCGCAAATGGTTGGCCATACTATTGCGGTGCATGACGGCAGGAAGCATGTGCCGGTTTATATAACGGAGGAGATGGTCGGTCATAAACTTGGAGAATTTTCTCCTACAAGGACATACAGAGGGCACGGACGCACCGAGAAATCGTCGCAGGTCAGGTAGCCGGTTTGGTCGCAGGTCAGGTAGCCGGTTAGGTCGCAGTAAGAAAGCCGGTTTGGTCACAGGTCAGGTGGTCGGTTTGATCGCAGTAAGATAGCCGGTTTGGTCACAGGTCAGGTAGCCGGTTTGGTCACAGGTCAGGTAGCCGGTTTGATCGCAGTAAGATAGCCGGTTTGGTCACAGGTCAGGTAGCCGGTCTGGTCGCAGGTCAGGTGGCCGGTTTGATCGCAGGTTAGATAGATTAGGGTGTTGTAAGTTATACAGATAAGGGAGGGATCACGCTTTTGGAAAGAAAAGTAATGTCAAAAGACGAACTCTTAAAAAACAAAGAAAGTTTGATGGAAACATATTCCAAAGAACACAGAAAGAATAAAAAACCAATAATACTCACCAAGAAAGAAAGAAAAGTCTTGGGGATCGGACAGGATGAAGGCAGGGCGTCGCTCAAAAATGTGAGGGTATCATCAGGTAAGGTCAAGCTCTTATGTGACCTGATTAAGGGCAAGAGCATACAGGAGGCGTTCGCCATTGTGAAAAACACCCCGAAAGCGGCAAGCTCAACGCTTTTTAAGTTGCTGAAATCCGCCGAGGCAAACGCTGTCAACAACAACGGGCTTGATTCTGACGCCCTTTATGTGGCGGAGGCATTCGCATCGCAAGGAACGACGATGAAGCGATTCATGCCCAGAGCCAGGGGGAGCGCTGACAGGATTTTGAAACGATCAAGCCACATAACGGTAGTTGTCAAAGAGAGAGATGAGTATTAATAAATAAGGAGGTTTGATTGAATGGGGCAGAAGGTTAATCCGCATGGATTGAGAGTTGGCATTATCAAAGACTGGGATACGAAATGGTATTCCGACAAGAAAGGGTTCAGCGACCTTTTGATTGAGGATATCAAAATAAGGGAGTTTATCAAAAAGAAACTGTATATAGCCGGTATTTCACGGATTGAAATAGAGCGGGCTGCAAACAGGATCAAGATCAATGTCAGTACAGCTAAGCCGGGGCTTGTAATAGGCAAGGGCGGTTCAGGGATAGATCTGCTTCAGAAGGAAGTTGGCGCCCTTACCGGCAAGTCGGTGCTTGTTAACATCACGGAGATCAAAGAACCCGATCTTGATGCGCAGATAGTAGCAGAAAACATCGCACAGCAGCTTGAAAAAAGGATTTCTTTCAGGCGGGCGTTGAAACAGGCGATGTCAAGGTCTATGAAGAGAAATGCCAAAGGGATAAAAACCTCTGTTTCAGGGAGACTGGGGGGAGCGGAAATAGCCAGAACGGAGCATTATCACGAGGGTACCATACCGTTGCAGACGCTTAGGGCTGATATTGATTATGGCTTTTGTGAAGCAAACACAACTTATGGGAAACTCGGAGTGAAGGTTTGGATATATAAAGGCGAGGTGCTCCCTGCCGTTAAAAAACAACCGAGGACGGAAGGAGAGAGTAGCAATGTTAATGCCTAGGAGGGTAAAGCGCAGGAAGGTCCAAAGAGGCAAGATGAAAGGCATTGCGTCAAGGGGCAACAAAGTAGCTTATGGCGACTTTGGCCTTGTGGCGTTGCAGCCCGCGTGGATCACGTCAAATCAAATCGAGGCGGCCCGTGTTGCAATGACCCGCTATATTAGGAGGGGCGGAAAGGTCTGGATCAAGATTTTCCCTCATAAGCCAGTAACCGAGAAGCCTGCGGAAACGCGCATGGGCAGCGGGAAAGGATCGCCTGAGTACTGGGTAGCCGTAGTGAAACCGGGCAGGGTTATGTTTGAGATAGCCGGGGTTTCGGAAGAGACTGCAAAGGAAGCCCTGAAGCGCGCGATGCACAAACTCCCTATTAAGTGCAAGATCATTGGTCGTGAAGATGAGGAAAAAATAATAGACGCCGAATTGAGGGAATGGGTTGCGGGAGCTGTCTCCGATCAGGAGAGTGAGCCGGAGGTAGTTGTATTTGATCAGGATGTAGAGGCGACGGAAGCGATTGCAGCTCCGGCGGAGGAGAAGGTCGAAGCTGCTGCAAAGCCAATAGTGGAGAAGGTCGAAGCTGTTGCGACGCCGGTTGAGAAGAAGGCGCAAGCTGTTGCGGCGCCGGTTGAGAAGAAGGTCGAAGCTGTTGTGGCGCCGAAAGAAAAGGCGAGCGCGGTTGCCGTTCCGGTAGTAAAAGAGAAGGTTGAAGCTGTTGTGCCGCCAGTTGGGGAGAAGGTTGAAACTGTTGTGCCACCGGTTGAGGAGAAGGTTGAAGCTGTTGTTCCGCCGGTTGGGGAGAAGGTTGAAGCTGCCGCCGTTCCAAAGGAGAAAGAAAGTGTTGCCACCCCTAAAGAGACAACAAAAGGCGTTACTGGTAAGAGAGATGAAGAGACGACGAAAGCCATCTCCGACGCTAAAGAGGAAGCATAAACCGACTCTGATTAGGAAAAACTGATGTTGTTACCGACTAGGATGAAATGGAAGGTGAAGTAAATGATGAAAGCCAGTGAAATCAGAGAAATGACAGAGCATGAGTTGGAGACGGAGTTGAGCCAGCTCAAATCTGAATTGTTTAAATTGAGGTTTCAGCTCGCGACAAACGAGCTTGATAACCCCATGAGACTTAAGGATGTCAAAAGAGCGATTGCAAGAGTCAAAACAATTATTCGCGAAAGAGAACTTGGCAAAACTGAGTTAAGATAATGGAGCAAAGGAGGTTGTACTAAATGGAGCTCGGAATCCCAAATGAAAATGAAAATGAAAAAGGGCGCGCGTTGAGAAAGACAAGAATTGGCAAGGTCATAGGCGACAGAATGGATAAGACTATAGTTGTGGCGATCGAAATGAGCGTTAAACATTCATTATATAAGAAGATCATAAAGAGGACATATAAGTTAAAAGCCCACGATGAGAACAATGAGTGCAGAGTAGGCGACAGGGTCAAGGTAATGGAGACACGGCCTTTGAGCAGGGATAAGAGATGGCGTCTGGTTGAGGTCGTAGAGAAGGCGCGTTGATCGGCGCGAAAGAAACGCGTCAGGCGCCACGCAAAAATGGCGTCAACCAGTGAGTTTATCGCAACAAGCAAAGGCTGTCTAAAGGCTTTTGACGGAAAGGAGCAATCATCACATGATACAGGTGCAATCTAGGCTGAAATCAGCCGATAATACGGGCGCAAAAGAAATGATGTGCATTAAAGTCTTAGGGGGTTCATGGCGTAAGTACGCGAATATTGGGGATGTGATAGTCGCGACGGTTAAAAACGCCGCGCCTGGAGGCGTTGTTAAAAAAGGCGAGATTGTGAAGTGTGTGATCGTCCGAACAAAAAAAGGAGTCAGGAGGCCTGACGGTTCATATATCAGGTTTGACGAAAACGCGGCGGTGATCATCAGGGATGATAAGAACCCCAGGGGGACGCGCATTTTTGGCCCTGTGGCCAGGGAACTCAGAGATAAAGACTATATGAAAATATTGTCATTAGCCCCTGAAGTCCTTTGATATGAAAAATATAGCAGAATTTCGCAATTGCCTGTCAATGGGAATAATGGGGAATAATAAGGAAGGAGACGGAACATGGGCAGTAAAGTTCACGTAAGCAGAGGCGACAACGTGTATGTCCTGTCTGGTAAGGACAGAGGGAAAAAAGGGAAGGTGCTTAAGGTCTTCATAGATGACTGCAGGGTCGTTGTCGAAGGCGTAAATATGGTGAAAAAGCATAAAAAGCCCAGTCAAATGAAGCCGGGCGGAATAATAAATCAAGAAGCGCCGATACACAGTTCAAATGTAATGCTGATCTGCGACAAGTGCAGGACACCTACAAAAGTGGGTAAGTTAGTATATGAGAGCGGCGAGAGAGTCAGGGTGTGTAAGAAGTGCAAAGACGTGATCAGTGTTGTCAAAAAGCCCAAAGGGTAATAAATTTAATAAATATTGTAAATATTGTAAATATAATAAATATAGTAAATATTGTAAATATAATAAATAATAGATGAACGAAAGAACGAAGGGAGGTTACCGGATTAATGGCCAGGTTGAAGGACAAATATGTGAAGGAAATAGTACCTGCTTTGAACGAACGGTTTAAATATAAATCGATTATGCAAGTGCCGAAACTTGAGAAAGTTGTTATCAACATGGGAGTAGGCGACGTCAAGGAAAACCCGAAGGCTATGGACTCCGCCGTCAATGATTTATCGTTGATTTCGGGGCAGAGGCCTATAGTAACAAAGGCAAAAAAGTCAGTTGCGGCGTTCAAACTCAGACAGGGAATGAGCATTGGGTGTAAAGTCACGCTCCGCGGAAACAGGATGTATGAATTTGTCGACAAGCTCGTTAACATTGCCCTGCCAAGAGTCAGAGACTTTAGAGGAGCGCCGGTCAATTCATTTGACGGGAGAGGGAATTACTCCGTCGGAGTAAAGGAACAATTGATATTCCCGGAAATTGACTATGACAAAATAGACAGGATCAGAGGGATGGACATCGCGTTTGTTACGACTGCAAAAACGGATGAAGAATCCAGAGAGCTTTTGCGGCTGCTCGGGATGCCTTTTAGTCAAAGTTAAAGGGGGGAAATGATAGTGGCAAAAACATCGATGAAGGTAAAGCAGAGTAGAACTCCCAAGTTCTCGTCGAGATTTCACAATAGATGTAAGTTGTGTGGAAGGCCGCACGGCTATTTGAGAAAATTTGGCGTATGCAGGCTCTGCTTCAGGGAATTGGCGTATAAGGGGTATATTCCCGGTGTGAAAAAAGCAAGTTGGTAACCCAAAGCTATGAGAGGAGGTTAAGTATATGCAGATGAGCGATACTATTGCCGATATGCTAACAAGAATCAGGAACGCAGGTTCGGCAAAGCATGAGACCGTTGATATACCGGCTTCAAATATGAAGAAAGCCATTGCGCGTATTTTATTAAGGGAAGGCTATGTAAAAGACGTCCAATTTGTGGACGACAACAAGCAGGGAAATATCAGGATCATTTTGAAGTACTCTCAGTACAAGACAAACGTAATATCGGGCATTAAGAGAATAAGTAAGCCCGGACTGCGGGTCTACGTCAACAAGGAGGACCTGCCAAAAGTACTCGGCGGACTTGGAATCGCTATAATATCGACATCCAGGGGCATAATGACTGATAAGGACGCCAGAAAAGAGGGCATAGGCGGCGAGGTGCTGGCATTTGTCTGGTAAACCGTCGCATAAAGCCGGAGTAATTGCCGGATAGTTAGAAAGATGGTTAGAAATATAGTTAGAAAAATGGTTAGAAATATAGTTAGAAAAATGGTTGGAAAGATGGTTTGAAATATAGTTTGAAAAATGGTTGGAAAGATGGTTTGAAATAATAATCTGAAAAGACCGTAAAGCGCTGTTGGCGCCGGTCACAATTTAAGATCGGAGGAAGAGGATAATGTCAAGAGTAGGCAAAATGCCTATAGCCGTGCCAAGCGGCGTGGATGTGAAAATTACCGGCGAAAATAAAGTCACTGTAAAAGGCCCGAAGGGTGTGCTGGAAAATTCTTTTAACAGGGATCTCACCATAAGGAAGGAAGGTACGTTTATAATTGTGGAACGACCCTCCGACGACAAGCAATACAGATCACAGCACGGACTTGTTAGAACCCTGATAAACAATATGGTTTTAGGGGTTACTAAGGGGTTTCAGAAAACTCTGGAAATAAGCGGCGTGGGTTACAGGGTCCAGAAACAAGGGAAAAAGCTCGTAATGACCCTCGGGTATTCACACCCTGTGGAAATGGAAGATCCAGCCGGCCTTGAGACTGAGGTAGTCGGAACAAATAGAATTATTGTTAGAGGGATCGACAAGCAAGCGGTCGGAGAATTTGCGGCAAAAATAAGGATAAAGAGAAAGCCCGAAGTTTACAAGGGTAAGGGCATCAAGTATGAGAACGAGGTTATCAGGCGCAAGGAAGGCAAGTCGGGTGCAAAGGGCAAGAGCTAACCCTTACTTGTTTTTGGATGGTATATCTTGAGGGAATGAGGAGTTGACTAGCAAAATGATTAAGAAACCCGTAAAAAACGAAGTTAGAAAGAAAATACACACAAGGGTCAGAAAAAAAGTTTCGGGTACGCCCGAAAGGCCGAGACTGAATGTGTTTAGGAGCCTCAACAATATATATGCCCAAGTGATAGACGATACGGTTGGGAATACCTTGGTCGCTGCGTCCACATTGGACGAATCCATCAAAGGAACCTTGAAATCCGGAGGAAATAGGGCGGCGGCAAAAGCCGTCGGGATGCTTATCGCAGAAAAAGCCGCTGAAAAGGGAGTAAAAAAAGTTGTTTTTGACAGGGGCGGGTATATTTACCACGGTCGCGTCAAAGAACTCGCAGATGCGGCAAGGGAGGCGGGGCTTGAATTTTAGGCGCCGGCCTTCAAGGAGAGGAATGCTTAAACCAAACACAGAGATGGGGGGGAAATTTGATTGGAATTCACAGAAAATAACGAAGTTGAATTAAAAGAGAAAGTCGTTAATATAAGCCGTGTGACAAAGGTCGTCAAGGGCGGTCGTAATTTCAGGTTCAGCGCTTTGGTTGTTGTCGGAGACGAGAATGGACAGGTGGGAAACGGGCTTGGCAAAGCTGCGGAGATACCTGACGCCATCAGAAAGGGGATCGAGGACGCAAAAAAACATCTCATTAGGGTGCCTCTGAACGGCACGACGTTGCCACATGAGGCTATTGGGAGGTTTGGCGCCGGGAGAGTGCTGTTGAAGCCGGCTGGAAGAGGTACCGGCGTTATCGCCGGAGGCGCCGTTCGCGCGGTGCTTGAACTGGTGGGCGTAAGAGATATCAGGACAAAGTCTCTTGGTTCAAATAACCCCATCAATATGGTCAGCGCGACTATGAGGGCTCTTGGACAGATGAAGACTGTCGAGGACGTCGCTAAACTGCGCGGGAAAAGTATAGACGAGATACAGAGTTACTATTTAACGTCAAAACGGCGCCGCCAGGAGGTGCGGCCACGACAATCCGAGGTAGTTGGCGTTGCGGAAGTACAAGAGTTAGCGCCGGAGCAAGAGCGTGAGCAGCCGACGGCGCCGGAGATAAAGCAACCGCCGGAGCAAGGACTGGCGTCGAACAGGGTACATGCGACGTCTTTGGAGCAAGAGCCAAGACCTGCGCCGCCGGCACAAGGGCTGACACAGCCCCCGACACATACGCCGTCTTCGGAGCAAGGACTGACGCAGCCGCCGGAGCAGGGGCTGACACAGCCGCCGGTACAAACGCCGTCTTCGGAGCAAGGACTGACGCAGCCGCCGGCGCCAGAGATTGAGCAGCCGTCGGAGTAGGAGCAGGAACAGACGCAATATCAATAGCTATAGGGGGAACAAGAGCAATAGCAGTTGCGGGAGCATAAGCTTTAGTAATAGCGGGAACAGGAGCAATAGCAATAGCGGGAACAGAAGCAGTTGCACTAATGTATTTGTACAGATTTCCGGCGGGCGCCGGGTAAGGAGGAATTTTTGTGCTGAAGATAACACTGGTTAAAAGCGTCAACAGGGCAAAGGAGAATCAGATCCGCACGGTAAGGGCATTAGGCCTGTACAAGATCAGAGACTCTGTTGAGCACAATGATACGCCCCAAATACGAGGAATGATAAAGAAAGTTTCTCACCTTTTGAAATGTGAAGAGCTTTAGATATATAGAGAAATAGGAGGTGAAGTTATGAAATTATACGAATTATCGTCCGTATACGGCGCGAGAAAACAGCCAAAGAGAAAAGGCAGGGGGCAAGGGACCGGCAATGGAAAAACAGCAGGACGCGGCCATAAAGGCCAGAAAGCTCGGGCAGGCGGCGGAGTTCGAACCGGCTTTGAAGGGGGCCAGATGCCTCTATACAGACGTGTCCCAAAGAGGGGGTTCAATAATAAGATATTTGCAAAAGTCTACGCCCATGTGAATGTGGAAGACCTGAACAGATTCAAGGACGGAGAGGTTGTATCATATACGCAGCTCAGGGAAAAGGGCCTTGTAAATAAGATATATGACGGCGTCGTGGTTCTCGGGAATGGTGAATTGAATAAAAAGCTGACGGTTGAGGCGGCCAGGTTTTCAAAGACCGCCGCACAAAAGATAGAAGCAGCCGGTGGAAAGGTTGAGGTGATCTAATCATGGGCAGTATGTTCCAGACCCTGAGAAATGCTCTGAAAATACCGGATTTGCGGAAAAAATTGCTATTTACAGTCATGTTGCTGCTCGTTTACAGGATAGGGGCGCATGTCCCTGTACCGGGATTGAACCAGGCTGAGTTTGCAAGCCTGCTGTCAACTGCCGGTACGATCGGAGGTTTTTTTGACCTGGTAACCGGCGGCGCATTTAAGAACGCTACGATTTTTGCGATGGGCATAACGCCGTACATTAATTCATCGATCATCATGCAGTTGCTGACGGTTGCCATTCCGGCTCTTGAAAAGCTTCAGAAGGAAGGCGAAGAGGGCAGGAAGAAGATACAGCAGTGGGTCAGGTATGGTACGGTCATACTGGCGTTTGTTCAGTCTGTCGCTCTGTATATAGGGATGAGATCCGCAATCACGGTGCCCGACCCTTCAAGTTTTTTTAGTCAGGCCTTGACGTTCCTCACTGTGTCGATGTCGTTTACCGCCGGGACCGCGTTCCTGATGTGGATCGGCGAGAAGATTACCGACAAGGGCATTGGCAACGGCATCTCTTTGATAATCTTTGCCGGTATTGTTTCCTCCGCTCCGGACGCTATTGCGTCGCTATACTTGATGGTCTATGACCCTGTGGAAGGCGTCAAGTTAATGGGTATCATCTGGGGGGTATTGATTCTAATAGTGTTTGTCATCGTGATCGCCGCGTCAATATGGATACAACAGGGCGAGCGGCGCATACCGATTCAATACGCAAAGAGGGTGGTTGGCAGAAAAATGGTTGGCGGACAGAGCACGCATTTGCCTATAAAAGTTAATATGGCCGGCGTTATTCCGATCATATTTGCAATGTCAATTACCGCGTTGCCAAGCACGGTAATTGCCTTTTTCTTCGCTCAATCGACCGGGCCGTTCGTGACTTGGATCAGGAATTTCCAAGGGTCGCTTGGGAATGCGATACTAAACGCCCTCCTAATCGTATTCTTTACATTCTTCTATACTGTTGTACAGTTTAATCCGGTAGAGGTTGCCAATAACCTCAAGAAAAATGGGGGTTTTATTCCGGGGATAAGACCGGGCAGGCCCACGGCGGATTTCATTTCGAAGGTGCTCAATAAGCTGACGTGGTTTGGCGGTATATTCCTCGCGGGAATTACAATTTTCCCGAATATATTGGGACAGATAACAGGTGTTAGAGGGTTGTGGTTCGGTGGTACGTCCGTGCTTATCCTCGTTGGCGTCGCCCTTGAAACAGTCCAGCAGATAGAATCCCAGATGCTCATGAGGCACTACAAGGGGTTCCTTGAATGATAGTTTGAATATGTAGTTTGAAATGTAGTTTGGAAAAGTAGTTTGAAATGTAGTTTGAAATGTAGTTTGAAAAAGTAGTTTGAAAAAGTAGTTTGAAATGTAGTTTGAAAAAGTAGTTTGAAATGTAGTTTGAAATGTAGTTTGAAAAAGTAGTTTGAAATGTAGTTTGAAAAAGTAGTTAAGTGGAGAGTGTTTATGGGAAAAGTTGAGAGGGCCTTGAGGCTGGTTTTACTTGGAGCGCCAGGCGCCGGAAAAGGCACGCAAGCGGGAAGCATTTCCCGGGAGTATCAGATACCGCATATTTCCACAGGCGAAATTTTCAGGGATAATATCAAAAGGGAAACGCCGCTTGGTAAGGAAGTAAAAGGGATTCTGGACTCAGGGCAACTTGTTCCGGATGATATCACTGTTAAGATCGTTGAAAGCAGGCTTGAAGCCCCCGACTGTGAGCATGGGTTTGTTTTGGACGGCTTTCCAAGGAACATTAACCAGGCGGAGAGTATAGACAGGATCTTGGCGATCGAGGGAAAGGAACTTATTGCGGCAATTGACATACGCGTCGATGACGGCGAAATAATAACAAGGCTGTCGGGAAGACGGGTTTGCAGGAATTGCTCGAAAAACTACCACGTTCAGTACGCGCCCTCGAAAGTCGAAGACGTGTGCGACGAGTGTGGAGGGGATTTATATCAGCGGAAGGATGACGCGCCCGACGTCGTGAAGAGCAGGCTCTCTGTTTATCATAACCAGACGGAGCCGTTGATTGGCTACTACAAGCAAAGAGGCGTATACCTGGAGGTTACCGGCAGGGAAAAAGTATCTGATACGACTGAAGATATGTTTGCCATTTTGGAGAAGATCAGATGATGGCGATGATAACACTGAAATCTGATAGAGAAATTGGGCTCATGAAAAGGGCCGGGGATATACTGGCGAGATGTTTTGCGGTTATTGAGGAAACAATTGCAGTCGGAGTCAGGACTTCAGAGCTTGACAGGATCGCTGAGGAGTTTATTGCAAGAAATGATGGAATACCCTCATTTAAAGGGGTTGGGGGTGTGGTTAAAGGCGCGCCTCCATATCCGGCCAGCCTATGCGCCTCGGTAAACGAAGAGGTGATACACGGGCTCCCCGGAAAGAGGGCATTGAAAGACGGCGACATTGTGAGCATTGATATGGGAGTTATTTACAGGGGTTACCACTCCGACATGGCCAGAACGTTCTATGTTGGCAGTGTTCCATCGGAAGCCAGGAGGCTTGTTGAAGCGGCGAAAGAATGTTTCTACGCCGGGATGTTTGAAGCAAGGCCGGGAGGGCATGTGTCAGATATCTCCGCGGCGGTGCAGCGGTGCGCGGAGGGAAGCATGTTTTCGGTAGTGAAGGACTTTGTGGGGCATGGAATCGGGACGTCGTTGCATGAACCGCCCCAGATACCAAACTATGCCACAAAAGCAAAGGGCCATAAGCTGCAGGCCGGAATGACGCTTGCGATAGAGCCGATGATAAACGCGGGGAAGGATGGCGTCATTGTAATGCCCAACAAGTGGACAGTTTGCACAAAGGACGGGTCGCTGTCGGCGCACTATGAAAACACGGTGTTAGTAAGTGACGATGGCCCGGTGATATTGAGCTGTGAATGGTAATAGAAGGTGCAAGGTTGAAAGTGCAAGGTAAAACGTGCAAGGCGGAGGGTTGTTGCCTGTTGGAGAAGTCGGATCTTCTGGGTCGCGTTGTAGTATCAAAATGCGGGCGTGATAAGGGAAGGGCATTTATGATAACGGGGTTTTCCGGTGAGGATTTGATTCTGATTTCGGATGGTAAGATCCGGAAGATTGGAAACCCCAAGAAAAAGAATATGAAACATTTATTGTTTACAGATATATATTTAGATGAATTGGGCAACGATTTGCGAGGAGGACGAAGTTTGGCGGACGCGCATATAAGAAAAGCAGTAAAGGAAGTCTCGGCAAAACTATTATGAAAGCGCGTCGGTTTTACGAACAACGCCTGAGTACATGGGAAGCCGGTTAAGAGGAAGGAATGATGTAGGGTATGGCAAAGGAAGATGTAATTGAAGTTGAAGGAGTTGTTGTTGAAGCCCTGCCAAATGCTATGTTTCAAGTCGAGCTGAAGAATGGGCATAAGGTTTTAGCACATATATCAGGAAAACTGAGAATGAATTTTATCAGGATATTACCGGGAGATAGGGTTACAATGGAGTTGTCGCCCTATGATCTGACGAGGGGCAGAATCACTTGGCGCGCGAAGTAATTGATTAAATTTGCTTGCATAAAACATAAGAAAGAATGTATACTAGTGAATTGACTGAGTTTATAAGGCTCGCGTCATACATAGTTTACTGAGGAGAGGAAAATGAAAGTTAAACCATCTGTAAAGGCAATGTGTGAAAAATGTAAAATAATCAAAAGAAAAGGCAGAGTAATGGTAATCTGTGAGAATCCAAAGCACAAACAGAGACAGGGATAGAGGAATAAAGAGATATATAGAAAATTGTGGAGGTGTTCAGAAGGATGGCGCGTATTGCCGGAGTTGACTTGCCAAGAGAAAAACGTGTTGAGATTGGGCTGACGTACATTTTTGGCATCGGAAGGTCCAAAGCGGTTGAGATATTGAAAAAGACGGGGGTTAACCCCGATACAAGAGTCAGGGATCTGTCGGACGAGGAAACGAGCAGCCTCAGGGAAGTCATTGATAGAGATTATAAAGTTGAAGGCGACTTAAAAAGGGAAGTAGCCCTGAGTATTAAAAGGATAACCGAGATTGGCTGTTACCGGGGAAGAAGGCACAGATCCGGGCTGCCGGTCAGAGGGCAGAGAACCAAGACGAATGCCAGGACAAGAAAAGGACCGAAGAGAATCTTGGGCGGAAGGAAGAAATAGTCTTCACCACTATACTGGCGCAAGCATAGAATGAAAGTTAGGCGTCGTGACTATACTGACGCAAGCATGGAATGAAAGTTAGGCGTCGTGAGGGCTGTTGCGATGCGCGCGGTGACGCGGCGCGCGAGCGCGATGCGCAGGCATTGCCTGCATGAGGTGAGGGGAACAGCGCTTCGCCGAGCCGGCATGGGTTGTGGGCGAAGCCCACAGAAGATAACTTGGAAAGTGATTCTGCCATATTGTAACTCTTTTTTGCCCGAATGAAGAGTTTCACAATTACATAAACATGAGCATGAACATGAACATGAACACGAAGTAGAAAGAAAATGGAAGGAGAATATTATGGCGAAATCTGGCGGTACAAGAAGGGCGACATCGAGAAAAAGAAGGGAGAAGAAGAATATTGAGCGAGGAGTTGCTCATATTCGTTCTACTTTTAATAATACTATTGTCACATTGACTGACACGGCGGGAAATGCCCTGTCATGGGCGAGCGCCGGCGGCTCCGGGTTCAGGGGTTCGAGAAAGAGCACGCCCTTTGCTGCGCAGATAGCGGCGGAGACGGCTTCCAAGGCGGCTATGGAACATGGACTCAAGACTGTTGAGGTTTATGTGAAGGGCCCGGGGGCGGGTAGAGAAGCGGCGATAAGGGCGCTTCAGACTGCGGGGCTGGATGTGAGTATGATAAAAGACGTTACGCCGATTCCCCATAATGGATGCAGGCCTCCAAAGAGAAGACGCGTATAGTGAATATCTAACATGCGCAAATCGATGATGAGTAATTTGCGTTCAAGCGCCGTTCACTTGATATAAAGTGGCGGGCACAGACAATAGAACCAGACTAGCGACGAAAAGTTACAATAAGAGAGGTGTTAATTTAATGGCAAGATATACAGACGCGTCTTGCAGGTTTTGCCGGAGGGAAGGACTCAAACTCTTTTTAAAAGGGGAAAGATGCTTCACTAAGAAGTGCTCGTTTGATGTAAGGGCGTACGCTCCGGGACAACACGGGCAACTGAGGAAAAAACAATCGGAATACGGGCTGCAATTGAGGGAAAAGCAAAAGGCAAAAAGATTTTATGGCGTCCTCGAAAGGCAGTTCAGGAAATATTTTGATATGGCTGTCAAGCGGCACGGCGTAACGGGTACAAACCTGCTTCAGATACTGGAGAGCAGGCTTGACAATGTCGTATACAGGCTCGGTATGGGAACCTCCAGGGCTGAGGCGAGGCAGTTAGTGCTTCACGCGCATTTTACGGTCAACGGTAAAAAGGTAAATATCCCATCTTATCTTGTAAGCCCCGGAGATGTTGTTGCTCTGAAACATAAGAGCAGGAGTCTTGATAAGTTTAAAAGCATTCTGGATGTTACCGGAGGAAAGGTTGTACCTCAGTGGCTGGACTTTGACGAGGATAATATGACGGGTACGGTAATCACATTGCCGGCGAGGGAAGATGTTGATGTTCAGGTCAGTGAACATCTCATTGTTGAGTTATACTCTAAGTAGTAAGTTGCGCTTACCCAAGCGAATAGTATTACCTGAGTGAAGATATCAGTTTAATTCCATTCAGTCCGCCGTCTATCGACTTAAAGGGGGGTTATTGTTGATCGAAATAGAAAAGCCAAGAATTGAGTGTATAGAAGCCGACGATGAAGGTACGTTTGGAAGGTTTGTAGTGGAACCGCTGGAAAGAGGGTATGGAATAACGTTGGGGAACTCGCTTCGAAGGGTCCTGCTGTCTTCTCTTCCCGGAGTGGCTGTAAGTTCGATAAAAATCAGTTCAGTGCTTCATGAGTTTTCCACGATACCTGGGGTTGTTGAGGATGTTACCGAGATGATCCTGAACATTAAAGAGCTATCTGTCAGAATGTACTGCGAGGGCCCTAAAACCATATACCTGGACATTCAAAGAGAGGGGCCGGTAACTGCGGGCGACATTAAGCCTGACGCCGAAGTTGAGATACTAAATCCGAATCTTCACATTGCGACGTTAAACGGTGACAGCGGATTGTACATGGAACTGATTTTGGACAGGGGAAGAGGTTATGTGTCGGCTGAGAGGAATAAACTGCCGGGGCAGCAAATAGGGATATTACCTATTGACTCGATCTACACTCCTGTCAAGAAAGTGAACTACACGGTTGAGAACACTCGAGTCGGACAGAATACGGAGTTTGACAAACTGACGTTAGAAGTCTGGACGGATGGGAGTATAAAACCCGATGAGGCTATAAGCCTTGGCGCAAAGGTTCTAAGCGAACACTTGAAATTATTCATTGATTTGTCCGACAACGCTAAACACGCTGAGATAATGGTTGAGAAGGAAGAGACTAAGAAGGAGAAAGTCCTCGAGATGACGATCGAGGAGCTCGACCTCTCCGTGCGTTCATATAACTGCCTGAAGCGCGCGGGTATAAACAACGTTGAGGATATCACAAACAAGACGGAAGAGGACATGATGAAGGTCAGGAACCTCGGGAAAAAATCTCTCGATGAGGTAACTCAAAAACTGCAGGGGCTGGGGCTCCGATTGGCGCCGGCCGAAGAATAGAGGAGGAATATTATAAGTTATGTCTGGATACAGGAAATTAGGGCGCAGTAGCGATCAGAGAAAAGCAATGCTAAGAGGTCTTGTAACGGCGCTGCTAAAGGACGGCAGGGTAGAGACGACGGTCACCCGCGCAAAGGAAGTCAGCAGTATTGTCGAGGGGCTGATTTCGGCGGCGATAAAAGAAAATAACAGCTTTTCATCCAAGCAGATCAAAGTTTCCAAGGCGCGCCTGGACAGTAAAGGGAAGAAATATACGATTACAAAACGCTCAAAAAACGATAGGTCTTATTTTACCGTTGAGCGTGAAGACACAACTGTTATGAAATCTGTGGACAGCCCGGCAAGGCTCCACGCGCGGCGAAGGATTATTCCGTGGGTATATAGGGCAAAAGATGAAAAAGGCAAGCCATTGAATCTTGTTAATAAACTCTTTGACGAGATAGCCCCAAAATTCAAAACCGTAAGCGGGGGTTATACGCGCATTTACAGGATTGGGCAAAGACGCGGCGACGCAGCAGAGATGGCGATACTTGAACTAATTGATTAGCGTATAATAGCAAGGGCGCAAAATGTCTCCCGACCCTGTGGGCGGAGTGTTATAAAGAGGCGGAATATACCCACCCTATGGGAGGAGCGTTTTGATGAGGTAGAACAAATCACCCGGCCCCATGGGCAATGTGTTATGGCAGGGCGGAATATATACGACCTCGTTGCTATAGGAGCGCGCAAAAAAACAAACGCAGGATTCTCGACAATTAAATACGCTGTTGAACAATTGTCGACCGGGTTAGCACAGTAACAAATGACTTGCAGAAATAATATTCTGTGAGTCTTTTTAGAAATATGGTTTGGATAGGTCTGGTATGGGTATTGAACAGGACACTCTTATTAAAGTAAACAGAGTATGGTTTTCATACGGCGAAGACGGCGCAGCGGGTAGCAGCGGCGCGGCGGACAATGGCAGCGGCGCGGCGGACAGCGGCTGCAGCCCAGCGGGCAGTGGTGGCAGCCCAG
>JGI24702J35022_10000743_pt1 | contig 20084 bp, 13 predicted proteins | sample TergutTh196P4_FD_35022 | JGI IMG/M metagenome (IMG submission 35022)
GGCGAAAGGCTCATAAGACACTGATTTTAAGATATTTAAGAGTTTTGAGATGCTTAATTGCTTGTTAAACAACGATTAAACATGGCTATAATCAATAAGTTACGAGCGATTTTTTGGCTAAAATTTGCTTGCAAATTGTGGTCCGACAAGCTCACCGCGCGCTCACCGGATAAAGAAAAATAAGTTCAATAGGATAGTAATCAATTGGTTAAGTGTTTTTACCTTTGTGATGAGTTGAAAATGAAAAGTAACCGTGTCTGTCATCTATACAGTGACAGACTTTTTTGTTAAAAAAATTAACCGCAAAATTTATATCTCATTATGAAAATTTTCGTTACTTTTACACCTTAAAAATAATCAGGTATGAGTTTACTTAAATTAATCAAAAACGATCCGTGGTTGCGGCCATACGCCAAGGCTATCGAAGGCCGGCATCATTATTTTGTGCACAAAGAAAAAGAATTGACCCGGAACGGCGAAATCAGTTTGTGTGATTTTGCTTCGGGGCATTTGTATTTTGGACTTCATGCAACGCCAGCCGGTTGGGTTTTCCGGGAATGGGCGCCGGGAGCGAAAGAAATTTACCTGATTGGCGATTTTAACGGTTGGCAGGAACGCGAGGAATATCGTTTGCAACGAATCGAAAACGGCGTTTTTGAAATCAACCTTCCGCAAGAAGCGCTTCATCATAAAGATTTATATAAACTGAAGATTCATTGGGATAATGGCGCCGGCGAACGGATTCCGGCCTGGGCGCGCCGCGTGGTACAGGACGAAAAAACGTACATTTTCAGTGCGCAAGTCTGGCAGCCTGAGCAACCTTATCAGTTCAAAGTCAAGTCTTTCGTTCCGAATACTTCACCCTTATTGATTTACGAATGTCACATCGGCATGGCGACTTCTGAGGAAAAAGTGGGTACTTACAAAGAATTTACCGAAAACGTACTGCCTCGTATCCAAGCCGACGGTTACAACTGTATTCAAATTATGGCTATTCAGGAACATCCTTATTACGGCTCGTTTGGTTACCATGTTTCCGGATTTTTTGCAGCTTCATCGCGTTTCGGGACGCCCGACGAATTGAAGGAATTGATTGATACGGCTCACAAAATGGGTATTGCCGTGATTATGGACATTGTACATTCACATGCCGTCAAAAACGAAGTTGAAGGCTTGGGACGTTTCGACGGAACCTATACGCAATATTTCCACGGGAGTAATCGCCGCGAACATCCGGCCTGGGATTCGCTCTGTTTCGATTACGGGAAAAACGAAGTTTTACATTTTCTACTTTCCAATTGCAAATTCTGGTTGGAAGAATACAAATTCGATGGATTCCGTTTCGATGGCGTGACTTCCATGTTGTATTACAGCCACGGTTTGGGTGAAGCATTCACCAATTATGATGATTATTTCAACGGTCATCAGGACGGCGACGCTATTTGTTACCTGACTTTGGCTAATCAGTTGATTCACACCGTCAACAAAAAAGCGATAAGTATTGCCGAAGAAGTGAGCGGCATGCCGGGATTGGCCGTACCGGTCAAAGACGGCGGTTACGGTTTTGATTACCGCATGGCAATGAACATTCCCGATTATTGGATAAAAATCATCAAGGAAAAGAAAGATCAGGATTGGCCGGTTTCGGGAATTTGGTGGGAAACGACGAACCGACGAGCCGACGAAAAAACAATTAGTTATGCCGAGAGCCACGATCAGGCTTTGGTGGGCGACAAAACCATCATTTTCCGGTTAATTGATTCCGAAATGTACTGGCACATGATGACTGCCGATCAAAATATGGCTGTCGACCGCGGCATAGCTCTCCACAAAATGATCCGGTTGGTTACTGCATCAACCATCAACGGCGGCTACTTAAATTTCATGGGAAATGAATTTGGGCATCCCGAATGGATTGATTTTCCACGCGAAGGTAACGGCTGGTCTTACAAATACGCTCGCCGCCAATGGGATTTGGTTGATAATCCTGATTTGAAATACAAATTTCTGGGCGATTTCGACAAAGCCATGATTCATTTAATCGGAGGTGTCACGAAATTTCAAGCCGGTAAAATCTATAAAGTTTGGGACAACGATGGCGACCAAATATTGGCTTACCGGCGGGACGAATTACTCTTCGTATTCAATTTCAATCCGGTGAAATCTTTTACCGGCTATGGATTTTTAGTGCCTCCGGGTAATTACAAAGTCGTATTAAACACAGACAGTCCGGTTTTCGGCGGCTTCGGACTGATTGACGATTCCGTCGAACATCTCACCATTCACGGCCCGCTTTATGAAGCCGAAGGTAAAGAATGGTTGAAGTTGTATTTGCCGGCGCGGACTGGGGTCGTGCTTCAGTTGCAATAAGTACTTCCTGTATAGGCAAAATGGGTGCAGTGCGATATTCAAGAGAATTTTTGTCGGCGACTTGGGATGTTAAAATGTTCTTTGACCTGTTGGTTTACACGAGAAAAATGTTTTTTCAAAAAAATATTCTTCCAAATTTGCATTTTGCAAATAAATATGCTACATTTGCAAAGTATTAGAAATAATATAAGCCCCTCTTGGATGAGAAATGCCAAGATCCTAACCACCGGAAAGGTGGTTTTTCTTTTTAACATAATTATCTATGGAAAAGCAGAAAGTGATTGTTTACGTTGATGGATTTAACTTCTACTATGGGTTAAAGGCAATATCTTCAAGAGATAAAAGATGGAAAAAGTTTTATTGGCTTAATGTTGTGGCATTCTTTGAGAAAATGCTGAATGACAAACAAGAATTAATAGAAGTTAATTATTTTTCTGCTCGCCCTCATAATATTTCCGCTTCAAAAAAGCAAGATTTATTTTTTAGTGCGAATAAGTTAAATACAAAATTCCGTCTGGTTTTAGGCAAATATTTGAAAAAGGACATTCTATGCAATTATTGCAAAAATGTTATACATTCATACGAAGAAAAAGAAACGGATGTACGCATAGCAACCCAAATAATTAACGATGTATATAAAAACAAGTGCGACATCACGATTATTGTTTCGGCAGATAGCGATATAATTCCTTCCGTTGAACTAATACGAGAAATTAATCCAGCACATAAAATATTTGTTTATTTTCCTCCATTGAGGCATTCTGTCAGTTTATCAAATTCTTGTGATGAGGAACGAAAACTTTCCGAATTTAAGGCTCGCTTTAATCAATCAATGTTGCCCGATAAGGTAACCCTGTTAAATGGAATGGTGATTAGTCGTCCTAATAATTGGAAATAATTTATCTGTTTTTTCAAACGAAAAATTAAAATTATTTTGCCAATCCAACAATCAAAGTGTATTTTTGCATTTCAATTTAATTTAATTGCTAAAAAAGTGGTTATAAAACAAATTATGTATATATGAAAATCATTTGCGTAGGAATGAACTACACCGCTCACAATAAAGAGCTGAACAATCCGTTAATAATGTCGGAGCCGGTTATTTTCATGAAGCCTGATACGGCGCTGTTAAAAAACGGAAAGCCTTTTTATCTTCCCGATTTTTCTTCGGATATGCAGTATGAGGCGGAAATTGTGGTGAAAATAGACCGTTTGGGAAAAAACATTTCGAGACGTTTCGCCCGCAGGTATTACAACGAGGTGACGATAGGCATAGATATGACGGCAAGAGATTTGCAATGGAAATTCAGGCAAGAAGGATTACCTTGGGAGTTATGTAAATCGTTCGATAATTCAGCAGTAATCGGAGATTTCATTCCTTTGGGCGATTTGGGAAACGACCTCGACGCCATCCCTTTCCGGCTGGATATAAACGGGAAAACGGTTCAGGAAAGTAATACGGCATTCATGAATTTTAAGATAGATGAAATTATCGAGTATGTCAGCCGGTTCATCACATTGAAAATGGGTGATTTGATTTTTACGGGAACGCCCAACGGTATCGGAAATGTGGAAATTGACAATCACTTGCAAGGATACATTGGCGAAAGGAAGCTGCTCGATTTTTGGATAAAGTAATATGAAACAAAAAAAAACATATTTATTCTTTGCGGTTTTAGTTTTAAGCCTAATGCCGTTTCATTATTTATTCGCGCAAAACATTTACGCCAAAGAATCCGTATTGTCGTCCGGCAATTGGTATCAAATGAGGGTGGACAGTAACGGCGTTTACAAATTAACTTACGACGAAATAAAAAAATATATCAACGATCCTTCCAAAGTGAAAATTTACGGTTACGGCGGCTGGATTCTCGGCGAAGATTTCAGAAAACCGTATACCGACGACCTTCCGGAAGTTTCGGTATATATCAATAAAGGTAGCGATGGCGTATTCAACTCCGGCGATTACCTGCTTTTTTACGGACGCGGAACGGTCAAATGGACTTACAATCCGGGGACTGATGTTTTTGAACACGAGAACAATCCTTATTCTACTTACGGTTCTTATTTTTTGACGGAGGGAGAAACCGGCCCCAAGGAAATGCAGGCCATCCCTTCTGCCTCCAATGCTGATGTAACTTTATCTGTTTTTGACGATTACGCAGTTCACGAGCGGGATTTAATGACGATTGCCAATACAGGCAGGGAATTATTCGGTGAAAGTTTTATCAATCAGTCCGCCCGGCAACAATTTTCGTTCTCCGTTCCCGGAATCACTTCCGATTTGGGTAAAGTACAATTGTCTTTTGTCGCTACGCCCAAATCTACCGCTTCCGTAGAACTGTCGATAGAGAATAATACCCTGGTATCTATGAACATATCTCCCGTTACAGACACCTATATTAAAGCAAGATTGGAGGAAAGATGGGGAAATTGGACGGGAGAAAAAACAAATCCGGTGAGAGTGACGGTTGCTTATAATGGCGGCGGAACATTTGCGAATCTAAATTTCATCGTTTTGAACATGAAACGTACTTTGCAATTTTACAACGCTCCTTTTACTTTCTTCCGCAACAAGGAAAGCCTGTCCAAAAACGTTCGCTATACCATTGCTAATGCCAATGCTTCGTCTTTGGTTTGGGATATTACCGGAAATTTTGACACTCAATTGATGCAGACTGCCTTAAACGGAAATCAATTGAGTTTTGCTACGCAAGCAGATGGGGCTTTGCGTGAATACGTGATGGTCAATCCGAGCGGAATATTTCCTTCACCTAAAATTGTTGGTGAAAAAATGGCAAATCAGAACTTACATGCTTTGCCTCAGACGGATATGGTCATTTTGTCACCCACCGTCTATCTGAAACAAGCTGAAATTTTAGCAGAAAGACATCGCACCCAATCTAATTTGAAAGTTGAAGTAGTAGACGATAAAAAAATATTTAACGAATTTTCTTCCGGCACGCCCGATGCGACTGCCTATCGCCGGTTTATGAAAATGTTTTATGACCGGGCCGCCAATGAACAGGAAAAACCCAAATACTTGCTTTTCTTTGGCGACGGTATATTCGACAATCGCCATCTTACTTCCGCTGTGGCGAAATTAGACCCGAAATATTATCTGCTTACTTATCAGGTGAAAGAGTCGCTAAGAGAATCCAGTTCTTATGGTTCGGATGATTATTTCGGACTTTTGGAAGATAATTCAGGCACTTCGTTGGCTTCCGAAAACCTCTGTTTGGGAATCGGCCGTTTTCCGGTAAGTTCGATCACTCAAGCCGAAGACGCTGTGAATAAAGTAATTTCGTATATGGATAATAAGCAAAGTGGCAATTGGAAAAGCAAACTTGTTTTTACGGCAGATAATACGGACAGTTTTTCGCCCGGTAAAGGCAGTTTCTGCGTTCATGCCGACCAAGCCAATCAACTGGCTGATTATATGAATCAGAATTATCCGGAATACATTCTGTATAAATACTTTATGGATGCTTATCAACCGGTCATCGTCAATGGGAAAACAACTTATCCCGATGCTAAAAAGGCGTTTTTGAATACCTTAAACAATGGTTGTTTTTTGGTGAATTACACCGGACATGGCAGCACCACCACCTGGTCGGCCGAAGATATGCTGAAAATAACGGATATACGGCAAATGAATTTTGAGAACTTACCCCTTTGGATAACAGCTACTTGCGACTTTGGTTGGTTTGATGGAGTAAGCACTTCCGGAGGAGAAGAAGCATTTTTGAATAAGAAAAGCGGCGCAATTGCTTTGTTTACAACAAGCCGTATAGTTTACTCTACCAATAATTTTGATATTAATGACAGGCTGATACGGAACTTATTTATGACCGACGAAACGGGTAAATATCCTCGATTGGGCGATGTTCTGAGAAAAAGCAAAAATAGTTTAAGGGGCGACTCAAACAAGTTGAATTATGTTCTGTTAGGCGATCCTGCATTGGAATTAAATTATCCGGATATGAAAGTAAAAGTGGAAACCATCAACGGGGAAACTGTGACCGATGATAAAAAATTCGCTTTCAAGGCTTTGGAAAAAGTTACCGTATCGGGAAATATTGTGGACAGAAGCGGCAATAAAATCGATAATTTTTCAGGAGATTTAAGCGCTGCTATCTTTGACAGCAAACAGGAAACCAAATCCTATCGTCCGGATAATGACGGAAATTATTTTTCTTTTATCACCTATCCGAACATGGTTTATCAGGCAAGAACGAATGTTGTTGATGGCTCGTTTGAATTTTCTTTTACCGTACCTTTGGATATTTCCTACACGGTTGATGAGCCGGCATCTTACACAAATAAAAACGGGAAAATGAATTTTTATGCCGTTTCGTCCGCCACTAAACAAGAAGCTAACGGAAGTTTCAGCAATTATATTTTGTCGGGAACTAACGATGTAGATATTGACAACACCGGCCCCGAAATCACGGAAATGTACCTCAATACAGCCGCTTTCAAGAATGGAGACGATGTGAACGAAACGCCTTATTTCCATGCACGGGTTTTTGACGAAACCGGCATCAATATTTCGGGAAGCGGGTTGGGACACGATATTTTGATTAGTATCGACGGAAATCCGGACTGGACGTATTACCAGAGTCAGCATAATTTTGACTTAACAAGTACCGAGTGGGATGATTGGATAATCGGTTTTTCGATTCCCGAATTGCCGGCAGGGAAACATGTTTTGACCTTCAAAGTTTGGGATATTATGAATAATCCGGCGACAGATACCTTGTATTTCAACGTAGTAAAAGGATATAAACCGGCTATTTTTGATTTGTCGGCTACGGAAAATCCTGCAAAAACAAGTACGACTTTCGTATTGAGCCATGATCTTCCCAAAACGCCTTTGACCATGGAAGTACGGGTTTATGACTTGTCGGGACGTATCGTTTGGAATGGTTCACAAAAAACGGCTTCTACTTTTCCGGCTTGTTCCGTCGAATGGGATTTGCGCAGTAATTCAGGCAGTAGGGTTCAACCGGGTGTTTATATTTACTGGGCGACGATACAGACGGAAAACAGTAAAGAAGTGACGAAAGCTAAAAAAGTTGTAGTATTGGAACAATAAAATAGTTGATTTTACAGTTAATAAAGAATGGATAAAACAAAAATTTTCATAACGCTTCTTTTGTTGATTGGCACAATTTCAATCACACAAGCGCAAGACGATAATCCCAAAGATTTTTTCAATCCGTTGACGAATAGCGTTGCTTCGCTCACTATCGCTCCCGATGCAAGAGGTAGCAGTATGGGAGACATGGGGGCAGCTACGGAACCGGACATTTTTTCCCAGCATTGGAATCCGGCTAAATATGCTTTTGCATTCAGTAAAGCCGGAATCGGTTTGAGCTATACGCCGTGGTTAGCTAAATTGGTGGACGACATAGACCTAGTATATCTTGCCGGATATTACAAATTGGGTGATAACGATCTAAGTGCAGTCAGCGCATCTATCCGTTATTTTTCTCTTGGAGATATTCAATTATATAACGAAGATGCCTCTTTCGTTGCCAATGCAACCCCTTATGAGGCTTCCGTTGACCTCGGTTATTCTTTGAAATTGACGGAAAACCTTTCAATGGCAGGTGTTTTCCGTTTTATATATTCCGATTTGGGAGCTAACGCTGCTTCGCAAGGAGATCTTTTCCCGGGTTCGGCAATGGCCGGCGATGTCGCTTTTTACTACAATAACTATCTGATGATAGGAAGCAGCGAATGTCTTTTGGGACTTGGTTTGAATGCGTCTAACATCGGCTCTAAAATTTCCTTCGACGAGGGCAATACCAACCAGTTTTTACCGACCAATCTGAGAATCGGAGGGTCTTTGCTTTTCCCAATGGATGAATATAATACCTTGGCACTCAACATGGACTTGAATAAATACATGACTCCTACACCTCCCGACACGAGAAACATGACCTTCGAAGAACGTGAGGAATCGAGGCAGAGATATAACCAAATGTCTCCGATAACCGGATTATTTCGATCTTTCGGTGATGCTCCGGGTGGTATGCGTGAAGAATTTCAAGAAATTAACTGGTCGTTTGGCGCAGAATATGCTTATGACAACAAGTTTTTTGTTCGCGGCGGATATTTCTATGAAAATCCATACAAAGGCAACAGGCAATATTTTTCTGTCGGAGCAGGTTTCAAGTTAAATTCTCTTCAAATAGACGCTTCTTATTTAATTTCTACCGTTCCGTCCAATCCGTTGGACCAGACATTGCGTTTTTCGCTGTGCTTCGATATGGACGGTTTGAGAAGCCTAATACGATAAATGAAACCGGTTACAGCCAATGAATAAGATTAAATTTTACGCGACGTTTCTTTTGTGGATTGGTTTCCTGTCAATCGCACAAGCAGCAGACGGCAATGATCCGAAAAACGAATTTAATCCTTTGATAAACGGCGCACCTTCTTTGACGGTTGCTCCCGATGCGAGAGGAAGTGGTTTGGGAGACGTCGGAGCAGCTACGGAACCGGACATTTATTCTCAATACTGGAATCCGGCCAAATATGCTTTTGCTTACGGCAAAGGGGGATTTGGATTATCTTATACGCCCTGGCTGAAAAAAATGATTGACGATATTGATATGGTTTACCTTGCCGGATATTATAAAATGGGTGATTCCGACCGACAAGCGATTGGCGTTTCTTTGCGTTATTTTTCGACCGGGAAAATTGATGTCAGTCGTCCAGGTGAAGCGCCTATATACGATAACATTAGTCCTTACGACGTTTCAGTTGACCTTAGTTATTCTCTGAAATTTTCGGAAAAGTTTGCCGGTGCGGTTGCATTTCGTTATTTTTATTCCGACTTGGGAAAAATCGGAGAAGGATATTACCCGGGTTCGGCTTTTGCGGCCGATATAGCCGGTTATTACAACAATTATACGATGTTGGGAGACAATGAATGTCTTTTTGGTTTGGGTTTCAACATTTCAAACATAGGTTCAAAAATTTCGTACAATCAAGGAAACAGCAATGTTTTTTTACCTGCAAATCTACGAATAGGAAGTTCACTGCTTGTCCCGATGGACAGTTACAATACCTTGTCTTTCAATTTAGATGCAAACAAATATTTGTTTCCTGCTCCTCCCGATATGAATGGAATGGACGCAGAAGAAACGCAGCAAGCCCGGAATGATTATTATGCAATGTCTTCACTGTCGGGGATATTCAAATCTTTTAACGAAGCGCGGATTGCCTTGTCATTTGGAATGGAATATGCTTACAATAATCATTTTTTTGTTCGTAGCGGTTATTTTTACGAACAGCCCAAGAATGGAAACCGGCAGTTTTTTTCGGTAGGTGGTGGTTTTAAACTGAATGCTTTTCAGTTTGACATTGCCTATCTCGTATCGACGGTTCCATATAATCCCTTGGATCAGGCACTTCGTTTGTCACTTAGTTTTGATATGGACGGCTTAAAAAATCTGGTAAAATGACGGAAAAAATACGAGTAGGTTTTGGTTTCGACGTGCACCGTTTTCAAGCGGGACGTGAATTGTGGTTAGGCGGAATAAAGATTCCGAGCGATAAAGGCTTGTTGGGACATTCCGATGCCGATGTCCTGATTCATTCCCTTTGTGACGCTTTGTTAGGAGCGGCGAATTTAAGAGATATGGGGTTTCATTTTCCCGACACAAGCAATGAATTTGAAAATATCGACAGCAAAATTTTACTGCGGCGAACTATGGATTTAATCCGCTCCAAAGGTTATGTTTTCGGCAATGCAGACATCACCGTTTGTACGGAAAAACCGCGGATAAACCCGTATATTCCCCGCATGAAAGCCATTTTGTCGAATGTCATGGCTGCTGATGAAAACGATATTTCCATCAAGGCGACAACTTCGGAAAAAATGGGATATATTGGGCGGGAAGAAGGCATTGCTGCTTATGCTACGGTTTTGATTTGTAAAAATGTGATGTAAAAATGGCATGAAGTCGCGCAATATTTGTAAATACTAACTATCAAGAAATTTCTTTTGTTCAACAAAATCAATCAACTTCTGATAAATCTCATTTTTGCACAGTAACTCCGCATTCCCAACAATAAAAAGCTGTTTTCGAGCACGGGTTAATGCAACGTTAAGTTTGCGGTCGATACGTTTACCGTTTTCCTCCATCCAATTGGGTAAAGCTGCCAATTGATTTTCCGTCTTCACACAAAATGAATAGATAATCGTATCTCGCTGACTGCCCTGAAAACGTTCAACGGTATCGACTACAATGCCTGTAAATTCTTCTATCCCCGTTTCCTGTAATTTTTTACGAATCAAAGCAATTTGATTTCGATAAGGCGTGATGATTCCTATACTATTCGGATCAAAACCGGTTCCGGCATCCAAACATTGGTCATACAACTCTCGGCAAATCTCCACTACCTGAAGGGATTCATTGAGATTCGCTTTGTCTGAAAATTCATTTTCCAGAGGTTTAATCGAATAAAAATGCAGCCGGCTGCGGTGCGCCCATTCCTCGATTTGGTGCGGCAAACCAACGGATTCCAAACGTCCGTCGTAAAAATGTTCGGAGGGAAAAGCAGAAATCGCCGGATGCATCCGTCCCTGACGAGTAAGCATGTCGAAAGCGGAAGTAACGCCTTCTTCGCTGTATTTGCGATAAAACCGTTCAAACAGAGAATTACTTAAATCGGTCAATCCGGCAACGTTGAGAACAGGTTCGTTTACCCGGCTCTCTTCCTTACTTTGCAATACGACTGCGGGCAATTGCTTGTGGTCGCCGATCAACACGAAACGTCCGACAGCATTTTCGCCGGAAACATTCCGTGCGCAAAAAATACCCAAAAGATGAGGTTCCAGCAATTGGGTCGCCTCGTCAATAATAGCTAAATCAAAGTGTTTGAGGCAAAACAGTTCCGGCTTATTCCAAACGGAAGCCACTGTGCCGACAAAAATCCGGCAGTGTTCAATAACTTCCGCCACATCCTGACGGCTATTGCATTTCTCCAAACAATTTTCCAACAGATGCGGACGAAATTCCGGCGCACAGTTTAGTTCGCTGCCTATGCGAATGTATGGAAGCGACTGACTAATACCCGATAAAGTTTTGCAAATCTCATCCACCGCACGGTTGGTATAAGAAAGCAACAAGATATTGGTTTTGTTCTTCCGGAGTTCGCTTTCCGCTATTTGTTTCAAAGCGATGGAGGTTTTGCCGGTGCCGGGAGGACCAATCAGAAGGAAAACTTCCGGTTTTGACTTGTCATTCCCCGCTTGACGGGGAATCGTCGCAAGGGATTGCGAGTCAAGCCCGCAATGACAAAAAATTAAATCCCGTCTATCTTGGTTAGCATATAAAAACGCCGTCAAAGCCCGAAACATTCCGGTAAAAGTCGTATCCATATAATCGTGTTCGACGGCATACAAAGCCTTGGGATTCCACACCTGCGGATTTTTCTGCCGGTAACGAAGCCTTATTACCAGTACGTTACCCTCCATCTTTTCAATCGCTCCTTTGAAAACCTGGCGATTATTGACCGTATCAGTCACAGCATTTCGTTCATACAAAACTACGGCGTCACCCGGACGAAAATTTGGCAAATACAAGTCTTTATACACAGGTATTTCCAATTGAATGGTATGCTTTTCTTCCGCAGCACGATTGTCGGTTATTTTCAGGTCGTACAGAAGTTCGCCGGCAATAAGTCTGTCCTCGAATGAAGCATTCCACAAAACCGATGCTTTTTTCACACCTTCATATTCGCGTTCGCCGGCTTTTGAAAGCCATAATTCTTTCAATATAAAAGTATAAATTCGCAGGAAATAGGCTTTTTCTCTTTCATTCAAACAAGAAAAAGCCGTTACAAAACGGTCGATAGACGGCGCTAAATACTTATCGAAAAATTTTCCGGAAAGATTTTCCGTATTCAGATTTGTAGCATTGATTTTTTTAAGCAGTTCGTTGGTAATTGAAATGTCGTTCGCCGTATGCAAGGCATATTCCCAAGCTGTAATTTGATTTCTGAGATGCAACGCTTTCTGCAGTTGTTTTCGCGAATGACTTTCCCGGCTCAAAACCGGATATTTGGAATAAAACAAATAAGACTGGACATCATCAGCTCTCAAATCCAGATTAAATTCAAGCACAGCAAGATACAGAATCATTTGCATGTAATGGTTCTCTGCCGACCGGATAAATTGTCCGCCGGTACGAAAATCCTCGAAGGCTTTTCCGGATTTTAATTCGATAAAAGCGGAATAATCGCTTAACAGTAAATCCAAACGGCCTTGCAAACCCAAAGCATTGCAAATAAAGGAAGGTTCCAATACCGCTTTTTCCTTGTCTATACCGGCTTTCGGGAAAAACTGCCGCACGGCGTAGCGGATATTTTCAAAATGTTTTTTGCTGCCGGAAAAAAACTCGGTTTCCGTTTTCCGGTCTCTCAAGGTTTCACAAGCGGTAAACTCAAAAGCTGCCGTTTTGAACATTTTTTTGATTGCAGAATGATAATTTGCCGGATTTTCCGCGTCTTCATTGACCAATTCGTCGATGAAAAAATTCGCCGTATTTCCCAATAAAATAGCCGGAGTTGTTTCTTTTTCCTGTAATCGCAACAGGGTATAATTCAAAAAGTGATTCCCATAAGGCCGGAAACATTCAGCCAAAGCGCTTATATCGACCAAATAATCCGGCTCGAAAACCAAAAACTCTGCTGTAACTACATTATCAGGTGAAAGTTGACTTACATTCAACAGATTAAACACATTTCCCCGCCGGAGAACAGATGATAATCCGGCTAATTCCTGCATTTGAGATTCGTTGCAGACCATAGTAATCGGTCGTTTGTCGGGAGTTTCGGCTAAAAGTCTTTCTTCAATTATTTCCTTGAAAATAATTCTAAGGAATTTTATTTTTTCCATGTAGTTTGAATTTTTCTATCTTCAACAAATTTACAATATATTACTGAAATAAAAAAATCTTCAGCTAAGAAATTTTTTAGAAGGTTTTTCGTACATTTGCAGCAATCAAATAAAAACAACAAATATGACGCCAACAAATATACTTATCGGTTTCATAGTCCTCGCCCTTCTTGGAGTTATCAGCATCCTTTTGATTATTTTGAAAAAGCCGAAGGATAATCGGGAGGATTTTTTAAAAATGAATGCCGATGTATCGAGACTTGACCTTTTGATGCGTGAAGAATTTGGACGAAACCGCGAAGAAAACCAGAAATCTTTCAAAGACAACCGGGAAGAATTAAATACTTCTTTCAAAGATAACCGCTTCGAGTTGGCTAATACGCTTAAATCGTTTGAAGACAAATTAACGCTGAACCTGAAAGATATTCGCGAAACGGTCGAAAACAAACTGAAGACTTTGCAGGAAGACAACAACCGGAAATTGGAAGACATGCGGAAAGTAGTGGACGAAAAATTGCAGGAAACGGTTGAAAAACGTTTCACCGAATCGTTCCGCATGATCAGTGAACGTCTCGAACAAGTCCACAAAGGCTTGGGCGAAATGCAATCGCTGGCTTCCGGTGTCGGCGATTTGAAAAAGGTTTTGACGAATGTGAAAACCAGAGGGAATCTGGGCGAAATACAATTGGGTTCGATTCTTGAACAAATCCTCTCGCCGGAACAATACGAACAAAACTCGGCTGTTAAAGAAAGCAGTCAGGAAAGGGTTGAATATGTCATCAAGCTGCCGGGGAAAAATTACGACAATAAACCGCTGTTATTGCCTATCGATTCAAAATTCCCAAACGAGGATTACCAACGCTTGCTCGATGCTTATGAAAACATGGCCGACCTAAATTCCAAGGAAGTCGAACTAATTTCCAAACAATTTGAAAATTCGGTGAAGAAAAATGCCAAAGATATTCGCGATAAATACATTAATCCGCCTGTAACTACCGATTTTGCTATTATGTTCGTTCCGACGGAAGGACTTTATGCGGAAATTTTGCGTCGCAGGGGACTGTTTGAAACTTTGCAGCGTGATTTCAAAATCACGGTAGTCGGACCTACCAATTTAGTTGCTTTCCTGAGTAGTTTACAAATGGGTTTCAAGACTTTAGCCATTGAAAAACGTTCCAGTGAAGTGTGGGAAATTTTGGGCGCCGTGAAAACCGAATTTAGCAATTTCGGCGTCGTGCTGGAAAGAACCAAGAAAAAACTGCAAGAAGCTACCAACGTAATCGACCAAGCCGAAATCCGTTCCAGAGCCATCGAACGCAAATTGAGAACAGTGCAGGAATTGCCTCAGCAGCAGACTGTTGAATTGTTGGGAGAAGCTATTGAAATCGAAGAAGACAATCAACTTTCAATCACTACCACCGCTTCTTCCATCTCGCCATAAACCGGCGGCCGAAGTTTCGCCAAACGGATTTGAATTTTCACAATTTGAGGAAAAGCCTGACTGACTGCTTGAATTATTCTGGTTGCAACATATTCCAACAAGTTGGACGGAACAGCCATTTCTTTTTTAACGATTTCAAAGACTTCGGCATAATTAAGAGTATCTTCCAATTGGTCGGACTGCCCGGCGGCGCTCAGATCCAAATACAATTTCAGACTTACGGCGAACGTATTCCCTACCGTTTTTTCTTGTTCCAAAACTCCATGTTGAGCGTGAAACATCATATTTTTCAGTTCAATATAATCCACAATAAAATTATTTTTTTACAAATATAAATTTTAGTTTGCTTTTTAGCAAATATCATTGTATTTTTGCATGAATATTTGAATGAAACATGAAAAATAAGAACAAAGAGTCCGTTTCTTCCGGAATAGCTCATAATGCTTTAGCCGTAGGTACTTATGTGAGGGGAAACATCAGAGCGGAAGAAGATTTCCGCATCGACGGAAAATTGGAAGGAGATATTGAATGTACCGGAAAGGTTGTAGTAGGGCCTCAGGCTGAAGTCGTAGGAAATATCCAATGCCAAAATACCGACTTAATGGGAACCGTTGTAGGGAATATCACCATTTATGAAACAGCCAGTTTAAAAGCATCCGTTCAGTTTACCGGAGAAATAATGGCCAAATACATTGATATTGAAGCCGGTGCTATATTCAACGGAACCTGTAAGATGATTAATTGATTGAATTTTATCTTCCGGTATTTTGAACCAAATCCGTTATTCGGATATTTAATTCTCCGGCATTCATTAAATCCTCTATGCAGAGATGCATTCTGTATCTCCAATAGTGACGCGGATTAGCAGGTATGTTAATCCTTTCTTCGTTCGCATTTGCCCTGCGAATTTGCTCGTCGATAGACAACCAATCCTGCAACGGAATGATTGTCAGCATGGAACGAGTACTCAGATGATTATAGAGGATTCGTTCACATATTTCCGATGAACATTCGGCCGGAGCGGTTCCCCAAAAATGCAGAACATGGTTGTAATATCTCTGCGTCCTTTCCGGATTTTCTTTCCACCACATACGAATCGTATCCATATCGTGCGTAGAAGTCGTACACACCGAATGGTACGGTAAATTCCACAAATTGGCAAATTCCACTTTCGGATCTTTGGGCATTCTTTCTATTTCCAGACTGAAAATTTGCAACCGGTTCATTACTTCAGGAACGCATTCGGGAATCATTCCCAAATCTTCGCCGCAAGTGAGCATATCGGTGGACGAAATGAGCGGCAACAACTTGTTATAGCCTTGTTCACCCCAAAAGATATTGTGGCGCCGGTAAAAATAATACCCATACAGATTATCGAAAGCGTATTTATCGCCACCGTCTAATTCTCTGTAAATAAAAGAAGAAGAGGCTGAAATCCGCGGATGAAAACGATTGGAATCTTGCTTGTCCCGGATAAATAAAGTCTCATTACAAATAGCATAAAGTCCGTCGCGAATAATCCGGCTTTTTTCGTCTTCTTTGCCGGAAAATCTTGTTTTTATTTTCAATTGCGTATTAAATGGCTCTTTCGGAGCAAAATGNCGCGAAGATGTTCTGTCAAGATAAACTTGACAAACTTCTTGCGTGTAATCGCCAAACAGTTCGGGTAAAAAATATTCATTGATATGGGCGGTCGTATAACGTTCCAATTGGAAATTGAATCCTGCATATTGTATTTCTTCGATAGACAGCGGCAACGCAGGACTAAAGTAACCTAAAAGCCCTTGTACTGAACTTTCCGGAATTTCCCAAATCCTGAAAAAGCCCAAGATATGGTCAATACGGTAAGCGTCGAAATAATCCGACATTTTACCGAAACGTTTTTTCCACCAACCAAATTGATCGGCCTCCATTTCTTTCCAATTGTAAGTCGGGAAACCCCAATTCTGACCGGTTCGCGAAAAATCGTCGGGAGGTGCGCCGGTTTGATATTGCATGTTGAAAAAATTGGGTTCCGTCCACGCCTCAATGCTTGTTTTGCTGATGCCGATAGGTATATCTCCTTTCAACACAACGCCTTTGGAATGAGCGTAATTTTTCACCTCAGAAAGTTGTTTGTGTAAGTGAAACTGCAAATAATAATACAATGCAATTTCCTTATAATAAGGCGCATCCGGACGGCATAATTTTTCGACTTTGGTTTTGTCGTAGCGACTGTAGCCTTCCCAAAAATTGAAATCCGAAGTCTGATTTTTATCACGAAGATAAGAGTAGGCGGCATACGGAACAAGCCAATCCTTGTTATTTTTGAAAAAGTCGGAAAACGCTTCGGAATTTAAAGTTTTTTCTCCTTCCTGATTGAAAATTTCACGGAAAAACAGCCATTTGTTGCGTTCCACTTGTTCATAATCAACCATTTCCAATTTATTCAACTCTTTCTGTTTCTTTTGGTAAAAAGCATTCCGTTCGGAATCGTCCAGCTTTCCCATTAAGTCAAGTCGCAAATAAATCGGGTGCAAGGCAAAAATCGAAATCGCGTTGTACGGATACGAATCCAACCAAGTGTGCGTTTGGGTGGTATCGTTTATCGGCAAAATTTGCAGAATTTTTTGGGAAGTCAGGTTCAACCAATCGACAAAAAATTTCAAATCGGCAAAATCACCGATGCCGAAACTGTGTTTCGACTTGAGCGAAAAGACCGGAACAACCGTCCCCGCACATCTCCATTCAAAACCTTCGTCCCGAAATTGCAATCCGGAAAAAATAACCGTTTCGTTTTTCTTCGAATCGAAGCCGGACAATATCCTGTTTTCACCCGGTTCCCAACGAATTACGGATTTATCTTTTCTGTCGATGATGCAAAATTTATATTCAACCGGATAAATAAATGACGCCGAATCTACTTCAATAGACCATTCGGGAAAATTTTTGTCATCCAAAACCAGAATTTTTTCGAGATTCCAATTGCCCAATTCCGGCTGATTTCCGATGAGTGCAAGTGTTTGATTATCATTTACTTCAGGCGCAAAAATCTTAATTTGGATTTTTCGTTTGAAATGGGTTTTAGATTTGACTTTCCCTTTATGAATCGAGCGTGAAAACCAACTTTTACCAAAAGCCGACGAATAAAAAGCCATATTCTGCGGACGGCTTAACCAGCTATCCATCAAACGGTAATTTTTCGTCAAATCGGTAATGGACTGTTTGTGGCTTTTTTGCCATTCTTCAAAAACCACGCCGGCATCGGAAGTCAAGAAATATTTGTACTCAAAATCAACCGGCTCGATGAGCTTTGTCGAATCCAATTCGATTTCTAAAGTCCAATTTCCATCTCCAATGTAACGCATTTCTTTGGCTAAAGCGTTGTTCCATGCGCCTAATTCGGGCAATGAACCGACTACATGAAGTATTTGCCCCCATGTCGTATAGTATTGAACATTAAAGGTTACTTTCATTTCATAATTATTTGTACGTCATTGAGGTTGTCTCAAAAGTTCCATTTTAATTTACAACAATCTTCCGATTAATAACTTGCGTGTCTTTTCTAATCTGTAAAATATAAATTCCGGGCGCCAGATTGATTGTTTGACGATAAACCGGTTCGGAAACAATCGCTGTTCGGAGCAATTGTCCGGAAACGGAATAGAGAGACAATTTCGCATCCACAAAATCATTGCCTACATCCATCGTTAAAACATCACCTCTTCTGAGCGGATTCGGATAAACTTTCACTTCTTCGGAAAGATTTATCTTAACAATTCCCGTTCCGGTAGAAGCCTGAACGCAAACCTGTTCCGACCGCTCCGTTCTCCGATCTCCATAAACTGCCGACACACAATAGATATGACTTCCCGGAGGAACAACTTCGTCCCGATAAAGTTCGGTAGTAACATCGTTTAACCATACATTATTGCGATAGACAGCATATTTTATTCCTACAGCACCATTGTCATCAAGTTGCAAATAACCGGCTATATACCAGTTGAAATCATTACTGAGGTAAGCCCATCCGTCTTCATATAAAATTAAATTCTTGTCCGGAACTTGAGGTCCGTTATCTACCCGAGCGACACCTGCCATCGGATTCATTTCATAATTAATACCGATCCACAATTCCTTTCCTTCTTCGATTGTCAGCGGCGTATTCAGGTCAACGATGGTAACGCCTGTCGCCTTGTTTTCAACGGGTTGACTGATAAGGGGTGTTTTGGTTATGGTGCTGAGAGGATTTGAAAGATGCCAAATTTGTATCGTATGTTTACAATCCGCATTGTAGAGGTAAAACCGGACTTGGGATAATTGACTGCCAACAAAGTATTTCAGATCGTCTTCCGTAAAACGCACAACAGCTGAGAAATTATCAACACCCGGAATATAAACGGCACCATCGGAATATTCATCGGTCAAAAACATCCAATCGCTTCCAAGAGGAGAATCCCAGGTCAATTCAACGGTATTTCCACCGGTCTCCGCTTGCAGATTTTTAATAGGTAGATATTCATTCGGATTCCCTTCGATAGTAATATTCTGACAGCTTCGAACTGATTCTTCCTGATCGTAAAACGCAGAAACACAATAAGTATGATGTCCCGGACTAACATTATACTCGGTATAGGAAGTAGTATTGGCTCCCATCAGCCGAATAACTAATCGATCATTCCGGTAAATATTGTAACCCAGTATATCTATTCCGGGCTTATCCCATTTCAGTTGAACATCAGTACCGATTCTTGTTACTGTGAAATTGTTTACTGATCCGGCACCGGGTTGCATGAATTTAAAAGAAATCATTTCACCGGATTCAGTGATTTCCGTAATCGGTTTGGCAGAATTAGTACCGTTCCACGTAATTGCCGAAGGCGTTGTAAAATCCGTAAACGAACCGTTCCTCGTTGTTCCGGGGAAAGGACAACCGGCAGAGTTAATATTTCCGTAAGAAATTGGATTTTCATTAGGAATTTTATACGTTGAAGAAGCACAAACGGGATATACCTTTTGTGGATGCGTAGTATTGACTTGTTGGGACGAAATATCTCCGTTAGTTACACTTATGCGATAAATCAGCAAGCCGGTTCCGGGTACGTATGCATCAAATCCTTTCCTCTGACGATTTTCGAGCACATAATATTCTCCCGAAACAGGAGTGTCGTACCTGTAAGCAACCGCATGTTCCGCCGAATTTAGCATATTATCAATGGGTTGCGGAATAGAAAGTGTTACCGGATCAACCCAACCCATTCTTATTTTTTGATACATATTGATATGTGCAGGACTGGCCCCATCACGAGAAGGTCCGTTCCATGATCCGCCTGCCATTAAATCCCAACTCCCTGTACCGTCAAAACTTCCGCCTTC
>JGI24702J35022_10000744_pt1 | contig 20064 bp, 17 predicted proteins | sample TergutTh196P4_FD_35022 | JGI IMG/M metagenome (IMG submission 35022)
TTTTATGCATCAAACTTCTCCTCTCCGTATGTACCATTTCAATCATGCTACTTCATTTTTTATCGTCGGAACAGTCCGATGTGCAAAGATACATTTTTTTTCAATACAAAAGTCATTTTTGGTGAAAAAAATGAAAAAAAAAATTTTGAGCGGCGGTTTATTTAAATTGTTCTGCCCATGCTGTCGGGTCTTTTCGCCATTGGTTTAAGGTTTCCATTTCGGAAGGTTTTACATAGTTCTCATTTACAGCCTCTTCCACCAATATATTGTAATCGGTGAGCGTGTGCAAAGAGACTTTCGCCTCCTCAAAACGCTGATGTGCGATGGGAAAATTGTAGGTGAAAATAGCCGTCATTCCCAGCACGTTGCAATCCATATCCCGCAATGCCTGAACGGCTTTTAGACTGCTTTGTCCTGTAGAAACCAAATCTTCTATTACAACTACTTTTTGTCCCGCTTCCACAACTCCTTCCACGATGTTGGTCAATCCGTGCTTTTTCTCCTCACTCCGCACATACACAAAGGGCAAACCCAAAAGTTCCGCCACCAACGCACCCTGTGCAATGGCTCCTGTTGCCACTCCCGCAATTACTTCTGCATCAGGATAATACGTTTTTACCGTAACTGCCAAACCATCTCGAATAGCGGCTCGAACAGCAGGATAGGACAAAGTTTTCCGATTATCGCAGTAAATCGGCGATTTCAACCCCGACGCCCAAGTAAACGGTTGCGACGGACTTAATTTTACAGCCTTGATATTCAATAAATGTCTGGCACAATTTTTAGCAAGTTCCATACGTTCTAATATTAAAAATTAATATGCAAAGATACAGTTTTTTTTATAATTCGGCTCGTTTGCTGATTGCAAAACACGAACACAATCACCAAACGAAAACGCAAACGGAAAATTGTTTTACATTTAACATTTCGTTGGATTTAACAGATATTTTTTCAAAATTTCTTTCTTCCGAACAAAATTTCGACCTGTTTTATGCAAATGAAACAGAAGAAAATCAGATAAAAAACGTACTGCACGACTTTTTTATTTTTGAGCGTGCCGCAGGCGGAATTGTTTTCAAAAACGATGCAATATTAACTATTTTTCGCCTCAACCGTTGGGATTTCCCCAAAGGACACATCGAAGCAGGCGAGACCGACACCGCCGCCGCCCTGCGTGAAGTAACCGAAGAAACAGGCATTGACGAACTGACCATCGAAAAAGATTTGCATTATACCCGCCACATTTATAAAAACGAAAACGACCGTTTTGTGCTGAAAGAAACGCATTGGTATCAAATGCAAACCGCATCGGAGAAGGTGCTTTGTCCGCAAACCGAAGAAAATATTCTTACTGCAAAATGGATACCTTTCTCTCAACGAAATAGGATTATTGAAAATACTTATCCGAGTATTGTTGAGTTGTTGGGGAGGGTGTGAGGGGGAAAATTCCAACTCGAAAAACAAGTTCAGCCGTATTTTTTACGCATTGATTTTTTCTTTCAATGATTGAAAACCTTCGCCTAATGTTTCTGTCGAATCAATGACTGCCATAAACGCTTTGGGGTCTATTTCATGCACATATCGTTGAAGCATAATGAGTTCCTTTCTGTCAACGATTGTGTAGATAATCTTTTTTTCTGTCCCGTTGTACATTCCTTCGCCGTTGAAATAGGTGCCGCCTCTGTTTATCTCATTGATAATTTTGTCTCTAATTTGCTCGTAATGGTCGGAAATAATATATACCGCTTTTTCCGTCCGAACCCCTTCAATCATCGTGTCCACGATTTTGCCTGTAATAAAGATGGTTACCCACGAATACAACGGAATACGCCAGTCTTGAAAGGCTATCAAACCCACAAGAACGACCGCTGTATCCACGTAAATAATCAATTTCCCTACCGAAATTTTGTAATATTTATTGATTATCAGGGCAATGATGTCCGTTCCGCCGGAAGTGGCACGGGATTTAAAAACAAACCCAACGCCAATTCCTATCAATATGCCGCCAAAAACAGACGCCAAAAAATAATCGTCCGTTACGAGCGGTTCGTAGCCGTACAAACTCTCCAACAGGGTAGTAAATCCCGACAAGGAAAAAATTCCGACCAAGGTTTTTATGCCAAACCGCCGTCCCAACAGCCACGTTCCAATCAAGAAAAGCGGGACGTCAAAAAACAGGGCAAAAATCCCTATCGGCAAGGCGTCTGTTAGGTGATGCAACGTAATAGCAATTCCATACACTCCGCCGGGAACCAGCCTAAACGGCGAAATAAAAACAACAAATCCAACCGCCATCAAAAAACACCCCGCGACTATCATCGAATATTCATAGGCATTTTTCTTCCAATCAGTATCCTTAAAAGAAGATTTCTTTATCATACAACGCAGATTTAGTAAATTTTTTGCAAAGATACACTTTTTTTGTTAATGTTAGTTTGCTTATTTTATTTCACTCTTCCCCGCTTTTTTCTTTTGGTTCGGAGATGATGTGTTTGTATTTTTCGCTGCGTTCTTGCCATTTTCGGCGGGCGTACTGTTGCATATCTACTTCGTTGTCGGTCTCATCTACGATTTCCAAGCCCAAAATAGACTCAATAATGTCTTCCAAAGTAACGATGCCTGCAAACGAACCGTATTCGTCTATAATCAGGGCGATGTGTTCCTTTTCCTCCAAGAGCGTTTCCCAGAGCGTAGTGATGGACAGCCCTTCCCGTGCAATCACGATGTTGCGGCGTATGTCCTTCAACTTAATCGAAAAATCGTCGTTTGCCAGATGGTCTAAAACCGTTTTCTGCAAGACGTATCCTGTGATGCTGTCTTCGTTATCTTCCTCATACACAGGGATTCGCGAGTAATTGAGATAGGATTTGTTGCGGTGAAACTCCTCTACCGTCAAATCTTCCGATGCGGTTAGGACGACAATCTGCGGCGTCATAATATCTTCCACTTTGATTGTTTCCAGACGCATAATATTCTGTATAATTTTATTTTCCTTCACTTCAAATTCTCCCTCATCGGTTGCAATGTCCATCATAGCGGAAACTTCTTCACGGCTCACGGTGGCTTCGTTTGAATCGTTTCCAAGTATTTTCGTCATAAGTTTTGAGAGCAGCACAAAGGGATAAGCAATGAAAATCATACATTTCAAGGGTAAAACAATCTTCATGGCGAGGCTTCGGTAAAAACGCGAGCCGATTGTTTTAGGAAAAATTTCAGAAAAAACAAGCAATAACAAGGTCAATACCGCCGATACAATTCCAAAATACGCATTTTCAAACACCACAACCGCCTGCGCCCCTACGCCCGCCGCTCCGACGGTATTGGCGATGGTATTGATGGACAAAATTGCCGCTAAAGGTTTGTCAATGTGTTCTTTGAAATCTTTCAAGGTGTTTGCTCTTTTATGTCCTTCCGCCTCTTTCATATTCACAAAAGAAATCGGCGTGGACAGCAAAACCGACTCCAACAGGGAGCAGGAGAAGGAAATAAGCATTGCCAAAAGTAAGAAAAAAATAAGTAAACTCATTGTTGATATAATTTTTTATGAATTACGTAAAATTTTCTCGATACAGTCCAACTGTTCGACGTATATTTTATTGGAAATTTTTAGCGATTCGATGGAGCGGAGGGCATACAACACAGTAGCGTGGTCTTTACTGCCGCAATAAGCCCCTATTTGTGCCAAAGATAATTCGGTGAATTTTTTTATAAAATACATCGCCGTTTGCCTCACCTGAACAACATCTCGTTTTCTGGAATGAAAAAACACTTCGTTGATGGGAACATTAAAATAATCACAAACCACTTTTTGGATATAATCCGCCGAAATCTCGCGTGCCGTATTTTTAACAAACTTATCAATCATCTGTTTTGCCAATTCAACGGTAATTTTTTTCTTATTGAGCGAAGATTGCGCCAAAATGGAAATAATCGCTCCCTCTATTTCACGCACATTGCTGACAATGCGGTAGGCTAAATATTCCACCACTTCTTCGGGAATAACCGAAATCCCGTTATTGTAAAGTTTGTTTTGGATAATTTTTATCCGCGTTTCCTTGTCGGGAACTTGCAAATCGGCGGAAAGTCCCCACTTAAAACGAGACAACAGGCGTTGTTCAAAGCCCAAAATCTCAGCAGGCGATTTATCGGAAGTCATTATCAACTGTTTTTTTCGTTGGTGGTAATAGTTGAAAATCTGAAAGAAAATATCCTGCGTCCCCATTTTCCCCGACAAAGATTGAATATCGTCAATAATGAGCATATCCAATAATTGGTAAAAATGCACAAAATCGTTGATATTTCCTTCTTTTGCCGCCTCCACATATTGTTGCAGAAATGTTTCTGCGGTAATGTACAAAACCGTCATTTCGGGGAAACGCAACTTCGTTTCCAATCCGATAGCGTGTGCGATATGCGTTTTCCCCAAACCCACTCCCGAATAAATAAACATAGGGTTGAAAGGCGTTTTTCCCGGACTGCCCGCAATGGCAAAACCCGCCGCTCTCGCCAAACGGTTGCAGTCGCCTTCCACAAAGTTTTCAAAATTCAAATCCTTATTCAACTGCGATTGTATGTTCATCTTCCGCAAGCCGGGCAAAACAAAAGGGTTGGGAATTTCTTTCCCGTTCGTGTTTTCGTCAATCACTATCGGCAGCTGACCCTTTTGAAAATCCACGCTGCCGCTCCCAGCAGGCGGAAGCGTTATGGTCGTTTCGGGCGTTACCAAAATACTATACTCCAATTTGCCGTCGGGACCGAGAACCTTCTGTATAGCCGTCTTCAGCAACTTCCAATAATTACCCTCTATCCATTCGTGATAATACATGCTCGGCACCTGAATAGTCAACACCTGCCCTTGCAAATCAATGGGCTTGATGGGTACAAACCAAGTATCATAACTCTTTTGGGGAATGTTGTCCTTAATAATCGTTAAACATTCATTCCACACCGCTTGAAAATCATCAATACGTTCTTTCATCTGTAAATCAATCAGTTACATTAAATCCAAAATTCAACTTTCTCTATATCGTTTTCGTAAATACATAATAATCAACGCAATACGATATAAGCAAGCGTCATTTTCATTATTTGCAAAGTTAACATAAAAAAGTTTATAAAAAAGAGTTTTTTTTATTGATTATTCCAAAAAAAAGGTTATAGGAAAAAGGGTGAAAAAATGTAATTCATTGATTTTCAGGACAAACCGTTTTCTGAAGTTGGTGAAAAAAATCTATATTTTTTGTTTTGAAAATCGAATTATCCCACCAAAAAAACACCAACCTTGAAAAAACTGGCGGGGGAAATAAAATCAATAAAATCAAACAAATCAAAGTTCAGACAAAAAAACACAACCCACAACCCATAATTCAAAATAAAGTGTATTTTTGCATTTCGTAGAAATTCGATGACAGTTTTAGAGTATGGAAGAAGTAGAAATATACAGTAAAAGAGGACGCAGGGCGGGGGATAGACGGATAAAGCGTATTTTGCCCGTAAGTTGCTGTGTATCAACACTTTACTCCCCCCCCCCTCAACTATCTGATAATCAGGCAGTTACGAGTTTTCAGGAGTTAACCTTTCAGGAGTTAAAGGAGTTAGAGGAGTTATGTGTAGAGACGCGGCGTGCAACGTCTCTGCGGAGTTGTACGAATTCGCACGATTTTTCTTTAACCACAAAGGAACACAAAAAACATCCCCCTTGCCCCCTTCAAAGGGGGAATTGCAAGGGACGCATTTTTTTTTCATACAGTATCACAAAAATCAAACAAATCACAGTTCAGACAAATAATCCAAAATAAAGTGTATCTTTGTAAATTCGGATTAAATTTCGTGGTGCGATGATGAAAAGTAGAGTTTTTGGGAATGACATTAGACAAATTTATAAAAATATATGAGCGAAAATATAAAACACGAATGCGGAATTGTTTTACTTCGGTTGCTCAAACCGTTGGATTATTATGTAGAAAAGTACGGTACAGCCTTTTGGGGACTGAACAAACTGTATCTTTTGATAGAAAAGCAGCACAACCGCGGACAGGACGGTGCGGGAATTGCGGCGGTTAAGTTCAATCCCAAACCGGGAATTCCGTACATCAACCGCGAACGTTCCAATTCTGCAACGCCCATACAGGATTGTTTTGCCCCTGTGTATAAAGCCATTCAGGAGGTAGCGGACACCAATCCCGCCTTGCTGAAAGATGTGGATTGGATAAAGGAAAATCTGAAGTTTTCCTCCGAACTGTTTTTGGGTCATTTGCGGTACGGCACGTTCGGGAAAAACAATATCGAGTACGTGCACCCTTTTATTATTCACAATAATTGGATTTCACGGAGCATTGTGCTGGCGGGCAACTTCAATTTGACCAATATGAATGATGTTTTTGACGATTTGGTGTTTTTGGGGCAACATCCCGTCGAAACCAGCGATGCCATTACTCTTTTGGAAACGATTGCAAACCACATCAACAAAGCAAATGACGATTTGTATAAAATGTATAAGGAACAAGGGCTTTCCAAATATGATATTTCCGAAGAAATACAGAAAGAGATTGACATTCAGCAGATTTTGAAAGAGGCTTCCAAAAACTGGGACGGCGGCTATGTTGTCTGCGGAATGTTGGGTCATGGCGATGCTTTTGTGTTGAAAGACCCGCACGGTATCCGCCCCGCTTTTTATTACAAAGACGATGAAGTAATCGCTTTTGCATCGGAACGACCCGCTATTCAAACGGCGTTCAACATACAGACGGAAGACGTAAACGAACTGCCCGCAGGACACGCTGCCGTCATCAAACAAAACGGCGATTTTTTTATCAAAGAATGCAATACGCCCCGCACCATTCAACGATGTTCGTTTGAGCGGATTTATTTTTCAAGGGGAACAGACCAAGATATTTATACCGAACGGAAGAAATTGGGCAAATTTCTACTCGAAGGCGTCTTGAAATCAATAAATAACGATTTGATAAATACCGTTTTTTCCTACATTCCTAATACGGCTTCGGTTGCGTTCAACGGACTGTTCGATGCGTTGAGAGACCATTGCAACGAAGTGAAAAAACGAAAAATATTGGAAAATAAAGAGGCACTTACTCCCGAACTTTTAGACAAAATTTTGCTTATTATGCCCCGTTTTGACCAAGTTGCAGTGAAAGACACCAAATTGCGGACGTTCATTACGCAGGACAATCAGCGGGACGATTTGGTTGCTCACGTTTATGACATCACCCACGGGACTGTCCGCCGAAACACGGACAATTTGGTGGTTATTGACGATTCCATTGTGCGAGGTACTACTTTGCGGGAAAGTATTATCCAAATACTGGACAGGCTGCAGCCCAAAAAAATCGTGTTTGCGTCTTCGTCTCCGCAAATTCGTTACCCCGATTGTTACGGTTCCGATATGGGTCGTTTGGAAGATTTTGTTGCTTTTCAGGCGGCTATCGCTCTGTTGAAAGAGACAGGAAACGAACAACTGATTGAAGAAGTTTACAACAAGTCAAAATCGCAGGAAAATCAGCCCAAAGAACAGATAAAGAATTATGTACAAGAACTTTACAAGCCTTTCACCGAAGAACAGATTGCGAAAAAAATAACCGAACTTGTCCGTCCAAAAGGCATTCGTGCCGAATTGGAAATTGTGTTCAACAGCGTAGAAAGTCTGCACAAAGCCTGTCCAAACCATACGGGCGACTGGTATTTTACAGGAAATTACCCCACCCCGGGAGGTTTTAAAGTGCTGAATACTGCTTTTATCAATTATGTGGAAAAGAAAAATGGACGACCTTGGTAGATGTGCCTTGCTAAATCCATAATAAAACTAATAAAAAAATGCAAGAACACTAACCATATAAAACATAACCTTGAAAATCAAGCAAGTGCAAGCAGAAAAATCGAAGAAAATGGAATTTGACGAAAAGTTTAAAACATATTCAAATACAGAGTTGTTGAGAGTTATTGAGAACCCTGATAATTATCAATCTCAAGCGGTTGAAACGGCAAAAACTATATTCTGTGAAAGACAACTTTCTGAAAAAGAAATAAAAATTGCCAAAGACGAACTCGAACTTGAAAGACAGGAAAAATCAAGGAAAGAGCAACAAAAAAGAGTAATTGAAAACAAAGTTAAAGACGTTGGCAAATCTTTTTTTGACCAAATAAATCCCATACAAAAAGAAACTCCAACTTCGGAAAAAACAATACGGATTATTTCAATTCTTTTCGGCGGACTTTTCTTATTTCAACTATACAGAGAGTTTGGAATGTTGAGATTTATGATTACAGACAGTTATGCGGAATGGGATTTTAGTATGGTGCTTTATTTCTTCCCCTTAATCGTTATCCCTACAGCCGCAATATTGTTTTATATGAAAAAGAAAATTGGTTGGTTGCTGTTGTCAATATTTCTCACCTATTCAGCGGTTTCCGCAATCGGACAGTTTATCTTGACAATGAATATGAAACTGTCAGGAATTGAGGCTCTTGACAATCTTTTCCCCCCAATTTCATCAGTAACATATATAATTGTTTTTGCGTTTTTTGTAGGAATAATTTGGGCAATTAGCAGAGAGAGTGTTAGAATAGTTTATTCCGTAAGTAAGCAAACAATGATTTTAACAGTTGCTATAACAGCCTTAATCGTTGGATTTGGAATAACAATCGCATTTATTTGAAACTGAATAGGGAAAACACTGCCGCTAATTTAGTTTGTGTAAAAAAAGTGTATCTTTGCGTTTCATAAAATAAAAACTTACCAATTATGGCGAATAAGGCAAGGACAAAATCGAAATCGAAAAAGGGTAATCGTTTGATAATAAAGCGTTTATGGCAGATTTTTGCGGGCTTTTGGGCTTTCGTATTTTTGTTGTTTACGTTTATTTCTCTGGGGTGGCTGGGATTTATGCCGTCTTTTGAGGAGTTGGAAAATCCACGCATCAACCTCGCTACCGAAATTATTTCGGAGGACGGCTATGTGTTGGGAAAATACTACATCGAAAACCGCTCCAATATCCCTTACAATCAACTGCCTGAAAATCTGGTAAATGCATTGGTTGCTACGGAAGATGTTCGGTTTTACAAGCATTCGGGCATTGATTTTCGGGCGTTGTCGCGTGCGGTGTTTGGCGTGGTTACGGGTTCGCGGAGGGGCGGCGGAAGCACGATTACGCAACAGTTGGCGAAAACCCTTTTTCCGCGTGAAGATAAATCCAATTTTGTTTGGACGGCGTTTGTAAAGTTGAAAGAATGGGTTGTGGCGGTGAAATTGGAACGAAATTACTCGAAAAATGAAATTCTTGCGATGTATCTCAATGCGGTGGATTTTGGGAATATGTCTTCGGGGATAAAATCGGCGGCAAAGACTTATTTTGACAAAATGCCTGAAAATTTAACCACCGAAGAGGGTGCGTTGTTGGTGGGAATGTTGAAAGCGCCGTCAACGTACAATCCGAGACGCAATCCCGAAAATGCACGAAACCGCAGAAATGTCGTATTGAGCCAAATGAAAAAATACGGTTTTTTGGAAGAAGAAGAGTTTGCGGAACTGAAAGAAAAGCCGATAGATATGTCCAAATTCAAGGTACAAGACCATCGGGTAGGGCTGGCTACGTATTTTCGGGAATATCTTCGTTTGGAATTGGCAAAGTGGACAAAGGGAAATCCAAAACCAGACGGCACGCAGTGGAATCTTTACAAAGACGGATTGAAAATCTACACCACCATCAATTACAAAATGCAGAAATATGCCGAAGAAGCCGTACAGGAATGGGTTGTAAATTCCTTGCAGCCGCAGTTTTTTGCACATTGGAAAGGTCATAAAAACGCTCCTTTTTACCAAATTTCACCCGAATTGACCGAACAAATACTCAATCGTGCGATGAAAAATTCGGCACGTTACAAAAGTATGAAAGAAGAGGGTTATTCCGACAAAGACATCAAAAAAGCATTTGAAACGCCTTGCCAGATGTGGATTTACAACGGAAAAGAGGAAATAGACACGGTGATGACGCCTTTGGATTCTATCCGATATATGAAAACTTTCCTCAACTGCGGCTTGATGGCGATGGAACCCCATACAGGCAAGGTGCGGGCATACGTGGGCGGCACCAATTACGAATATTTTCAATACGACCACGTTACGCAAGCAAAACGGCAAGTCGGCTCCACGTTCAAACCGTTTATTTATGCCGTAGCCATGGCGGAAGGGGAGTTTGACCCCTGTACAATGGTCGCCAACCTGCCTGTAACCATTGAACAACCGAATCTGCCGCCTTGGACGCCTAAAAATTCTAACGATTACAAAGCAGGACAGATGGTTACATTGAGCGAAGCCTTGGCAAATTCGATAAATACCATTTCGGCATACATAATGAAACGCTACGGACCGGGTGCGGTGATTCACCTGATTAGGAAAATGGGAATAACCAGCGAAATTCCCGAAGTTCCCGCTATCTGTTTGGGAACGCCCGACCTTACCCTTTACGAAATGGTGGGGGCAATCAATACCTTTAACAATCACGGATTTTACATCAAACCTTATTTTATTACGAAGATATGCAACAGCAAAGGCAATGTGTTAGCGACTTTTTCCACCGAACAAAACGAGGCGATGGACGAGGTCTCGGCGTACAAAACCGTTCGGTTGATGCAAGGCGTTGTGTTGCAGGGGACGGCAACGCGTCTGAATTACCGTTACAAACTGAATATGCCCATGGCGGGAAAAACAGGCACGACCGACAACAATTCAGACGGCTGGTTTATGGGCTATACTCCTATGTTGACGGCAGGCGTTTGGGTTGGTTGCGAAGACAGGTCGGCACATTTCCGTTCCACCGCCTTGGGGCAGGGGGCGAATACGGCTTTGCCCGTGTGGGCGATTTTTGTGAAAAAATGTTACGAAGACCGTTCTTTGAATTTCGCTCCCCAAGAGTTCTCCGTGCCTGAAAACGCAGATTTCGATATGGACATATTCAACTGCAAGGAAAAGAACAAAAAAGCATCATCTTCCTACAATTTTGACTGATGTTATAGGGACAAAAAAAATGGAGCATCTCTGTAAATTGTAAATCAAAAGGATAAAAAATGAACAGCACGAGGACATATCAAAATTTAGATGTGCATCTACGGAAATTTAGATGTGCATCTAAGAGAATTTTAATGTGCATCTACGGAAGCGTAGATGTGCATCTAAGAGAATTTATTTCAAGAAAAAAAGAAATTTCTTCCCTGAAAGAAATTCAATCGTTTCAAGGAGAAAATTTATTTACCCCTTTTTGCCGTAAATTTGCGGCTTTATGTTTTTGTTTTTTAAGCATATCAATACATCTTTTTTCGCAGAAAGGAAGTGCATTTTTACATAAGCATCAACCTCAGGATTACCATTATGTTGATACAGATACCGCAAGAATATATTATACTGATAATATTCCTAATTTGATTATTTTCAATTTACCGAAAGAAGATGAATATTTTCTCATTTCCGATACTTCACAAAGAGATTTTATCTTTTTAGACGGCAAAAAATATTTGGTAGATTCTTTATGTTTTATAAATTATAATGATTACGCTATGCACTTTGTGTATACGGGTACATATCATATTGTGCATAAACAAGCGGAATATTTAATTATAACGGGTGCTGATGGTTTTCTAATGGGTACAATGGTTCAACCTATTTATTTGGTTTTTCAGAAAAAAGGCAATGAATATCATTTTTTATCGTCTTATTACATAGAGGATATTGGGTACTATGATGAGAAAATATTAAACTCCGTCAAAATTATTAAAAAAAGAGATAAGATTATTCTTAAAGGAATAAATCTAAAATGCGTTCACGGCTTCGCTGCAAATAACCAAATCAACAAAAAAAGTGTATCTTTGCAAGTCGGAAATAAAAAATACACAAAATGTTAAAACGTATTTATAAGAGATTAATACCTGAAAGGCAACGGATTAATAATCGTCTGCTGTTTAATAAAATGACGTCTGTTCTTTACAGAGGGAATAGATATGCGTGCAATGTTTGCGGGAAACGCTTCCGTAAGTTTAAGTCCGTGTTGGATATGGGCGTCGGGGGGGAGGAAATAAAATTGGGAACAAGGGAAAATGTAAGATGCCCGTTCTGCGGGTCGTTTGGGAGAAGCAGGCTGCTGCTGTTTTATCTACAAAAAGAAACAAATATCTTTACACAAAAAAACGCTTTATTGCACTTTGCTCCTGAGTTTGGACTGCAATCTATCTTTAAGAAGACACGGTCGCTCACCTACGTGAACGGCGATTACAACGCTGCCAATGCCGATGAACAAATAGATGCAAGGAGTATCCCGTATCCAGACCAGACGTTTGATTATGTGATTTGTTCGCATGTTTTGGAATATATACGTGATGATTTCAAAGCGATGAAGGAGATACGCAGGGTGCTGAAACCCGATGGAACAGCATTTATTTTAAGTCTCATTGATTGGAGCAACCCGCATACCTGCGGCACAGAGCCGTTGAAAGCGGCGATAAAACGGTTCAATCTCTCTTCCGCATACGATTCGGAGTGGATTTATGGGGCAGACTTCGCCGACCGCCTGCGGCAAAACGGCTTCCACGTGGAAGAAATTGATTACAGGTTGGCGTTCGATGAGCAGACGCAACAAAAATATTCACTGGGCTACCGTGAAGACGCAGTTATTTTTCGGTGTACAAAATAAAAATATCCCTTTGTAAACCGCAAATCAAAAGGATAAAAATGAACAGCAAAGCGACATATCAAAATTTAGATGTGCATCTACGGAAATTTAGATGTGCATCTAAGAAAATTTTAATGCACATCTACGGAAGCGTAGATGCACATCTACGAAAATTTATTTCAAGAAGAAAATTTATATATCTCTCCTTACCGCAAATCAGCAATTTGTGATATTGAAAAATATAACATATAAATATGTAACGGGAAAGGATAAATCAACAAATTAACGAATAACTAAATCTATAGCAATGAGTTTACTAATAAAAAACATCAAGGAGTTAGTGCAGACGGAAGAGAACCCTGTGCTGTACCGTGCGGGAAAAGAGATGCAGACATTGCATACCATCAAAAATGCGTGGCTGAAAACGGCGGATAATACCATCGCAGACTTCGGGACAATGGATACGTTCGGCGGTCAAACCGCTGATACTGTGATAGATGCCGAAGGCTGTATGGTATTTCCCGCTTTCTGCGACTCGCACACGCATTTGGTCTATCAGGGAAGCAGGGAAATCGAGTACATTAATAAGATAAAAGGGCTATCTTATGAGGAAATAGCCAAGTGCGGAGGTGGTATCCTCAACACTGTCAAGCGGTTGCGGGAAGCGTCGGAAGAGGAATTGTTCGATGATGCTTGGCTTCGACTGGAGGAAATAATGCTTTACGGAACGGGTGTGGTGGAAATAAAAAGCGGTTACGGGCTTTCCACAGACGATGAATTGAAGATGCTGCGCGTAATCAAGCGGTTAAAAGAGAAATCTCCCCTGACGATTAGGGCGACGTTTCTGGGTGCACACGCCGTTCCTTCCGAGTATAAAGGTCGCCAAAAGGAGTATGTTGATTTGATAATCAGCGAAATGATACCGAAGGTAAGCGAGGAAAAATTAGCGGATTTCATAGACGTCTTTTGCGATAAAGGGTTCTTCACCGTAGCGGAGACCGACCGCATTTTAACGGCAGGCGTAAAATACGGGCTTGTCCCTAAAATCCACGCCAACGAATTGGATTATTCGGGCGGTATTCAGGCAGGCGTGAGGCACGGGGCACTGTCTGTTGACCATTTGGAATATACCGGAGACGCTGAAATCACCGCATTGTTAAACTCCCAGACCATGCCCACGCTGTTGCCGGGTGCTGCTTTCTTTTTAGGTATGACCTATGCTCCCGTCCGCAAGATGCTTACGGCGGGGTTGCCGGTAGCGATGGCGAGTGATTTTAATCCGGGTTCAAGCCCTTCGGGAAATATGCAGTTAATTCTTTCGATGGGTTGCATCAAGTACAAAATGCTGCCCGAAGAGGCGATTAATGCTGTAACGCTGAACAGTGCCTACGCAATGGGTTGCAGCCGCACGCATGGCACTATCGCACGGGGCAAGGTCGCCAACCTATTCATCACCAAGCCTATTCCCACCTATGAGTTTCTGCCGTATGCCTATGGGAGCAATAAGGTTGGGAAAGTAGTTTTGAATGGGAAGGTGCAGTGATAACGCAAGCGGCGGTGAACCCTTGCGTAACTCTCACATTCATAAATCTGCAAAAAACGTAATCTTCCGTTCTTTGTAATCAATAATTGCGTTGTATTTAAACAAAATATCGCTGCCTAATAGCCCCTGTATAGGTTGTAAATCAATGATTTGCAGCATTTTGTTGATGTGGGAAAGCGGGAGCATCAGAAAAGGGTAATCCTCAATGACCAACTCGCCTAATTCAAACTGCGGAATGGAAACCAATTGATTGCTCAGTCGGCATTTCCCTATTCCAAGCACGGCATCGGCTTTGGTAGTGCGAGCCTTTTTGCAAATGGATTTAAACGTTTTTTTGCACAAACAGGAATGAGATGCCCCCGTATCCACCACCAGACGGGCAACTGTGCCGTCCAACGCCGCATTTACAACAATATGAATGTTGTTTTCATCTCCCAAATGGATTATTTCAAAAGGTATTTCGATTGCCATTTTTCCGTTTTTAGTATATATCTAATAGATTAACGCTTTTATGCCCAAATTCTCTACTCGTTTTGCGATTTGTTCCAAAATATTTTTTTCTATTTTTACTAAATTCCTCGCAGGCGTCTCTCTATCAATGGGATAGAGCATTGCCGTATGCGGTTTTATGATTTTCAGACAGTCCAGCCACGCCGAAAGTTCCGCTTCGGTTGTATTGTCAATTTTCGTGCCGTCGTCCAATTTTCCTTTTAAAAACAGGGTTTGTATGGTCAGATTTCCCTGAAATTCAGTTAGTTGCTTGCAAATATCCGCCGTCTGTATTTTGTAAAACGGCTTGTTAATTTGCTCAAAAGTAGTTTGAATGCCCGTATCCAATTTCATAATCGGATTGTCTATCGCCAGCAAAGCACGCAGGACATCAGCACGATGCAGTTGCGTAGAATTGGACAAACAGGTGATTATCGTTTGCGGGAAATACGCATCGCGCAGACGCATCAACTGCTCGGTAATTTCGCCAAACTGCGGATGCACGGTCGGTTCGCCGTTGCCCGAATAGGTAATGCTGTCCAAATGAACGTTGTTTGCCTTCAAAATCTTAAATTTTTCTTCCAAAACAGGCACAATGACATCAGCCGAAAGCAGTTTAGACGACAATATTTCTTCGGTCTCCCCCCACCCGCATTCGCAATAGATGCAGTTGTAGGTACACAGTTTTATGTCTTCGGGCAAAAGGTTTATCCCCAAGGAAACGCCCAATCTCCGACTGTGAACAGGTCCAAAAATAATTTGATTGAATAACATCTTTTAACTTGTTGATTTGGTTTGCAAAGATACACTTTTTCCTTGCAAAGGAGTTAGAGGAGTTAGTAGAAGTTAGAGGATTTATCAGTTTTCATACTGCATCACAATATATCACAAAAATCGTGGTTCAGAAAAAACAATCGCCATTCAATACAATATATTGTTTACAAGTTCGTTAAAGAACAATTAATCATTGACAATGAATTATTTGACGTATTTACGGAATTTGGAATTTGCCGACAAAGGCTATTTGTGGATATTGGCGGTTATCCCCTTGTTGATTGTTTGGTATGTGCTGAAACACAGGGACTTGCACGCTGTTTTTTCGGTGTCCGTTGGAAAACCGTTTTTCCAAACACCCTCTGTGAGAAGTAAATTTCGGCATATCCCGTTCATTTTGAGGATATTGGCTTTGTGTTTTGTTGTGCTTGCGTTGGCACGTCCGCAATCTTCTTTATCGCACAAAAAAGTGAACGTAGAGGGCATTGATATTGTGATGGCGCTGGATATTTCGGGCAGTATGATGGCAATGGATTTCCGTCCTAACCGCTTGGAAGCCTGCAAAAATGTAATCAAAAGTTTTATTGAGGGCAGACCCACCGACCGCATCGGATTGGTGGTCTATGCGGCGGAATCCTATACCAAATGTCCGCTAACGACCGACCATACCACTCTTTTATCGGCGTTGGAAAGTGTAAAATATTTTTATGATATAGACGGAACGGCAATCGGAGACGGCTTGGGAACGGCTATAAATCGCTTGCGGGAAAGCAAAGCAAAAAGCAAAGTAATTGTCTTACTTACTGATGGTGAGAACAATGCAGGTTATATTGACCCGCGTTCGGCTGCGGAACTTGCCAAAGAATTTAATATCCGCATCTATACTATCGGTTGCGGGACTATTGGAACGGCACCCATTAATATTGGCTACGGCGTCCAACAAATGATGGTAAAAATTGACGAACCGCTGCTGAAACACATTGCCAAAGAAACGGGCGGACTGTATTTTAGGGCACAAAACAAAAACAAACTCACTGCTGTTTACGCCGAAATAGACCAAATGGAAAAAACACGCATCAACGAAACGCATTTTACCAATAAATCGGACGAGTTTTTTCCGTTTCTTGTCTGTGCTATCGCCTTGTTTTTGTTGGAAATACTCCTGCGGTACACGGTGTTGCGGGTGAAGCCGTAAACGCCGTTTGCTGTTCACACATTGAACCGTATGTGCAAAATATCGCCGTCGTTTACCACATAGTTTTTCCCTTCCACCGATAATTTTCCTGCTTCTTTGCACTTCAACTCCGAACCTAAGGCAATCAAATCCTGAGACTTGATTACTTCTGCACGGATAAATCCGCGTTCCAAATCGCTGTGAATAACGCCTGCGGCTTGGGGAGCGGTTGTGCCGTGCGTGATTGTCCACGCTCGGTTTTCCTTGCCGCCTACGGTGAAAAAAGAAATCAAATTCAAGATTTTATAGGCGGAACGGAGCAATTTGTTTACGCTCGGCTCGCTCAATCCCACATCTTCCAAAAACACGATGCGGTCATCTTCTTCCAGTTCGGCAATTTCCGATTCAAGTTTACCCGCAATGACCAAAACTTCGGCACCGCTGTCTTTCAGAAAATCAATTACCGCCTGCGAATAAGCATTTCCCGAAACCGCCGATTTTTCGTCCACATTGCACACGTACACAACGGGTTTCGCTGTGAGAAGCATCATATCTTCCACCACTTTTTGTTCGGGTTCGTTTGCGGTTAAGGTGCGTACATTTTGAAAATCCTCCAAATGCGATTTATACCTATTCAACACTTCCAACTGAAAACGAGCCTCTTTATCTCCCACGCGGGCGGCTTTTTCGACTTTTTGCATTTTTCGCTCAATCTGCTCAATATCTTTGACCTGCAACTCCAAATCCACCGTTTCAATATCCCGTACAGGATTGATGCTGTTGTCAATATGCGGAAGATTTGCATCGTCAAAACACCGCAACACGTGAATTACCGCATCGCACTGACGAATATCCGCCAAAAAAGTATTTCCGATGCCCTCGCCCTTGTTCGAACCTTTGGTCAAACCCGGAATATCCACAATCTCAACATTGGCGTACACCAAACGGTCAGCCTTTATCATCTTGTCTATCTGAGCCAAACGCATATCGGGAATATCGCAAATGCCCATATTGGATTTGTTGGTGCTGAACGCAAAATTGGTAACCGCCGCCCGCGTATTCGAAATGCAGTTAAACAAAGTCGTTTTGCCAGAATTGGTAATCCCGACAATTCCACATTTAAGTCCCATAATGTTGATTTTCAGACTGTTTTAAAAACTCAAATTAACATCTTCCACACTTTTTATTTCGGGAACGAAACGTTTCAATGTGGCTTCCACCCCTTGTTTCAAGGTGATTTTGCTGTGCGGACAACTGCCGCAAGCCCCGCGAAGTTCCACTCTTACAACATTATCTTCCGTGATTTCAACTAACTGAATATCACCGCCGTCCGCCTGCAAATGAGGACGAATTTGCTCCAAAATCTCTTCTACTTTTTCTTTTGTCGTCTTATCCATTTTGACTGTATTATTTTACTATTTTCGCAAAGATACACTTTATTTTGATATTTTGCTACAAAATGAAAAAAAATTTTATATTTTATATCTCGCTTTGTATCAACGATTTAGACGATAAAAAAGTTTTTTTTGAAAAAAAACGGGGCGAACTGTAAAATCGAGTCAAAATTTAGCATCAAAACCGCCAAACGAAGAAAATTTGGATACAAAAAAAGGGGGGGAAAGGAATGGAAAAAAGGCTGCCTTTTTTTTGAACAGCCTTGTTTTTATTTCAGTTTTTCTGACAACTGATAACTCCTTCTAACTCCTCTAACTCCTTTGGTTTACTGCTTCACCACCTTCACCATTTTCCCATCAATTTTCAGAAAATACAACCCGTTTGCCAAATGGGAAATGTCAATTTCAATCAGAGGTGAGGAATGAGAAGTGAGAGGTGTGTATGATAGCAATTTTCTACCCACTACATCATAAATCTCAATCTCACTGCTCATTCCTGATTTCTCATTTCTGATTGTTATCTTTCCTGTGGTGGGGTTGGGGAAAATCCGTAGAGACGTTGCATGCGGCGTCTCTGCAATGCCTACATTTTTAGGCGGATAGTACAAGTAAATAAATGATTTTGCATAATCCGACCGCCATAAATAACAATCAATATCTGTAAATCCGCTCATAAGCACACCGCCATTGGATAAGGCTTTACAGTAATGAATTTCTTCATATTGCAGAAAATCTTCATTAAAATCCAGAGTAACATTAAAATTCATTTCTCCCTCTGAACTAAAATTGGCAATACGGACGGCATATTCTTTATCCCCTACTGATTGGTAAACATAATAAATGGAATCGGGATTTATATAATCCATAAGTCCATACCTTTCCCTAACACAGGGTTTCCATGCATCTATTTTTAAACGGTTTTTTATGGAAATCCTCTCGTTAAAAGGTGCATCTAAATTAATTTTTTCGTCCAAAAATACAATAGCACAATTCCGTTCAGGGATTGGTGATAAATCAGGGTCATCTTCACGACACATTCCATACTCATAAGTAGCAGAAAGAATAAGTTGATTGCCAACCGCTATCATTTTACCTTCGTATCTATCTCTATCACAACCACTTTCAGGTTTTGAAAGTGGTGTATACAAATCGTCATACTTATTCAAATCAAAAGAATCTTTATAAAACCTAAACGTAGTAAGTCCTTCAAATTGTATGAAATAATGACTGTCTGTCTCTACAGCCGTTCCCAAATCTCCGCCGTAAAAACCAGACGATGTTTCCTGTAAAAGTTCCCCATCGTTATCTATATGCAACAAATGAAGAATATTGCCATGTACGAGATGGGCTATAAATTCATTCTTTTTCGTCATTAAAACATTGAAACTTGAAACGTAGTCTAAATCATACAAAACAAAGGGCTGACATGAACTGAAATCCTCGTCAAATTTTGTAAAACAAAGCCTTATTTCTTGCTGATTATCAAGAATGTATCCAAAAACATAAAAATGCCCCCCTTCGTAAAAAAACTTTATTGGTTCAAAACCGTTTTCTCCTCCGGGCAATAGAATCTGTTCTATTGTATTTAAATCTTCGTCAAAAACAGTTACAATTGGTATAGATTCGAGCGGAGCGTACGACATCATCCCGAAGGATAGAAGATAATAGCGATTATTCGCTTCCAATACATCTTGATTATATACCCTATCGGCTTTGGAAATAGTCGTAAACGCGTATTTGTAACTGCCTGTGTTTTGTGCCGTTAAGCCGTTTACCGCAAAAAAAATGCAAAAGCCGATTAAGGCTTTTATCCTGTGTGTTTTATAATGTATATTCATGTCTTTAAAATTTTAGTTTTATATGATTTTATACTCAATTTGCAAAGATACATTTTATTTCAATACAAAATTCATTTTCGGTAAAAAAAGGGATTCTTGTTTAACATTTTCCAAACACCAGTCCCGCATTAACTCCGCCAAAGCCCGACATCATTTTAACAAAACACGTTTTATCCGT
>JGI24702J35022_10000745_pt1 | contig 20054 bp, 20 predicted proteins | sample TergutTh196P4_FD_35022 | JGI IMG/M metagenome (IMG submission 35022)
AAAATGAAAGAAGTTAAATTGACAGGTGTCCAAACTCCTTCAGGAAATATGTCTTTCAAAGAAGCCAGACTAATTTTTGAATGTAAATTAACGCAAATTACTATCCCCAATCCAGATGATTTTTGCAGTCAAGAGGCTAAAGACTATATAAGCGAAGCTTACAAAGATACAAATGAGTACCGCAAATTTGTATTTGGAGAAATCACCCATGTTTGGATAAAGAAATAGTTCCTGCCCGCCTGGTGGGCGGGAACTACAATATCGACACAACCGCGTGATACGCGATAGGAGGTATTATGGGACTTGGATTTACAATAAGTTTTCCCGTAGGGAAAAATTCTGAAAAAAACAGTAAAAAATTCTATGAAAAATATTTTAGAGAATTATCATCAATTGTTCCCAATTGGGATACCGGCTGCTTTTTCGATGATACCGGATTTCGGATAAAACTCGTTCCATTTGAAGAAGATGTTTATGGCACATGGGAAGACGGAATGTTGTCTGTCTCCGCAAAGACCAATAGCGCCGGACCGGGTTATCATGCTTATTTAATTGATGTGTTGGACGAACTTGGCATTGCGCCTATAGAAGTTGATGATGAAACAGATTATTACACCAACAGGGATTTCTCTCTTCTGCAGAACGAGATGCTGAAATGGCTGCGAGCCTTAAGCAATCAAATATTAGAGATGAGCGCAAACGGCGAATACAGCAATCTTGCAATTTCGCTTCCCATAGATTGCGTTCCCGAAAGCGTGAACCATTTGACCTGCTGCCCTTTAGGATATTTTGAAAAAGATTTTTTTGAAAGGGCTCAGGCCGATGAAAATGTAGGACCTGAATTCTTTCTCTGGTGGAACAAACCCCAAGATGCCAAGTTCTTCATAAACACCGCAATGAACCTGATTTGGTGCGAAAACAATTGGCTGCCTCCTGAAACCGATGCCGAACACGAAATCATTGCTGCTACGCTTGAATGTTTGGAAAAAGCCTATACATTAAACCCTGATTTGGAATATCCCACAGAAGAATGGATTGAGCTCGCTCGGCTTTCAGAAAATGAGTCTTTAGTAAAAAAACTGCATGGTCGTTTTGGTATTGCCGGAAGCGGTAGTCTGGGATATAAGCGCGGTTCTGTAAGCAGCAACGTTAATGGATGGCGATTTACCCACAGCGGCAAAATGCATTTTGACCACGAAGAAGGCAACTGTTCGGTTTGGTGGGATAACGACAGAACAATACGTATTTCCACATTCTCGGTTCAGTTTAAAGAAGATGTAGTAAATAAAAGCGAGTCTCTTTTGCGTTCTGCAACCGAAAATGATACGGACTGCGAGCCTTTTTCTTTGCGCAATTCTAAAATCGCTGCATGTATTCAGCACTCGGAAATTGAAGAAAATGGAGAACCCCTTTTTCAAACCCGCCTTACTGCCGCATTAGATAATGAATTGATAATTGTGTCGCTTTTTTACATTGATGCAGCGGATCGTGAATGGGCGGTGGAGATTTGTGATTCTTTGGCTCGATAAAAAACAGCCCGATAAAAAAAGGAGGATATAAATGACATCTGCAACAAATTTCATACAGCGTACAAAACAATTTTGGGAATGGTTTTGCGCCAATGAGGAAAAACTATCGGAATTAGTACAAAACCGAAATCAGAACAACGATGGGGAAGCGGCAGTCGCTTTCATTTCTGAGGGAGTTTCGCTGCTTTCAGATAATCTTCACTTTAACATCGGCGGTGATAATGAGTTCACATTCGCAGTGAACGGCAATGACGCTCTGTTCTTTCTCCTGCCATATATAACAACAAATCTGCCTGAGCAGTATTGTGATACATGGAGATTCTTTCCCTTTATGCAGGGGACAGGCGGACAGAATTTCGGATTTAATATGTATGAGGCAAGCGTTGATACCGATGATGTAATGGTTTCTGTCATACCGAATGAAGACGGCAAAACCGGCGATCTGCGCTTTTATGCGAAGGAATGGGAAACTTTAGATGAACGGGAATGTTTCAGCGCTTTTTACACCCTTCTTGAGCTGTGTGTCGGAGAGGCGCTTGCCAATGTATGCGTAAACAAAGTAGAAAAGGCTAACTCCCTTGAAGATGGCATGCTCCCTCTGACTAAGTTAGAACAATGGATGCTTGACAAGTTCTGTGAAAACGGCGAAATACCAAATCCGGCTGAGCGGTATTTTGTATATGAGATACAGCCCAAGGAAGACCCTGAACTGCGGCAGGATATTTTCATCGGCACCGCAAACTATGCACCGCTTTTGAATGATTATTTCAATGATGATGATTATAGCTACCAAACCTTTATTGATTTTGGCGCAAAACCGATATTTCTCTACTACTATTATGATGAAGAATCCAAAGAAAGGAAAGAGATTTTGAACGAGCGTAACGCCTTGATGGACAAATTAGAAGAAGAAGTATTGGGCGAGCGCGGTAGCGGACGTGAAATCGGTCTGGTGTTTGGCGGCGCTATGGGCGAATACCGTGCGTATATTGATTTGCTGCTTTATGATGAGCAGCTTTTTATGGAAAAGGCGCTTAAATTCTTTGCGGATTCTCCTTATATGATTTTCGGCAAGGAGTTTTATCCGGCAGGACAGGAGTTTTTACTGACAGACCATACGGTCCCCGGATTTAACGAACGGCTTATTCAACTTCATGAAGCCGGCGCTCATAAGGAAATCATTAAAATCCTCAAAGCTCTGCCTGCTGAAAAGATGGATTTTACCCTAACCGGCCTTTATGCCCGCGCTTTAAACAATGATGACCAGGAAGCAAAAGCAATGGAAGTGCTTGAGTCTGTTCGTGAACAAGGCGAAAAAGACGCTCTTTGGAACTGGCGCATGGGATTTGCCCTGTATTATTTGGATCGTGTATCTGATTCTATTCCTTATCTTAAAAAAGCCATTGAACTTGGCGATGATAACCCTGAAACTGCCGAACTCTTGCAGGAAGCGCTTGCAAGACAGGACAAGAAATGATTGTTTAATTTGAGAGGATTTTTATGAACAACATAACAAACATTATGAATGAAATAACTGCTATTCGTCGCTTGATTGACAAAAAAGACTGGATAACTCTGAAAGAGAAACTTAACAATTTTGAGTATTTTCAGATTGCTGCTATTATTGAGGAGTTACCGAAACCGAAGCAGATAATATTATTCCGTATTTTACCCCGCGAATTGGCAAAGGGAATATTCCAACACCTCTCCCGCGATGAACAGAAGGATATTATTGAGGATATTGCGAGCAATATTTCGCAAATTTCCGAATTGCTCAACGATTTAGACCCTGACGACCGTACCGCATTTTTTGAAGAACTGCCTGGCGAGATGGTGCAACGATTGATGCAAATACTATCAGCCGAAGAACGCGAAATAGCAACTAAACTATTGGGCTATCCCAAGGAAAGCATCGGTCGTTTAATGACTCCCGAATACGTTGCAGTAAAACCTTATTTTACGATACAGCAAGCCTTGGAACATATCAGAAAATTCGGGCGCAATTCCGAAACATTGAACGTGATTTACATCGTAGACAATGATTGGAAACTCATAGACGATATACAAATCAAGGAATTTTTATTAGCATCGCCTGAGCAAACCATTACTGAAATCAGCGACCAACGTTTTATAGCCCTGAATGCCTACGACGACAGAGAAATTGCCATAAAAGTGTTTCAGGATAACGACCGTATTGCATTGCCTGTAACCGATATTGACGGCATACTATTGGGCATTGTAACAATTGATGATGTCATTGATGTGATGGAACAGGAAACTACCGAAGACTTTGAAAAAATGGGCGCTCTTACTCCTTCTCACGAGCCGTACCTTAAAACAGGCGTTTTTAATCTGGCAAAAAACCGTATTCTTTGGCTCATGGTACTGATGCTTTCGGCGACCGTAACCAGCAGCATAATATCGGGCTTTGAAGAGGGATTGATGGCTTTGCCTATCCTCATGGCTTTTATTCCCATGCTCATGGATACAGGAGGCAATGCAGGCGCTCAATCTTCAACCCTGATTATACGCGGTATGGCTATTGGCGAAATCTATATTAAAGATATTATCAGGGTTGTCTGGAAAGAAATCCGCGTAGCCGTTCTATGCGGACTTGCTCTGGGATTAGTAAATCTTGTACGTGTTTATCTCATGAACGGCAAAGATTTCATGTTGTCTTTCTCAATCTCTCTGGCTCTGTTCTGTACTGTTCTAATGTCAAAAGCCATAGGCTCTGTTCTGCCTATTATTGCAAAACAACTGAAAATAGACCCTGCGATTATGGCTGCTCCCCTCATAACAACAATTGTTGATGCGCTCTCACTGATAGTTTATTTTTCCATAGCAAAGGCGCTTCTTGGGATATAGAGCAAGCTTAGATTTTCGTGCATATTGCTTGACATGCACGAAATAATAGGCTATAATGGCAATACTGTGAATAATTGTTGGAGATGTTACTATGGCTCGTAATCAAACAATAAATGTAACAATACGGTTAGACCGCGACGTAAAGGAAAATGCTGAAAAATTGTTCGAGGACTTGGGAATGAATTTGTCTACCGCTTTCAATGTTTTCGCACGTCAAGCCTTGCGTCAAGGGAAAATTCCATTTGAAATTTTTGATCCATTCTATAGTGAGAAGAACCAAGCAGAATTGAGCAGAATTATCGCCGACATTGAATCAGGGAAAGCAAATCTTACTGTACATGAATTAATAGAAGTTGAAGATGAATAAAGTATGGACAGATGAAGCATGGGACAAATATCTTTACTGGCAGACTCAAGACAAGAAAACATTAAAACGTATAAATACTCTTATCAAAGATATTGAACGCAACCCGTTTACCGGCATTGGTAAGCCTGAACCGTTGGTGGGAAATTTGCAAGGGTATTGGAGCCGCCGGATTGATGAGACAAATCGTATTGTCTATAAAATAGAGAAAGACCAAATCATTATTGCTCAATGTGGCGGGCATTATGATGGGTGACATAAGGCTGCTGAAAAACCCCTTCAAAATTTTAAATTTTTACATTTTACAAATCTCATTCTTATAATCTTAATGTTGATGCGCTCTCACTGAAAGCAAAGTCGAAAAAGCCTATTTAGAATCAATTAAAAATGTTCAGAAAGTGATTGATAATAAGGATAATGACAATAAAGATAATGGCAATAGAAAGAATAATACTTAATGATTTAGAACAAATAAAGAACTTACAACCGAAAGGCTGGAGTGATATAATTCCTGATATTAAATTCTACATAGAATCAACCTTTTGCACACCAATTAAGGCAACTATAGACGACAAAATTATTGGAATCGGAGTATTAATAACTTTCGAAAATACAAGTTGGATTGCACATATTATCGTTGATAGCACTTACAGGAACAAAGGCATTGGTTCACAAATTGTAAATGAACTATTAAAAAAGGTAAAACAAAGCTCAATTGAAACATGCTCGCTTATTGCTACAGATTTAGGAAAACTGGTGTATTTGAAAACAGGATTCAGAACAGTCACAGATTATACATTTCTTCAAAAAGAGAAACAGTTCATTGATTGTTCTGTTTCAAAAAATATTGTTTCATTTGAAGAAAAATATCGTAAAGCTATTTATGACTTGGATAGATTAATATCAGGAGAAAACCGTACAATACTTTTAAAAGATTTTTTGCATAGTTCAATATTATATATTGAAAGCAAAAATGTCATAGGCTACTATATTCCGACTCTGAAAGAAGGACCAATAGTTGCAAATTCCGTTTATGCAGGCATAGAATTAATGAAATTCAAATACTCCAAAATTGATAAAGCAGTCCTGCCTTCTGAAAACATTGAGGGGCTTGACTTTTTAAAAAAAATGGGATTTGTTGAAACATCAAAAGTGACACGTATGACATTTGGAAAAGATTTAGAATGGAATCCACATAAAATATTTAGTAGGATAGCAGGAAGTTTTGGGTGAAATATCTGTTACTATTATGAAATTAAAATCTACCCTGATATAAAAAAAAGAGTGTCACCTTATTCAATCTGGCAGGAATACAAAACGAGAGATGTTAATAAAAATTTGATAAGATTTATGTAGGTGCTTGTAAGTAACTGGTGTTGTATGCAAGTCAAAAGCGCAGTTTCAATAATTTCACCCACTTTTAATCCCTTAAAATATTCTTCGTTTACCGATACTCCACGATAATCAGTAAATGATAAAAACTAAAACAAAGTCTATTATTGACGAGATAAATACAGATATAAGAACATATAACAAAGAATATACAAATCTATTATTCCTTGTTTATGATATTGGAACAATAATAGATGAAAATGAGTTTAAAAATGATATTGATAATCAAGATAATATTATAGTAATAATAGTGAAACATTAAAAAGTGCTCATCACTGTATCCCACGCCTCGTGCATTGCAAGTTTAAACAGTTCGTCAAGTCTTGTTGTGTCAGGTTGATTGTGCTGCCCTAAAGTTGCAACATAGTCATTATAAAATTCAATTTTTTCTTCAATAAAGTCATTGAGAATCCGGTTTTTTTGTTCTATGTCAAGTTCTTCACCTGCCATTTTTTTTGTCAGCAAGTTTTGAATTTCTTTTTTAACGATTTGGTTTGTCACCCGGCTGTCAAGAAGCTCTTGAAACTCCATAGGAGGCATTGTATTTGTCTGCTTAATCCACTCACAAGCGAGTATTGGCCGCAAAACATAAAAATATTTTTTTACCCTGACTGTATCTGTCCGCAAATACTCTCTGTAATTACCTTCAGCCATGTGCAGGTAATGATGAAGACAAGATTTTGGATTAAAATATTCCTTTGTCAGTTCACGAAGTCTGTCTGCGACAGAAAACCGCTGTAAATAAACGATAGGACTTCTTAGCCATTCTAACATTGGAGGATTTGATTTTCTGAAAAGCCGCAATGCTTTTTTTAATTCCCAGCCTGCAAGATCAATGTCGTTTGGTAAAATTTCTTCCAGAGTGTCTTTTTTATCGTCAATGCTTAAATACCAGTCAAGTTTGTGAATGTAAATATACCTTACATCCCAGTCACTGTCAGTGGAAGCAAAACCCCAGGCGCGGCTGCCACTCTCAACTGCGTATAAAATTTTGATGTCGTGTTCTTGTTCAAGCCTTAAAAGTTCTTTTTTTATTTCTTCTCTCATTATATATAATATATACAAGTGCAATTGGAAAGTCAAGAAAAATCTTGATACTGATTCGGTAAAACAAGAAGATTAACTTGACTATGTCTTATTTAGTATGCTATGTCAAGATTATTACTACCGTTAATCAACCGCTTTCCTGATAAGATCAGATTTACTAACCTTGAATCCTATTTGCCTTTATTATTTTATTTTTTTTCTAATTGCACTCCCACAACATTAATTCAATTAATGAAAAAATTTTATGACAAAAGTGTATAATAAATGTATTCCCAATACGACATAATCATTATAGGTGCAGGACACGCAGGCTGCGAAGCAGCGCTCGCTTCAGCCAGAATGAAGTTCAAAACTCTTATGCTGACAGGTAATCTTGATACAATAGCGCAGATGAGTTGCAATCCTGCAATCGGAGGTTTAGCTAAGGGACACCTTGTAAGGGAGATAGATTCTCTTGGCGGAGAGATGGCTAGCATAATAGATAATACAGGAATACACTTTAAGATGCTAAATAAAAGCCGCGGAGCAGCAGTATGGTCGTTGAGGGCGCAGGCTGATAAAAAAAAATATCAGTTCTTAATGAAGCATACGCTTGAAAAACAGAGCAGCCTTGATATTATACAGGACATTGTTGAAGAACTGCTGATAGAAAATAACAGAATAATCGGCGTAAAAACATTAAGAAATATTGAACACTATGCTAAAGCAGTTATTATATGCACAGGAACATTCTTAAATGGTCTAATTCATATAGGAGAATATCAGGAGGAGAGCGGAAGATTAGCAGACTTTTCGTCAAAGGGACTCCCCAATTCATTAAAAAAAGCAGGCTTAAACATGCAGCGCCTAAAAACAGGTACGCCGCCGCGAGTGAATAAAGATACAATAGATTTTTCAAAATTAGAACCTCAAATACCTGATGAAAATCCATTGCCATTCTCATTTTCCACTGAGAGAATAGATACTGAACAGGTACCATGTTGGATTACATATACAACAGCCAAAACTCATGAAATAATAAAAGAGAACATTCACAGATCGCCGCTCTATGCAGGAAATATAAAAGGAATAGGAGCAAGATATTGTCCCTCAATAGAAGATAAGGTTGTGCGGTTTGCTGACAAGCCCAAGCATCAACTTTTTTTAGAACCTGAAGGATTAGATACAAATGAATATTATATAAACGGATTCTCCAGTTCACTCCCTGAAGAGATTCAATTGCAATATATTAAAACAATACCAGGCCTTGAAGAAGCGCATGTAATGAAACCTGCATATGCCGTAGAGTACGACTTTGTAACAACAGATGAAATCTACCCAACATTGGAGACAAAAAAAATAGCAGGACTTTATCATGCAGGCCAAATAAACGGTACATCAGGATATGAAGAGGCTGCAGCGCAAGGACTTATTGCAGCAATAAATGCATGCAGAAAACTAAAAGGAGAGAGTTCATTAATATTATCAAGAGGCGAATCATATATAGGCGTATTGATAGATGACTTAATAACAAAGACTATAACAGAACCATACAGAATGTTCACATCAAGGGCTGAACATAGGCTCTTATTAAGACAGGATAATGCAGACAAAAGGCTTATGAAATACGGATATGAAAACAGCTTAGTAACTATCGAACAGTATAACAATATGATAGAAAAATATAAAGAGATAGATTATCAAATCAACAGAATAAAAGATACTGTAATAACCGTAGATGAAAGAATTAAGAGAATATTAGAAGAGGCGGACAATACAATTCAGGTAAAAGGAAAGGTAAAAACCGAAAATTTGCTCAAAAGACCCGGAATTACAATAAAGCATATACTTAATATATTCAACGAGGATTATGATGAACTGATTTCTCCAATCATAGAGATGGAGATAAAATATGAAGGGTATATTAGCCGCGATATAGATAAGATTAAGAAATTTGAAAAGTTAGAATCAAAACAAATACCGGACAATATAGATTATAATAATATACACGGATTAAAGAACGAAGCAAAAGAAAAACTGCTTAAAATTAAACCTGCAACTATAGGCCAAGCCTCCAGAATCTCAGGAGTAAACCCCGCAGATATATCAATACTGCTTATATATATGGATACGGTTCAAAAAAACAAGGAAGTTCCACGTGGAACATCTTCCTGATTTAAACAGCCTGTTTCAAACAGCAGGAATAGATAATCCATATATGCAGTCTCTTATGATTAAATATGCTAATGAAATATTTAATGAAAATAAAAAATTTAATCTAACAGGTCATAAAACTCTGTTAAATATAATAGAGAATCTTTTCATAAACAGCCTTTTACCTGTAAAAAACTTAGATGTTCCACGTGGAACATTATTTGCGGATATTGGAACAGGTGCAGGCATTCCCGGCATTCCTTTAGCAATAAAGTATTCCGAATCTAAGGGTGTACTCTTTGATTCAAATCATAAAAAAATAGATTTTATCAATAGAACTTCAAAGCGATTAGGAATACCTAATGTAACCGCTATTGTAGGCCGCGTTGAAGAATTAGGTATAGAAGAGGACTATAGAGGCTCATTTGATATGGTCTTTACAAGGGCAATGTCGGATATATATACTGTCACAGAATTAGGCGCTCCATTGCTTAAAATCGATGGATTGCTTTTTCTCTTTTCAGGAGATAAAAAAGAATTCGGCGATTATATAGTTGAGCATATAAATAATCTCGGATTATCAATTGAGAATCTGTCACCAATTAGTTACAATGCAGAGATGATTATATTCAGAAAAATAAAAGAGACAGATACAAAATACCCGAGAAGAATCTCTGTAATTAACAGAATGGCCAAGAGGTGAGCTAGGGGGATTTTTTTACAAAAACATTTTATTTATCGTAATTATATAAATAATATATACTGCTTGATTTAATTATACGGTGAAATATTAGTAATATTATGTCTTGTTAGTATTATGTCTTATTAGTTTTAATTAATGTTTATGATGCTCATTTTATTAATATCTATTGAAGGGATTAAGCTATGAAAATAAGATATTTTCTTATATTATTAGTATTTAACTTAATGCTGCCAACTATTGGTCAAGAGGCAGAGAAAAGGGATATTATTAGCTTTATTGAATTTCCTAAACCGAACTTAGGTTTTGGGAGACTCATTAATGATCCATTCTTAGGTTTGAACATATATAATGATAAAATTGATGAGGCGAGTATCAAGCAAAAGATTAAAGATATTGAAAAGGGTCTTAGCAAAAGTTCAAATCCGCAAGACTATTATGATTTAGGGAATTACTATACGGATTTAAACAATCATGATAAGGGAATAAAATACTATAAAATGTTCTTAGATAAAAGCAATGAATATGATTTAGATTTAAAAGATTTACAAAAAATGAGTATGCTCGGAGATGTTTATTTCTCTATGTCAAAGATTGATACATCATACGGGATAAGTAATCTTGAAAGGTCTCAGTTCCTGTTCACTAAGGCTGTTGAATTGAATCCTGATGATCAAAATTTATTAATGAAACTCGGAGACTGCTATCTCTCTCTAAATCTAACAGCAGAGGCCTTGTCTTGCTATAATAAAATTTTAAAGAATAACCATGAAGATTTTTTTATTTATGTTAAATTACAAGCAGCTTCATTTCAAGGGGATTATATAAGATTGATTAACAGCAAACCAAAAGAAAAGATTGATAATCCGAACCTTTTTCAAAACTTTGATTATATTCAGACAGCCATAAATAACACAGAGCAGGATTTAAAAGAATCCCTTACTTTACAATACAGTATATATCTTCTTAGACTATTACTGATAAAGAATGATTATCCTACAATCATAAATCTTACAAAAGATGAAGGGCAAATTCTTGATGAGGCTGAAAATCTTTTAAAAAACATCAATAGTAAGTGGATAAAAAAGAATAATATCAGTTATTTATTGGGGATTGTTAATTATCTAAAAAAAGATTATATACAGGCGCTTTCCGAATTTACAAAATCATTAACCGGCAATAAGACAGATATTTTAAGATATGATGATATGTTATTCATCAATATATTTTTATTAAATAATGATGCTGCAGCTAAAAATATAATATATGATCTGATAAGAAAATATCCTGACCCTAAATACTATATGATGCTTTCATATATAGAAATGCAAAAGAATGAAACTTTAAATGCCGAAATGCTATGCGCTCAAGCATTAAGTATAAAAAACAATTATGGGTCTGCATATTCTGGATTATCAGTAATATATGCAATGAAAGGCAACTATGCTGCTGCAGACGATATGCTCAGAAAGGGAATTTTTCATATACATGATGAATATCCCTTAAATACTATGCTATATACTCAGATGAAAATAAATGAGGCTGTTATAGCATTATTAAAANATGAAAATGANAGAGCAAAAATTATTTTACAATCTGTAATATCAACTGAAAATAATGANAAGGCTATACAGCTATATACAACTATACAAAAGGGATCTTAGTGAGAATAGTAAAAATGAAAGAATACAAGATTGATTTTGAAAAGAGCGGAGGAATCATTCCTGCNATTGTTCAGGATTTTAATGCAGGNGATGTATTGATGCTGGCTTATATGAATGAAGAGGCGTTTAGATTAACGCAAGTCACAGGTTATGCCCATTATTATAGCAGATCCAAAAATAGAATCTGGAAAAAAGGGGAATCATCAGACTATGTACAAATTGTGAAAGAGATATACCTTGATTGTGATAGTGATACTATTTTATTAAAAGTAATTCAGGTTGGAGATGCGGCATGCCATGAAGGGTATAGAAGTTGTTTTTTCAGGCGGATTGAAGGGGATAGCTTTTCCATTGATGTTCTCCCCATATTTGATCCTGCGAAAGTTTATAAGGATTAATTCGTAAAGTCAGATATGACAGAGGGATATAAATGCTGAAAAAAATTTCAATTAATTTTAGACCTGATGATTTTCAATCTATTAATATAATAAAAAAAATTTTTAATATCTGTTCAAGAAAGGATATTAAAGTTCAATTGCCCGATTATAAAATTCTACACGAAGAGGGTTTAGCGGAATTTATTACTGATGAAAATACTTATTTAACAAATCCTGAGCTTGTTATAGCAATAGGAGGTGACGGAACTTTCTTAAAAACAGCAAGAATGTTTTTAGAAAACAGGTCGCCAATATTCGGAATAAACAGAGGGAAACTTGGATTTCTTACAGAGTTTAGTCCTAATGAATTTGAAGATTATTTAATAAAAATAATTGAAGGCGATTACACAGTTGCAGAGCGAAATGTTATGGAGGCATCTCATAATAAAAACAGGCATAGCAAGTCTCTCTATTTTTTTAATGATGCCGTAATTTCTAAGGGAGCTTTTTCAAGGACTATACAAATTGAACTATATGTTAATGATCTGTTTTTAATTAAGTATCCGGGCGATGGTCTTATTGTATCAACAGCAACAGGTTCAACAGCTTATTCACTTTCAGCAGGAGGGCCGATTATAGTGCCTGACGGTAATGATGTCTTTATAGCAAATCCCGTATGTCCCCATTCTCTGTCAATAAGACCGATTGTGTTACCTGCAATATATGAACTGCGGGCAAAAACCTTAACTGATATGACAAATTTATTATTGACAATAGACGGTCAAGAGGCTATCGAATTTTCTGCAGGCGATGAATTAATATTCAGAAAGACAGATAAAAAAATGAGACTTATACTTCACCCTGAGAAGAATTATTATTCAATTCTCAGGGAGAAATTGAATTGGGGTTGAGGTGAGGATGTCGGTTTTAATAACCGACTCAATCTCAGGGAGAAATTGAGAGGTCACGAAAATGATTCTTTGATATATTTTTAATTGTTATAATCGCCATCCCCCTCCAGTTCTTCGGCTATATTTGTTATATAAAAAAACATTTCATCTGTTAACCAGTCTGGTTTATCTCTCATTTCTATAGCTTTTTCTTTATTCAATAATTCTATGGCATCGGAGTTCGGATCAACTCGGAATAAATGGATCCTGTCGACAAAATACTTTGACCATGACTCGGCTAACCCTAACGACACAGCTTTAAAAGCTATAGTGGCATCTAATTTATTGTTAAACACCAACGAATTTTGCAACCTTTTATCAAACCCATAATTGCCAAGAACTCTATATATTTCATTGAAAATAATAGCTCGCAGATCTCTCACATAAATATCAGGAGTTTTTCCGCCCAAAATTTTAGCGTTCTGTGGATCTCGTGCATATTCATAGAGTTTGTCTAATTTAACATCAAATGCTATAACCCATGTGTCAGATGAAGGGTCTGCTTTAGGCGGATATGTCATAATTTCATTCCTATATTTTTTTATTTCAAAATCTCTAATTACTTTATTCATATTTGTTTTCCCTAATTTTATTATCGACCCAATCTACAATAAGTGAAATTTAATATTTGTCAAATAAAATTTTTGCATGTATGTTATTAATTATTATTCTTTTTTGGCAGTTTTTATAAGTTCAATAGTTTTAAAAATGCTTCTTATAATTTCTGCTTGTATATCTTAAAGAGAAAATTAAAAATGGATTCTATTCTTTGTGATTTTAAAGGATACTGTTATGCTTCTTAATCTAAACATTAAAAATTTTGTTATTATAGATTCTCTNACTATAGCATTTAATAATGGCTTAAATATACTCAGTGGTGAAACAGGAGCAGGAAAATCTATCTTAATAGATGCTCTTTCAGGCGTGCTTGGCGAAAAGGTGAGTACTGATATGATAAGAACAGGATTTGACAGAGCTTCTTTAGAAGCGGTTTTTGATATATCTACCCTTGATGATTTAAAGAAAATCTTAGAAGAATCAGGAATTGAAAATGAAGATGATTCTTTAATAATTCACAGGGAATTATTTGCAAACGGTAAGGGAAGATGTTATGCAAATTCCGTTCAAATACCTATTTCAAAATTAAAAGAAATAACAGAAAATTTAGTAGATATACACGGCCAGAATGAACATCAAAATATAGTAAACATATCGCGCCATAGAGAACTCCTTGATAGCTTTGGCATGCTTATTAATGATGTAAATGAAGTAAGAAAAATCCATGAAAAATTAGGTTCAATAAGGGATAGAATAAATTCATTTCAAATAGATGAAAAAGAGAAATCCAGAAGGATTGAGTTTAATACATTTTCAATAAAAGAAATCGAAGTAGCAGCTTTAAAAGCAGGTGAAGATGAAGAACTTAAGGCAGAATCATTTCTCTTAACAAATGCAGAAAAGATTTTTACTGAGGTAAACAGCGCCGAGGAGTTAATATCCGGAGATAGCGGCGTTCTAAAAAATCTAAAAAAAGCAGAAATGAGCCTGTCTAAAATTTCGGATATTGATCCGAATATTTCATCTCTCCTTGATACAATAAGGGAATCTCTGTTCTCCATTGAAGATTCCGTATCAATTCTTAAAAGTTATAGAAACGGCATAGATTTTTCTCCTGCAAGGGTTAATCAAGTTGAGGAGAGATTAAATCTGATTCAGTCACTAAAGAAAAAGTATGGCGATACAATTCAGGATATACTTCAATATGCGGATAAGGCAAAAATTGAGCTTGAGAATATAAACTCAAGCGAGGAACAGCTTGAACAACTAAAGGATCAAGAAAAAAAGATTGTAAAAGAAGCAAAGGAGCTTGCATTAAATCTATCGGAAAAAAGAAAAGCAGCGGCAAAAACATTAGAGAATCTTGTAATGAAGGAATTAAATGATCTGGGTATGGCAGGTACTGTTTTTAAAATATCATTTACAAGAGATACGAGTATTGACGGAGATATTGATACAGGCGATAAAAAATATATTCTCTATCCACATGGTCTTGATAAGATAGAGTTTCTTCTTTCGGCAAATGAGGGAGAAGATTTAAGACAACTTAGAAAGGTTGCTTCAGGCGGAGAGATGTCAAGAATAATGCTTGCTGTTAAAAATGTTATCCAATCTGCTGATATTGTTGATACGCTTATCTTTGATGAGGTTGATGCAGGGATAAGCGGTAAAACAGCAGAGATTGTAGGAAGAAAGCTAAAAAATCTTTCAAAGAAGAGACAGGTTCTGCTTATTACTCATCTTCCGCAAATAGCGGCAATGTCAGACAGTCATTATCTTGTTCAAAAAGGTAAAAGCGAAGGAAGGGTAACGACAGTTGTTAAAAATCTTTCTGAAAAAGAGAAGGTGCGCGAAGTTGCAAGAATGCTTGCAGGTGCAGAGATTACCGATATATCATTACAACATGCAGAGGAACTCATTGGGAAAGCGAGTACGTTTTAATGAGTGATTCAATCAATCTTACTGATGTACTTACATTAATTATACATGATATGATAAAGTCAACTGATGAGTTTAAATCCTTTGATATAAATAAGATATTGATATGCTGTGCATCAAACCGCAAAGATTCTAAAGGCGCTATATACGGTAAACTCCAGCCATTAAGATTTAAAGACGGATCGGAAATAATACAGCACAATAAAAGGTATTATACAATTCCAAAGATTATGCTGAACAATATTGAAATTCTTTATATCCTATATCTATATATTCCCAAGTTCTTTGATATGCCAATAAAGGATAAGATAAATGTTATGTTTCATGAACTTTACCATATTAGTCCCGAATTCAATGGAGACATAAGACGAATGAGTAATATTAAATCCGCCCATGGTCATTCAAAGAAATCCTTTGAAGAGAAGTATATTAATTATGCATCAAAATATTTTAACAAAATAAATGAAACGCCGTTTTATAGTTTCTTGCAGATGAGTTTTGTGGATGTAGAAAAACAATTTAAAATTATAAAATATAGGAGAATGAAAATTATTAAACCGCAGTTATTATCGTCGTCGCCGTCGTAGGGGCAGGTCTCGCGCCTGCCCACCCCATGTATCCGAACAATGAATTACCTGATAGCACATAAATTTCACTTGACATTTTCCATATGCTATATATTTTGATATATAGCATATGGAGGTAGGAAATGGCGGATATTGCAAAAATATTTATCAGCGGCAGGTCACAGGCAGTAAGGCTTCCCAAGGAGTACAGATTCAAGGGAAATGAAGTTTATATAAGGAAAGAAAAAGGAAAAGTTATTCTATCAGAAAAACCGCAGAAAACATGGGCCGAAATATTTGAAGATTTTAAGGGTGATCCCGATTTTTTAGTTCACATTGAAGATTGGTGTTAAAATACAATAAAAGCTAATTGACTTTCTTCTATAAATAATCTATTTTATCATTATTAATTTTATTATAGCGTATTTAACATTTTTGTTCAGTGTATTGAACAAAAATATTATTGTGTCTTTGTGCTATCCCATTAATTATGTCATTAATCAAAAATTATAATCCCCATCAATTTTTCCCGCATAGTCGCTGACATCTATATCCCTTATTGTACCATAAAAATTATATCCATCAGGATTAGAAATCAGGGATGAAACATAACTTTGAAAAATTAACTCATTTGCAGCCTCTATAATTAATCTTACAGAGCCGTCTCTTAAATTGGTTGCAGAACCGTGGATTGCAAACTTTCTTGCATATCTTGCACAATATCCCCTGCACCCAACACCTTGAACTCTGCCCTTTAATATTATTTTCTTTATCATTATATTTTTTCTCTTTAATAAAAATAAATATATTTCAAAATAGTAATCGAATTAGCGCTTGCGCATCACGCGGTCGTGTCAATAAATACTATGGAACCAGATTATTTATTAATAACAGATGACGAAACATCAACTCTTTTTCTTAAAGAATATGAACAGGCGATGCATTCAGTTTCAGGCGCATATGAAGAAGCGCTATTAAAGCATGTAATTCCATCCGAAATACTCAATTCAAATAATACAGAACTCAATGTGTTAGATATTGGCTTTGGTCTTGGCTATAATGTTTTAGCCTTAATGAATGAGTTCATAAATAGAAAAAAAGAAGCAAGGCTTAATATCATATCATTAGAAAAAGAGAAATATTTTTTTGAATTTATGAAAGATATAAGCTTTAATGACCAAAGGGATAAGTTATACAATTTTATAAAAGATGCCTATTATTCAGGTTGTGCGACCTATAATGAGATAAATTTAGAAATACTGTTTGGCGATGCAAGGGCAAGTATTGATAAACTTAAAGGAAAAAAATTTAATGCAATATTTCATGATCCCTTCTCTCCGTCAAAAAATCCGGAATTATGGACCGTGGATTTTTTTCATAGATTAAAAGATATTATGTCGGATGATGCCATACTAACAACATATTCAAGTGCGGATCATATAAGAAGAGCTATGATTGAAGCTGAGATTTATATCGGCATTGGACCATCTGTAGGAAAAAAGAGGGAGGGGACTATTGCTGCTATTAAGAAAAATATTTTAGAAATAGATAATGAACGAAAACATAAAATTATGGAAAATATAAAATCAATTCCTTATAGGGATCCGAACTTAGACCTCACACGGGAAAAGATATTAGAGAATAGATTAATTGAAATAGCTCAGATTAAAGATAAATTTAAATAGAATCGTCTAATTCATCAAAGATCGATTTTTTAGTTTCATTATTATCATCAGCATTTTCCGGTGAACTTCCATTTTCGGTATTGATCAGTTTTTCATCCTCATCAAATTCTAATTTACCGTACAGGTCTCCCTCAAGGCTAATTCTATAAGAAAAAGCCGAAGCAAAATTATAAAGTATTGTTATTGCGTCATAGATTTTTTTTCTATCTAATTTTTTTTCACCTTCAATTGCCGGATTAAATTCGAGTAAATCCTGCGGGTTAGCAATGAATTTTTGTTCACTATTCATATCATTCATTAGTATATTTAGATCTGCTGCCAAATCATCCATAAATGTCTTAATTGTTGTTCTATATGTTATTCCGGCTATGTTTTTTTTCTCAATTAGCTCATCAAGTTTTTTAGAATAAGCAATGTATTGATTATTATCTGCAGGTCTCTCTCTATAAATTCTATCATACTCTTCATTTATCCCATAGTAATTTTTAAATGCTTCCTGGCACTTGTTTAGTTTATTAAACATATCTTGCATCTTTGTTCTGTAGTCGATTTTTATTCTGGTAGAAAAATCAATATTGTATTTAATTTTATTTGTTGTAAGAATAAATGAATACTCATTTTCAAATTCCTTAAAGATCAGATATGTAATTAAAACTTTATCAGTAATGCTAAGTAGTTCAAATTCACCTTTTTTATCATATTGCAATCTCAATATTTTATTATCAAGACTATACATTAACTTAAGACCTTCTTTTATTGAATTGTCAACTTCATTGACTTTTATTTCTTTTGTTTTTTCAGAATCAGGTTTTTCGTCTGATTGTTCTTCAACCTGTATTGCACTATTCAAGTCTTGTTTTATACGTGCTCCCGGTTTTTCATGCTTAGCAATTGATAATATATTATCAATCTCCTTATCGGTTTCATTATATAGAATTCCTTGATAATAACAGAAAAGAGTATGAAGGCGTGGGTATAATTTCTCAAATATAAAAAAGAGGGAGTTTTTTAGATCTCTATCTTTGAAATTCCAATCATCTTTTCTCTCGGAGAAAGTAGAATTAATCCCGATTGCTCGCTCAAAAGCATTATAAATTACATTTTCATAAGGCTTAAGTATATATAGATCTCGGTATAGTCCGATAAGCGGTGCTTTTAATTCGGATAAAGGCTGCTGTATATTCGGATAATTTATAAAAACTTCTATTATTTGGTCAATTAGATTTTCTTCATAAAGTTCTCCTGTCATTTCAATTAACTCATAGTATCTGGGAGATATCTTGTCAAGAGCACGAACTATTTTGTTTCCGCTTTGTGGATTTTTTTTAAAAAGAGAAAGGTATACCATTTGTATTGTAATTAGTGAAGGTTTATAATAATTAACAAATTTTTTAAAAAATGACTTTTTAAAAAAAACCGTACTAAAGCCTGTTATTCCAAGGAATTTTAATCTGATTCTTATTCTAAATTGATCAAATACCGGTGAGGTTGGTGCATTTGAAGCTGATGAATTTTTGTCTGATGCACCGATATTTGTTTTTTTTTGAGAAGATTTCTTATCTCTATAATGTTTATCAAGTTTTCTTTGATGTTCTTTCTGTTTTTCTCTATCAATTGCAAGATTTTTTTTCGTAGCTCTTTCATCGATAATTTGTCCACCTGCATCTGTAAATTTTTTCAACAGATCATTTCTTTCATTTTCATCCATCTCATCTATTTTAATATTCTCTTTAGTTTTATCGATTTCTTTCATTTCAGACCTTATTTATTTTTATATAAAAATTTCCTCTCAAATGTTTTCAATATTACCGTATCATAAATTTAGACAGTTCAATTGAGAAAAGATTTATCTCTTTAATACAATATATTTATATTATTAATTGATTATAAATAATATAAAATAATAGTACAAGTCAATTATTTTATTGTTGATAAATAATTAATAAACTTTATTATAGTGAATTAACTCAAATAATTGAATTGCTACGCCGCCTGTGGCGGCATAGCTAATAAATAGTTCCCGCCCGCGGTCGGCGGGCGGGAACTATTTATTGACTGAGGCGGCGTGGCAACCTAATTCAACTGAAGTTAATGAGGTCAATCTATGAATAATGTTGGAATAATCGGTGCGGGAATAATGGGTTCTGATTTGGCGCATCTTATAGCCGAAGCCGGTTATCAAGTTAAACTTTTTGATATAGACATTACTCAAACTAATAATGCTATTAATAATATTCATCTGAAATTAAATGAATATGTAGAAAAAGGAAGAATTACAAATAC
>JGI24702J35022_10000746_pt1 | contig 20053 bp, 15 predicted proteins | sample TergutTh196P4_FD_35022 | JGI IMG/M metagenome (IMG submission 35022)
CATGACCGGCCAATTTTACATATTTGCGGTCGGTATAATAGTCACCGTCTTTACCTGCTTTTTCGGACAGGATTTGCCTCGCGTTCTGAAGGTAACGCTCGGCCTCTTGAATTGCGTTGTTTTGCTCCATTGTTGGTTGTATTATAGATTCGCAAATGTAGTTATTTTTTCTTTATTTCTATTTTTTCTGCAAATTTTTCCCAAAAAAATTATGTGTTTGAAAACATGTTTTTGAAAAAAAGCTACCCCTTGTGAAAAATGTATTATCTTTACCACGTCAAAACTTTTTTTCTTATGGAAACAGCATCCATTACAACCCAAAACACCAAGTACGCCACCAAGCGTACTGAAACTGAAACCCTATCCTCGCCGTTAAGCCGCGCCGAAACAAGAAGGCTCGGCGACGCACACGCTATTTCTCTCATCGAAGAGGGACTAAAGGGTGAATATATCAACGAAGAAGATTTTTTGAAATTTTTGAGACAATGAATCTCAAAATTGAAAAGACGATTTATCGCGACCTCAAAAAGATTTCCAACCCGAAGGTCAATGCGGAAGTGGATCGGACGGTATTGGCAGTAAAAGCTGCCATAACGCCATTGGTAAAAATATTGGTAAAATCTTTTGCAAGTAGGTGCATGAAAAGACGTGTAAATAGCAGAATTTTAAGGATTGCTGTATTTGAAAAAAGACCTTGCGTTCATCCGCAAGGCCTTTAAAATCAATTGTTTTTAGGTAGAGCGGAAGACGGGGCTCAAACCCGCGACCCTCAGCTTGGAAGGCTAATGCTCTATCGACTGAGCTACTTCCGCAAGTCAATAATTGAATGATTGAATGATAAATATCGTAAATCAATTATCAATTCTCAACTTTCAATTCTCAAGTGGGCAGTGATGGATTCGAACCACCGTAGGCGTACGCCAGCAGATTTACAGTCTGCCCCATTTGGCCACTCTGGTAACTGCCCTTTTTTCAATAAATGCGCTGCAAAGGTAAAACTATTTTTTTAATTTGCAAATAAAATTGATCATTTTTATTGCAGTAATTGCTGCTTCGTCGCCTTTGTTACCGAATTTACCTCTGGAGCGGTCGTCGGCCTGTTGCTTGTTTTCAGTAGTTAACACGCCGAATATGACCGGAATATCTTGTGTAGCGTTCAGTCGTGTGACCCCTTCGGTAACGCCTTGGCAAACATAATCAAAATGCGGTGTTTCGCCCCGTATCACGCAACCTAAAACGATTACAGCATCTACATCTCCGTATTTGGCCATTTGTTGCGCACCGAAGGTAAGTTCGAAACTGCCCGGTACATGAAATATGGGCATATTCTCAGGCAATACGCCATGCTTTTGTAGCGTGATAGATGCACCTTCAAGCATTTGGGATGTTACCGAGCCGTTCCATTCGGAAACGACAATACCGATACGCATCTTGGAGGCGTCGGGAACGGTATCACTGTTATAGGTTGAGAGATGTTGTTCTGCAGTCGCCATTTTATTTGTTTGCCAATTGTGCGCGAACAATATATTTTTCGATTTCTGTAGCTTCCATCGAAGCGGCATGTTTCTCCTTGATCGTCTTATAGGCTTTTATCGCATTATCATATTGATTCAGATGTTCGTAGGCGATACCTGCTTTTTTTAGATAGATAGGGCTTAGGAAATCGTTATTTGCCTTTGAAGCGGCTTTTTCAAAAAAAGTGATTCCTTGCTCGATGTCGCCAGCTTCGACATAGCAGTCGCCGATCAGTCCGACGATAGCAGGGCCTATATTATCCTCTTTACTTTTAAACGATTTCAGATGTTTCATTGCGTTTTCCATATCGCCTAATTGGTAGTAGCAAATGCCGGCGTATGCTTTGGCTAAATTTGCGACTTTTGTCCCTCCGTAATGTTGGATAATAAATTCGAAGCCATCATAGTCGAAGCCGTTTCCGTTCAGGGCTAAATTGAAAGAATCTAATTGGAAATAGACTTCTCCCTTGAACAAAGCGACCGCTGCACTATTGCTTCTCGGAATTTTATATAATTGATTATAAGCCATAAAGGCGCCGATTGCCAAGACTACAGCGAAAAGGCCGTACGTGATATTCTTCTTGTTGTTCTCAATAAATTTTTCAGAACGCGAAACGATTTCTCCTACTTCTTTTTGCGCGCTCGTTTTTTTCTTCTCAGTCACTTTTTTTGCCATATTTTTCTATATTTATGATTTCCTTTATTCAATTTTAGCGCGCAAAAATAGTATTTTTTTATGAGAAAAACACAAATATTGCAAGATAATTTTTATATTTGTCGAGGCAATCAGTTTGCCGTAAGCATGTAAATCTATGATTATAAATAAATTATCTGTATTAAATTATAAGAATATTCCGCAGGCAGAAATTGAATTTTCGGTCAAAACGAATTGTTTTTTCGGCAATAACGGGATGGGTAAGACGAATTTGCTTGATGTGATCTTTTATCTTTCGTTTTGCAAGAGCCATAATAATACGCCCGACAACCGGATCATTCGTAACGGTGAGGATTTATGCGTTTTACAGGGTTTTTATGACTATGACGGTAAAGAGGAAGAGATTTTTTGTGCCATTCGTAACGGACAACGTAAGCAGTTTAAGCGAAACAAAAAAGAATATGAACGTTTGTCGGAGCATATTGGTTTGCTGCCGTTAGTGATGATATCGCCTGCCGATTCGGAGTTGATACACGGCGGGAGTGAAGAGCGTCGGCGTTTCATCGACATGATTATCTCACAGTATGACAAACCATATCTGAATGCGCTGATACAGTATAATAAGGCCTTACTGCAACGCAACATCCTGTTACGAAATCAGCATCAGGACGCTTCGGTATATGAGGCGCTCGAAATGCAGATGGTTACTTACGGAAGGTCTGTTTACGAAAAGCGTGTCGTGCTGATAAATCGTTTGATACCTATATTCAATGCGTATCATCACATGATTTGCGATTCGGGCGAAACGGTTGGATTATCGTATGTTTCACAATTAGTCGACGATAATTTCTTGCAGGCATTGAAGACTACGAGGTCGAAAGATTTGCAGACAGGTTATTCAACGGTGGGTGTACACAAGGACGATATCGAGATGACACTCAACGAACAGTTGATACGCCGCATCGGTTCGCAGGGACAGAACAAGACTTTTTTGATTGCTTTGAAATTAGCCCAGTTTGCTTATATCACCTCGGAGGGCGTGACAAAGCCTATCCTTCTGTTGGATGATATTTTTGATAAGTTAGACGCCTTTCGGGTAGAAAAAATCATCGACATAGTTAGCAGCGACCGTTTCGGCCAGATTTTTATTACCGATACAAACCGGAACTATTTAGATCGCATTCTTGAAACTATTGAGCAAGATTATTCATTGTTCAAAGTGGAGCACGGCGCGGCGAAAATAATGAACAATGAACAATGAACAGTGAATAATGAACAATGAACAATGATTTTTATGGAACGAAGGCAGACAGAAAAAATAGGAAAAGTGATGCAAGCGTTCTGGAAAGATAATCCGGAACTGTACCACCGTATGATGGAAGCGCGTGTTGTGCGTTTATGGGGCGAGCTTTTTGGCCCAGCTATTGCGCAGTATACAACGAATGTCTATGTGAAAAACCGGACGCTCTATATCTCCATGTCATCTTCAGTCGCCCGGAACGAGATGGCGTCCATGCGTAAGCGATTGGTTAAAGCGCTGAATAAACATGCAGGAGGGGATGTTATCGATGAGGTGGTTTTTTATTAATTACGAATTACGAATTACGAATTACGAATTAAGAACGCTATGATCAATTACGAATTACGAATTACGAATTAAGAACGCTATGATCAATTACGAATTACGAATTACGAATTACGAATTACGAACGCTATGATCAATTAAGAGTTATGAAATTCGTGTAAATTCGTGTAAATTCGTGGATAATTTTGGTAAAACCGTAGCGGTTTCTGTTATTATAAATGTCATTTTTTTGTCGTGAGGTTCGCAGGGGATAGAATCAATTAGTTGAAAATCATAGCATAATCCGATGGCCGGCTTGTCTATACCCGACAGATACCGGTCATAATACCCTTTGCCCCGTCCCAGACGGTTACAAGCTAAATCAAAGGCAACACCCGGGACGATAAAGAGGTCAATGTCTTCCGGCGGGACTAAATCTCGCGAGACGGGTTCCATGATTCCGAATGCGCCTTCATGCAGATTTTTATTTCCGGTATAGGGGTAAAAGTGCATATTATTGCCCGATATCACTGGCAAAACGATAAATTTCTTATTCAATTGTAAAAACATCCCTGATTCATGGTCTATTACGTATTTATCCATAAGTTCGTATGTCCGTACTTCATTACCTTTGGCACAATAGAGCGCAATACATTTCGCTTCCCTAAACAGCAGTGTTTGGGTGAGACGATCACAAATCATGCCGGATAGCAAGTTCGCCATCTTATCAGATAAACATCTATCTTTTAAATAATTATCGCGGATTTTTTGTTTTTGGCTTACCATATAATTATTATCGGTCAGGCAGACGGAAAAATTTTCCCGAAGATGTTATCACCTGAAATATAAGCGGAGCCAAGCGCTGTTTCTTCCTTATTTGATTCGATATACCGGTTGTAGATTTCAGGCTTCCAGATATCTTTTTTTATCACTTCAATGGCTTTGAGCATTTCAGGGTCATCTAATAAAAGGATCGGATAATAGCCGTCATAATCGAAAAAATGGCGCACAATAAAGGCATGTAAAAATATTTCAATTCGTTTTCCGGATATTTCCATGAGTGTCGGACGTTTTCTGATGCCTCTCGAAGCGGCATAATCGGCTAATTCGTCGAGGAGGGGTTGTTGTTTTAAGTACTCGTATAACGCTTTATAATCGTTGAATTGTTTTAGTTTTTGCTGATTATTATTCGAATAATCAAGAGTAAACTGATACAATGCGCCTGAATTATCGAGTTGTGCAAAATAGGAAGTATAACCGGTTGTATCGCTTGGGATAAAAATATCGGGCATGATTCCGCCTCCTCCGTAAACGGTTCGACCTCCAACGGTTTGATAAACGAGCGAATCATTCATTTTTATGCTATCGGCAGAAAAATATTCACCGTGCCAGTATCTATTTTGTAAATCCATGCTGTATTCTTCGCTTTTCCCAAGTTCGTAGTCTTTTTGGATACATCGTCCTGACGGTGTATAATAGCGTGCTATCGTTAATAATAATGCTGATCCGTCGGAGAGGTCAATTTTAGATTGAACGAGGCCTTTCCCGTATGAGCGTCGACCGATGATCATTCCGCGGTCGTTATCTTGAATAGCGCCTGCAAATATCTCGCTTGCCGAGCCGGATTGTTCGTTAATCAATACGACTAATGGTGCATCCTGACAGACGCCCTTGCCGTTTGAGGGCATATCCGTACGCGAGTATGAATTACCTTGCATATAAACCACCATTTCACCTTTTGATAAAAATTCATTAGTTAAAAGATAGGCGAACTCCATAAATCCTCCCGGATTATAACGCAGGTCGATGATAAAACCGGTAACGCCTTCCTTTTGTAGTTTGGCGATGGCTGTAAGGAATTCACTGTACGTGGAACGGGCAAACCTTGATATTTTGATATATCCGATCTTATCGGCGACCACATAGGATACATCGATGGTATGGTTGGGAATATCGCCGCGTGTCAGTTCGAATTGAATCAATTCGTCTGCATTACCACGTCGTATACCCAACAATACCTTAGTGTCTTTAGGGCCGCGCAAGGTGCGCAAGATGCGTGACTGGCTGATATTCTTCCCTGCGATAATGGAATCATCGACTGTCACAATGCGGTCGAACTGTTTTAAGCCGGCTTTTTCGGCAGGCCCTCCCGGTTCGATTCTGACGACCACAACCGTATCGGAAATTATATTAAACTGAATACCAATTCCTCCGAATGATATTTCGAGGTCTTCGCCGGCTGTTTCTACTTCCGAAGCAGGGATATAGGCAGAATGAGGATCGAGTTCGCTCACGATTTTCCCAACAGCGCTTTCGGCCAAGGATTTAATGTCAACAGTATCCACATAATTGGTGCTAATCACTTCAAGCGCTTCATTGATTTTATTTTGTTCGGAACGAAGAATTTTCAGATAAGGGTATTTAAGGCGGACTTTAGTTCCGGCGAAAAAACCAATATTCAGGCTTAGAAGCGTTAAGCATACAACCCAAAAGATGAGACTTTTCTTATTCATTTTATTTAATAATTATACTGTTTGTAATGCAATAAAATCTATAATAATTCCTGCCCGTTTCAGTAGATTGACCCCTTCTTCCATACGATACATATCGGAGAAAACAACCCGTTTGATACCTGCCTGTATAATGAGTTTAGCACACTCGATACAAGGTGAGGATGTGATATAGATCGTCGCATCTTTGCTGTTGTTATTCGAGGCTGCTACCTTTGTTATCGCATTGGCTTCGGCATGAAGGACGTATGGTTTTGTCACATTGTATTCATCTTCGCAGATATTTTCAAATCCGGAAGGGGTGCCGTTGTACCCGTCGGAAATAATCATTTGGTCTTTTACGATTAGGGCGCCTACCTGACGACGTTTACAATAGGAATTTTCAGCCCAGATTTTAGCCATTTTCAGGTAGCGTTCATCTACTATTTGTTGTTTTATCTCTTTTTCAGTAGCCATAATTTATCAATCGTCAAACATACGATTACAATGTCTAAAAAATCAATTTTTCCGTATCAGGCCCGTAGTAATCCCATTTCGCTGTAGCAGCGCATCAATGGTAGGCTGCTGGCAGCGGAAACGGATGTAAAGCCGGTTCGGATCGTCGGTATCGCCTTTACATAAGATATGCTCTAAGAAGGAGGCGGCAACAGCTCTGCTGAAGATGCCGGCTTCCTTGAAGGCGGCAAAAGCGTCGGCTTCAAGCACTTCTGCCCATTTATAGCCATAATAGCCCGCGGCATATTCATTGTCTGCAAATATATGCCCAAAAGAGGTCGATAGCAAGGTATTTGTCACTTCGGGCAGTATGACGGCCGGTATCCACGCTTCTTTTTCAAATGCTTCAAAGTCGCCGTCAAATGGATAACGCAAGGTATGCCAAGCCAAGTCTAACAGGCTGAAACTTAACTGACGACAACATTTATACCCGATATTAAAGTTTGTGGCATCGACAAGTTTCCGGACAATAGATGCAGGTATTTTTTCGCCTGTCTCATAGTGAGCCGCCAATATATCGAGAAACGATTCTTCTTTCAGCCAGTTCTCCATTATTTGCGAGGGCAATTCGGAAAAATCGGAAGCCACATTGGTGCCTGACAGGCTTTCATATTTGCATTTGCTCATCATGCTGTGCAGTGCATGTCCGAACTCGTGAAGGAAAGTCTCTACTTCGGAATAGGTTAGAAGCGAAGGTTTAGTCTCCGTAGGATGGCTGAAATTCATAACTATCGCGACATGTGGACGGTGGTCTTTTTCGTCGTCATCCATGTATTGCCCACAAAGATTACTCGTCCAGGCGCCCGACATTTTGGTAGGTCGCTGATAGAAGTCGGTATACAAAACAGCGATAAAGTTGCCTCTTTTGTCGAATACTTCATAGGCTTTTACATCCGTATGATAAACCGGTATCTTTTTGTTTTCCTTAAAAGTAATATCAAACAGTTTGGTTGCAAGATTAAAAATCCCTGTCCTGACCCGTTCCACTTCAAAATAGGGACGCGTCATCTCATCGTTTATATTGAAATGCTGGCTTTTAAGTTTTTCCGAATAATAATCCCAGTCCCAAGGCATAACCGTGAAGTCATTCACGTTTTCACGTCCGGAAACGAATCCCTGTATCATGTTGTACTCGTTGACGGCAAGCGGTTTATAGTAGTTGAGCAATTCCTGCAGAAGGTCTGTCACATTATCTTCATTATTTGCCATACGGTCTTTCAGCACATATTCCGCATAGTTGTTGAAACCCATCATACGCGCAATTTCCAACCGGATATTGACGATCTTTTTTACGATTTCCTTATTGTCATATTCATTGTCGTTATTGCCTATATTCGTTCTTGCACGATACATTTTCTCACGTAGCTCCCGGTTATCGGCATCGCGCATAAACGGGAAATAGATTGGCTCTGAAAGCGTAAATAGCCAGCCGTCCTTATCTCTGTTTTTTGCTTCCAATGCAGCTGCTTCAAGTATATCTTCCGATAATCCCGAAATATCGCTCTCATTAGTCAGCAACAATTCAAAGTCATGCTCATCTTTCAGTACATTTTGATTGAATTTCAGCTCTAACAGGTCCAGTTCGGTACTGATCGAGCGATACCGAATTTTATTTTCCTGTGAAAGATTGGCTCCTTTGTCGAAGAAATTGTTGTAAGTTTTTTGCAGCAAACGCGAATCTTCCGTAGACAGGTTTAGCGCTTTACGTTTTTGATACACTGTTTTCACGCGCGAAAATAAGGTGTCATTCAAGTAAACATTGTGGCTGCAATCGGATATGGCAGGTAAAATTGTTTGTGCGATTTCAAGCAGGTCATCATCATTTTCGACATCAATCAGTCCATAGAAAGCGCCCGAAACACGTTTGAGTAAGAATCCGCTTCTTTCGATTGCAACAATTGTATTTTCAAATGTAGGAGGTTCGGGGTTGTTGATGACCTGAATTATTTCTTTGTTATATTGATCGCATCCCTCAAGAAAAGCAGGGATAAAATGTTCGTTTTTAATTTTATTAAACGGAATTGTCTCGCGAGGCGTCTTGTACCTGCTTAATAAGGGATTAACTGCACTTGACATGCTAAAATAAACCGCTGATAATATGATTAGCACAAAAATTTTTCGCATACGATTAGTCTTTGAGAATGCAAAGATAGTACAAGTTAAACGTAATACAAAAAAAAATTGTTTTTTTATTTGATTGTTATATTTTTATATTTCGAGGTGATAGAGATATTCTCGAAATTATTTCTGTCTATATTAAAAACAATTATTTTTTCCTGGTCAGGGTCGAGTTCATAATGATGCGTTTCACCTGTCAGTATGCCATCGACATACATCCACAGTTTGCCTGTATCGGTCAAGCTGCCGTTGTTTTTCACCTTGATGGAAATGTTCATCTTTTTACTGACAAGGTTCTCTTCCAGTCCTTGACAGGAAATGTCAAAGTCTGCAGCAAACAAACGGGGATAATCGATGGTTGTATTGACCCCTTCGGATGATTTTGTAAACCCTACGTTATCTTTAATCCGGTCGCCAGCCTTGTAAGACGGACTTGTTCCTCCAACCATGATTTTAAATTCTCCGGGTTCGACAACGCGGTCCATCTTGTCGTTCAGTAATGAGAGTTGGTAAGGCGTCAACCGAAAAGTCACTTCCTTTGATTGTTGTGGCGTCAAGCTGATTCGTGTAAAGTCTTTCAATTCCATCACACGCGTTTTCACGCTGGCATACATATCGGTAACATACAACTGTACGACTTCATCGCCTTCGCGTTCTCCGGTATTCGTCACCGTTGCCTGTACTGTAACACTCCCGTCATCGTGGATAGTTGTTTTCAGGTTGGAGTAATTGAAATTTGTATAACTCAATCCGTAGCCAAAGGGAAATAACGGATAGAATTGCATATCGGCATATTCATAGCGACGTCCGGAGGTCTTGAAATTGTAATAGAGCGGCAACTGTCCTACATGACGCGGAAAAGTCATCGGCAGACGACCGGCAGGATTATAGTCGCCGAACAGCACATCAGCCGTAGCATAGCCTCCTTCCTGTCCGGGGAGCCAGTTGACAAGGATTGCAGCACAATGTTCGGCTGCATACGACAAATTGTAGGGACGACCGGCTTGCAAAATAAGAACAACCGGTTTTCCTGTTTGGCATACTTCCTCTAACATTCGTTGTTGGTAGCCGGGTAATACCAATGTAGCCAGGTCATTATTTTCGCCCGATGTCCTGACAATACCCCGTGCTCCTTCGCTCGATGTACAGTCGCCTAATACCATCACCACGACATCCGACTTGCGGGCGGCGGCTAAAACCTTGTCGATTTCATACGTTCGTGTAGCAAAAAATTCGCATCCTTTTTCATAAAGAACAGCTGTAGTTGCTCCGACAGTCGCCTTAATACCTGTCAACACCGATTTCAACTGTTCCGGCTGTAGTTTTTGCGTATAATCGCCCGGCTGTAGGTCGTCGGCTCCCGGCCCGACAACGGCAATTGTTTTGATTGTTTTCGAAAGCGGCAGGATGTTGTTTTTATTTTCGAGCAAGACAATGGATTCACGCGCCGCTTTACGGGCGACAGCCTGATGTTCGGGACTGTTCCATCCGGGATAAATCTTGTTCCAGTCCAACGGTTTGGAAGGATTGTTTTCAAAAAGCCCGTTGCGGAAGATCACCCTTAACATGCTACGACATACATCATCCAAGTTTTCCATGTTGATACCGCCATTTTTAGCAGCTTCAATCACATCTTTGTTGTTATATGTGTCGCCGCAGTTGGTGGCGATACCGGCTGCGAGCGCCTCATTGGCTGCCTCGATAAAATCTTTTGCCGTATAATGTTTGCGTGCGGTCATGTTGCCTAATGCGCCGCAGTCGCTGACGATATACCCTTCAAACCCCCATTCTTCGCGCAGAATACCGTGCAGAAGTTCTCTGTTTTTAGCGACCGGAACGCCCTGATAGTCATTGTATGACATCATGATCGACTGACAGTTGTATGTCTTAATGACATGCCTGAAAGGAACGAAATGCACCTCGCGTACTTCCCTTTCGGAAAGTCCGATGTCATGCGAATCGCGTCCCCCTAACGGCGCGCCATGGACAGCAAAATGTTTGGGTGTAGTCAACAATCCTTTCGACTGAAAACCTTTGATCCATGCGCCGCCAATTTCGGAGACAAGTACGGGGTCTTCGCCGTATGTTTCTTCACAACGTCCCCACCGGGCGTCCTGTGCTACATCAAGCACAGGCGACCATGCCTGTAGCGTATTCGCACTGACGGTTTCTTCGCCGATAGTGGCCGCTACTTCTTCCGTTAATTGCTTGTTCCATGTTGCCCCCATACCGATAGACTGCGGGAAAATTGTAGCTCCTGTTCCATACGAAAAACCGTGAATGGCTTCTACTTTATTCAGGAAAGGAATACCTAAATGCGGTATGCCCGGTATGCCCCATCCTTCGCGTATCAGTTCCATTTTATCGGCAGGCGTCATGGCAGCCAGCGCCAATTCTACACGTTCTTCCACAGGAAGTTGGGCATTTCGCCAAGGCTGGTCGCTATCAGCCGTTTGCTGTTTTACGGCTGCTTCGTCATACAATAATGAAATCTCATTGATTTTTACCGGAGCGGATAAAATGTTGCTTTTAAAGACAATTTTAACATGTGCGCCATATTTTGGTGCGAAGACAAGCGAAAAAGTCTTGTTCCCCTTCACTGTATAGCTTACCGCCTCCCCCAGATTCATAGGGTCGTAGGTAATGAAAATATCAATGAGACGCTGAATGTCTTTAGAGTTAATACCGGTAGCATCCATTCTAAGCTCCTTTACATCGCCCGGAGTTTGTAACGTGAGCATCAATGATTGTTCGTGCTTTAAATCGTTTGCTCCCAATTGCCAGCCGGTTGACGTGTTTCCGTCGAAAGCCAGCGCAGCCTGTCCCGGCTGAACCGAAGCCGAAACTGAAGTAATCCCTTGCTGTTGTGCATGAAGCGTAAGTGAAAGGGATAAAATAATTAATACAAAATAGCAGGTCTTCATAAAAAAATATTTTAGATAATAAATTGATTTTTTTCGTTTAACAAAAATAGTGATCACAAAAATCATGCAAAGCTAAGGAAAAAGAATTAATCGGATAATTAGAAAATGACTTAAAATTACTTGAAAACACAAAAATTTTGAAAATAAACTTTATCTTTGTCGCGTAAAAAAATTATTAAATGTTTCAGATGAAGAAAATTGGGTTTGTAGTCATGCTTGTATGTATGGCTTTGTTTGTCGCTTGTAACGACAAAAAAAACAGTTATGTAGTAACAGGAACTGTTCCGGAAGGTATTGAGAATGGGGCGGTTGTATTTATGACAGATTATGATTCCGGTCTGATCATTGATAGCGCCTCGGTATCGCAGGGTAAATTTATATTCAAAGGTACAGCCGACAAGGCCAGGGCAATAAGTCTGTCGCTCGGATACGATTTGCAAGCCGATGCGATTTTAGACAAGGGAACGCTGTCGATAGACATGTCCGACCCCTACAGCGCCAAAGGTAATCCCCTGACAGAGAAGCTGAATGAATTTTATTTTCAATGTTCGGAGGCTATTTTGCTGACAAGGAATACACTTGCCGAAATGGACGAATCGCTAACGGAAGACGAAAGAACGCAATTCGAAGATGCGCTTTTCGAAAATCTTTTTAACGAACTCGACGAAATACCGAAAAGTTACTTGGAAGCACATCCTAACGATGTGTTAGGGGCGATGATTTTTTATATATGGATGCAAAATCAACGAAATCCGACAGCCGAATGGTTTATCGAAGCCACTCGGTTTGTGGGTGACAATGTGTTGGATTTTGGCCCTGTAAAACAAATGGCCGACTTTATGGATAAGATGAACAAGACAGCTGTTGGAATGCCTTTTGTAGATTTTACGATTGAGTATGGCAACCAGGATGGGTCATCTGCTTCGCTTTCCGATTATGTCGGCAAGGGCAAATATGTGTTGGTAGATTTCTGGGCTTCCTGGTGTATGCCTTGTCGGATGGAGGCTCCTGTACTTGCCGAAGTATATAAAAAGTACAAAAGCGACCGGTTCGAGATATTAGGTGTTGCTGTGATGGACAGGCGTTTGGAATCAATCAAGGTGATTAATGATGACGGATATACATGGCCTCAGATTTTGGATGCGCAGGCTATCCCGCTTGAATTGTATGGTATACAGGCTATCCCGCATATCATCCTGTTTGGACCCGATGGGACGATTCTGGCTCGTGAGTTACGCGGGGAAGCAATAAAGACCATCGTTGCCGAAGTGATGAGATAAAAAAAAGGAAGCCGTCAGGCTTCCTTTTTTTTTCATACATCTATTCTTCCGCAGGTTTTGCTGAAAACCGTATCGCGCTAAAGTTGTAAGAGCCGCTACGGAACATGTATTTCACCTTGCGACGACCCTCCGTCAGGGTCAGGATAGGCGCTTCCGAATTACCGGCTCGGCTGTGATACCAACGATAGTCTTGGTAGCCGCCGTTACGATTCAGGGGTATGTTATTGTCGGTAACCAATACCCCGTCGACCTCAAGGGCATAGCCCTCTACGGCGTTGCCACTGCCATCTACCGAAACATACAGGTCGAAGACATATTCGCCGGTTTGTTCGACGTCAATGGAGTACATAAGCCATTCGCCGCCATTGGTCCACCCGATATTTGAACCATACATGCTCTGGCCTGTTTCTATATCCACCGTACAATTAGGATCGCCAAGACCTGAACGATAGTTTCTCAGATCGCCATCGTGTGAATCGCTGTCAAACCAGGCTTTGTTTTTGCCGCCTAAGTCAAAATCAGCAGCGACCACCACAAGGTACTTGGTAGGGTCTGGCGTAAGTACCCACGGTCTGATAGGAATTACATCCGACACCTTCACATTAACGGTTTTTACAATCCCGTTGATGTTACAACTTACGCTGGTTTCTCCCAGCTTCAAACATTTGACATAACCTGCATAAGAAACAGTAGCCACATCGGGGTCCTCGGTAGTCCATGTGGCGATACCCATGTCGTTGGCATCCGTCGGCACGGGGATGATCTTGATTTCCTGAATGCCGCCGACAGCCAACTCCATCCAAGTAGCGCTCAATGAGTAATCGACTAAGGGGATTCTCACCACGGCTGTAAGAGGCACCGTGCAGGTAATGTCGCCTGCGCGGGCGACGATGTCAGCCGTTCCGCGACCTTTAGCCGTGACCAAGCCGGACGAACTGACAGTGGCTACATTCTCATCGCTGCTCGTCCATGTGAACGACAGATTGGTGGGATTGGCTCTGAGTTGGAATGTTTCATCCACAAACAGACTCAATGACTGCACATTAGGGGTGGCTTCGTATTCGATGTTCTTTTGTGCGAAATTGTCACATCCTGTGAACAGGGGCAACATGAGGCACAGCCCTAAAATAATACAATTGATTTTCATATACTTTAAATTTTAACTGGTTAGTATTTAATTTAAAAATCTCGGATTTTTTACGTTTTCTATGTACTCTACCCGTATTTCTTCCGTGATACGTACCGATCTGCCGCCCGAATCGATATAACGGTAATTAAGCAGGAGTGACTTGTAGATGCGGTAACCATCGTCATCAGTGTCTATGGCTATGTTCGGATAGTCGGGATCGTAGTCGGGGTCGTCCTCTGTTACCTGCTCTACCTCTATCGTTCCAAAAGGACTTATAATTACGGGGCTGCCTGTTTTAACTATGCCATCGATTTTGTAGTCGGCCATATTGTCGTTTATTTGCACAGATATCGCGAAGGCTTTGAAATTTGAGTTGTTGGAGTTGTCTCTTTCGCTTTCTGTGCCTGCCATCAGGCGTACTGTGGTGGCGGCTAAAGGATACAGGTTCTTGTTGATGTAAATATTTGTCGGTACCATGCCGGCTTCGTACCGAAGGCCGCGGCTCACATATGGAGTGCCGTTATAAGTACACCACCAGTTTTTGGTGCGTACCTCATACAAAATCGTACCTTTTTCCATGTTCAATTCGCCTGTATTGTAGGTGTCTACGCGCATGGGGATATAAAAGACGCTGTCGGGAGACAGTCCTTCCGCTTTGATTGTCACAGGCAAAGATGCTTGGGTTGTGCCCGCGCGGATGGTCATTGTGTAACCGTCAAAGCTGTATTTGTCCGTATTCAGAGCCTCGACATACCTGTCGCGGTCTTCCTGAAACAGACTGATATTGTAGTTCTCTAATACATCCTTGTCTTCTACCATTGTGATGACAATATCACTTTCACAGAACTTGCTGCCGCCAAGCGATGCGGATATGTACCCTGTGGAAAGGGGCATGCGGTAGTCGTGTAGCACCCTGAACACATTATCGTCTCCACTCACGATGGCAAACGTATTCTTGTATTGTTCCCTTTCGAACACCTCATCCCTGTCGCATGATGTCGCCGTATTAAAAAGGACGACCATTAATATGATTTTAATATAATGTTTCATAATTCTTATGATTTAAATTTTAAAATATTATTCTTCCCATCCCGGATTTTGGTCTAAGGAAGGAAGCCTTCTCACTTCTGCTAACGGAAGAGGTACCAGTATAAGTTTGCGGTTGACGATCCTGTTCCTGACATAATTGGTTGAAGGCATGGTGCGGCGGTAAAAAGCGTCTCCGTCGCCTTCGGCGTTCATCCCCATGATGGTTTCATATTCCGATTCCTCATACTTGCCCCAACGGCGTACGTCATAATAGCGCCGGTTCTCAAAAAGAAGTTCGATCATGCGTTCCTTTTCGAGCAGTAGTTGCGTGGTGTAGGGGTTGCTAAGTTCTGTTTGAGTAGGCGCCGGCAAACCCGCACGGTGACGTACTTTACCAATAGCTAATCTCATTTCTTCAATGTCGCGACTGAAAGTCTGCGGTATGCCATCTGTTAAATCTATGGTGTACGCAGTGGTCAGGTTGTTGAGCGCTTCGGCATACGACAATAATATTTCGGCATAGCGGATAATGCCGAAAGTCTTTGCTACACGTCGGTTATTATCACCCTGAAAAGCGTCGTCTATGTGCACATATTTCGTAAGGACATAGCCCGTTGGCGGATATTCGGTGGAGGATGCGATTCGTCCGTTAGGGGAGCTTCTGTTGTAGAGTATGTTGTGATCGACGGTGCTGGTGGCCGAACGCAGCGACCAGTAGCGGTTACTGAAACCAATGGAAGCATAGAACCTCATTTCGCGATTAATATACATATTGTACACATCCGCATTGAGCCGGTAGCCCGAAAAATTGTCTGTTAACTCGGAGTATCCGGTTTCGCTGTAAGGGTAATCTTCGCTGGAATCGTTGATGGTACGGCCGTCGAACATGTAGTAGGCGTCTATTACTTTTTGGGTGACGCACATGCTGTTCCATCCGCCGTTTGATCTGGGAAAGCAGGAGCGGATGTTATTGGCCAATTCATTGGTGTTGCGTCCCCACACCATTTCAGGATTAGTTTGGAGTACGGCTTCGCCTGAGAACACATCCGAATAGGATTTAAAATGGTCGATACCTGCGGCGCCTCCCTGTAACCACGGTTTGTAATAATCGGGGTCAGTGGTGATGCCTTCCGGCATGGGTTTGGGTGGAAGGAGATTACTTGGCAGCGCGACATACAGATCATACAGGCTCATGTCGATCACCCTTTTAGCTGCTGCTGCGGCTATTGCCCAGCGACGCTCGTCGTATGTCTGATTTACATAATACACCCCGTCTGTTTTTCGCGTCCAACGGCTGAAGTAGAATCGTGCGGCATCGCCGCCGTTGTATAACGGGCTGGCGTGAATCAGGCGTAGCCGCGCAACCATTCCATAAGCGGCGCCGCGAGTAGGACGTCCCTGTTCCATTACGCTTTGTTCTAATGGAAGGTAGCGGGCTGCTTCTTCAAACTCGCTACAGATGTATTCTACTGTCTCGTCGTAGGTACTGCGCGGACGATCATAGTATTCTAATGACTCGTTGTTACTCACAATCTCGTCGCCCAGCAAAATGGCTGGTCCATAATCTATCGCTATCCGATAATAGGCGTATGCACGGAAAAAACGTGCGTAACTGTTCAATATGTTTCGTTCCGTGGGAGTCAAATCAACAGCCTCCGAACTGCGTGCAAGCAGCGTATTGCAACGGCGGATGATGCGGTACATGGTACCCCACACATCGCCCGGTAACGGGTTGGATGCCGAATAACGGCCCAATACATATCGCATACCCGGATAACCGTTTTCTTCGGCAAAGGCGGTAAAAGCCTCGTCGGTGGCTAACGGGCCGGGGGTTACGCCGCCACGGATGGCGTCGTTACTTTCATCCGGAAACTGCGTGGCTATGTCCCACAAGTATGCTTGGGTATAGCGTTTGTTTGAAAAAACGGAATCTAACTTCAACTCATCGCCGAAATACTTGTCGATGCTCAGGTAGTCGCAAGAGGTCAATACCGCCCCGGCGACCGTTAATAATAAGATGATGATATTTTTCATTACTTGAATCATTACAGGTTAATATATAATTGCAGTGCGTATGTTGTCGGAATCGGATAAACCAGTCCGCCTCGCCTTGCCTGTTCGGGATCGAAAATTTTGACTTTATCCCACGTATAGAGGTTGTTACCTACTAATTGCAGGTCGATGGATGCGATGCCTGCTTTCCTAAGAAAATCAGCCCTATAATTATAATTGATGGTTACCTCCTGCACGCGCAGATAACGGGCGTCACCTTTCCAGAAGTCGGACAGTTGTGCGTTGTTGGTATTGCTACCATATTGCAATCGCGGGAAGCGCGCATTCGGGTTTTCGGCTAACGAAACGTCGATACCGTTTGCTTCGGCATATTCTTTAGGTATCCATCGATTGGCAGGATCGTTGACAATAGTCAACACATTGCCTATCCGTCCCTGGAAAAAGGGTATATAACCCGGACCGTTGTTTTCCTGTCCCGAATAGAAGAAGTCGGTCTTGCCTGTTCCTTTGAACAGCACGCCTACCGTTAGGGCTTTGTAGCGGAACTCACCGCCAAAACCGTACATCAGCAGCGGGTAGGTACTGTACGAAAGCGGTATCATGTCGTCGGTATCGATTCTCCCGTCGCCATTTATATCACGATATTTAATATCGCCCGGCATCACCACCCCAAAAGCCGTCTGTATGGCGCTGGTGGCTATGTCGTCTTCGTCTTTAAACAGTCCCAGCGACTGATAACCGCGCAACGCATCGTGGGGATAGTCCGACCGTTCCTGATAGGGGTATCTTGGGTTGGCCTCTTCCCAGTTTTCAATGTTATTTTTCGAATAGGTGTAATTACCGCGAACGGTAACACTCATATCCTTCGACAGCTCGAAAATATAACTGATATTACCATCGCTACCGTAACTGCGCATCTTACCTACGTTACCGTAGGGTAATGTCACCAAACCGGCATATTGGGGTACTTGCACCCGTTGTTGAAAAATACCATCGCGTATATCATTGAAGAAGTCGACTGTGAAGGATAATTTCTCATTGAAGAATCTTCCATCAATGCCAAGGTTGGATTTGGAAGCTTTTTCCCATGCGAGATTATCAGCGCCGATTCTCGATTCCCTGACTGTTTCTACCGCAGACAGGCTTCCCCAAGGCTGACCCATGCTTTGGGAGATAGTTGTAAGGTAGGGGTAGCGGGTATCGCCGGCTAACCGGTCGTTACCTACGGTACCATAAGAGGCGCGTATTTTAAACATATTCGCCCAGGGCATATGTTCGCTCACAAACTTATAACTGGTAGGTACCCAACCTACAGCCACCGCAGGGAAAAAACCGAACTGTCTACCGGGCTGAAAGTTTTCCGAGCCGGTATATCCGAAGTTGAAGTCGATATTGTAAGTGTCTTTATAGCCGTATGTCAACCGGCTTGAAACGCCCATGTAACGTTTGGGGATAGCGCTCAGGTTGGAGGACCCTTCGCTTGCCTTCTTCTCGTCGCTCATATAATAATATATTAATCCCGTTACGCGGTGGTCGACGGCAAAAACCTGTTCATAGCTCAGGTTGCTTTCAAAATGGAACTTACGATACTGGTTTGTACCCTGAGTATAGAAGGGTCGCTGCTCGGAACGGGTCATCATGGTGACTAATCGACCGTAACTGTCGCGCGTATCCGCAGCATACAACGCCGGAGATACGGAACGCGTCTCCTCGAAAAAACTGTTCAGGTCGTATGACCCCTGTATCCTGAGTTTCAGTCCTTTGAGGAACATTTCCAAGTTTTGATTATACGCCAGGTTCACCTTTCCGCGATATTCCTGGTTCGACCTCCGTCCCATCTGATTGATCATTACTTCGGGCGAAATGAACATATCGCCGCCGGCTAAAGCCGGATACTGTCCGTTGGAATAACGCACCGGTAGCAGCAACGGATTGAGGCTTGCCTGTGACGACCAGATATAGTCGGTATTGGCAACGCCGGGGTTGTTCGTGATGGCCAAAAAGCCGTCGGCGCCAATAAATACGGTAGCCGAAGGCGACAGTTGCAAGTCGATGTTGGTACGGTAGTTATACGTATTGTAGCCGGCGTTGGCAGCATATACATTGCTCTTGTCGTAATTATAGGCGGCGTCATCCTTGCTTGCGCCCAGACTGACAAAATATCTCGCCGCTTCGGCGCCGCCCTGTGCGCTGATATAGTAGCTCTGCTTAAAAGCCGATCTTTTCAGTATTTCTTTCTGCCAGTTCACGTCAGGGAACAAATCGGGATCGGTACCATATCGAATCACGTCCAAGTCCATGTCAGAATATACCGAATAATCGCCGCGCACCTCAAGCGCTTCGTTCACTAATCTAGCGTAGTCATAGCCACCCAGATATTTCGGCAGCCTGTTCAGTTGCGAAATGCTGAAATTAACACGTCCTGTAATGTTCAGTTTACCGGCTTGTCCTCTTTTAGTCGTAATCAGCACTACGCCGTTAGCGCCCCGTACGCCGTAAACTGCCGTAGCCGAAGCATCCTTCAGCACGGAGAAACTCTCTACGTCGGCAGGGTCAATGCTGTTGATGTTACCTTCCAATCCGTCAATGAGCACCAACGCGGAAGCGTTAGCGCCAAAGGTACCGATACCGCGTATCCAAAACTCGGATATGTTTTTGCCCGGCTCGCCGCTGGTTTGCATCGAGATAACGCCTGCCACGCGTCCCCCCAGCAGGTTGGCCATGGAGGGCGTAGCCGGACTTTGCAGGTCCTGTACGTTGACGGTGCTTATGGCGGCTACCGTTGAGATTTTACGCTGGACAGCGCCCAACGCTGTTACTAC
>JGI24702J35022_10000748_pt1 | contig 20039 bp, 18 predicted proteins | sample TergutTh196P4_FD_35022 | JGI IMG/M metagenome (IMG submission 35022)
CAGTTTTGGATATCCGCTTCATACATGCCATAACTGGCGGTTGCTTCGAGTTTGGCCTGATCTGGGAAGTTGTAACCCATGTGGATGGTAGTCCAACTGCTGTGTGCCTCATTAAAGAAAATATCGGCGATCTGTTTGCGTTCTTCCGGCGTGGCGCCCATCAGGATACGACCCTGTTCGCGTTTTTCGTAGAGTGCATCGTACCACGCTTCGTTCTCCGCGGCGATACCCTCGAAGCCGAGCTTTTCAGCCTCCAGCAACATCTTCTTGGCTTCCTCCATATAGTTGGGCGTATCGTTTACGGTAACAATAGCAATATACAGTTTTGCATTACCCGATGTTGCAGGGAGTTTTGCGTTCACTGCCACACCCGGTGTATTGGCGTCTCTTCCTTGGATAGAGGGAATCGTCCCGAGATTTTTTGCTAATCCTAAGGCGGTCACTTCTGCATTAGCGCCGGAAACCATCCCCATCATGACGTAGCGAAATCCTTGTGGAAATGTTTTTTCCTTAGGGAACACCTGATGCACCCAGAAGAAGCGTCCGTCCACTCCGGTTGTAGGAGGCTCGAACAGTCCGTTTATCTCCTTGTCGGCATTGAAATCATAGTATTCAACAGGCTTGTTTATGTCTGCCGGCTGGAATTGTACTACTTTTTTATAACTGCCGTCGGGGTTCATATAGCGAAGGTGTCCCTGATCCTGATGCCGGAAGATGCGAAAGGAGATGGGTTTTGTAAGACCTTCATACGAGAGATCCAGCGCCGTTATGTTGCGCTTCATCCCCATAACATAATTCAGATTGATTTTTTTTTCACCCTTGTTCACACTTACGTTAGTCACGCCGTTCTTCATTTGCTGAACAGATTCCGGTTGGGGCGCATCCTCAAATTCTTCGGCCTTTACGATTATTTGTCCGACCGATTTCTGGCAGGGGAAAGGATAGACTAAAGACCATGTTGTGGGATTGGAACCTCCACCACGTTCATCAAGTATTAAATAAGTTGGACGATTACTGCCGGACATAGGCATGGGGTTGGCGTCTTTGTTAACTTCCATATAGGCGCCCCGCATCATTTCGTCCATCGTAACACGTTCCCTGTCAATATACCGTCGGTCGAACACATCGGTTTTCAACAGGCTCATGGTTATTTCATGGCCGCCACCCCAGATGGCGGCTTTGGTAGTGGGAGTAGAGATGCTTGCATTAACGATGTACCCACCTCTTCCTCCGGGATTTGTGCGGTTGAGTCTCTGCGGCGGGGAAGATTTGGTCTTGGCAAACTCCTTCAAAGTCATTTCCTGTGCAAATATTTCGTCAATAATTGCTTGCGATTTGGCCTCCTTTTTGCAACCGGAGAAACCTACCGTTAAAAGCAATCCGATTAAAAAAACCGATAAAAATTGAATTTTCATACGTAAAATAATTATGAATTATAAATTATGAATTATGAATTATGAATTATTAGTTTTACATTAACGCTTGGATGTAAGAGAATTACATTTTTGTTTCATACGTTAATATTTTATTTTATACGATTAAGTTTTGCATCCAAGCGAATGGTTTCGCCNGCTTTCATATTTAACTCCATTCTTTTTTCTCCATANCGGATTTTAGCGCTATTTGCAATCTTACTTTTAATGGTTGCACTTACTAAATATTTATCTTTCCAGATCATGCTCACTTCAAAACCTCCTTCGGCGCATAAACCGGTAATAGTTCCTGATGGCCAGATGTCGGGCAAAGCAGGCAAAAGTTTGATTTCACCGGAATAGCTTTGCAAAAGCATCTCTGCTACGGCAGCCGTATATCCAAGGTTGGCGTCTATCTGAAAAACATCGCCTCCACCACTAAACAGATTAAGGTGTGTCCGGCTAACCAATGCTTCAAGATATGACGGGATTTTTTCTTTCTCACCCAGTCGCGCCCATAGGGCGGCATACCAGGCTCCTACCCATCCTCCGCCGGCTGGTCGTTCGTCGGTGCGATTTACCATCAATGTTTTGACTGCCTGAGTCAATTCAGTATTTTTTTCGAGAGTAAACTGATCTCCCGGGTACAACGGATAATACGGCGATGTATTATGACGGGGAGGCGACTCGATAAATTCTTTGAAATACTCAAGAAACTGTCCTTTTTGGTTATTTTTACCAATTTGGTATGGATACAATTGGGCGAGTTTGCCAGCTAAGACGGGAGAAAAATCAACATCAACCTGAAGGAGTTTTTGCGCCTCGATCGTGTTTTGGAACAATTCCCGTATAATAGCCATATCCAATGAAGAAGCCATCCCCATTCCGGCGTATTTCTGTTGACCGTGTTCATCTATGTAAATAAACTGGTTTTCGGGAGAATTGCTTACTGGAGTCACCCAACGTTGGTTATCCTCCACAAGCCAACTATTATAAAACTGTGCAGATCCTTTCATGATGGGATAAGCTGTTTCTCTTAAAAAACGGATATCTTTTGTATAAAGGTAATGTTGCCATAAATGCCGGCAAAGCCATCCGCCGCCCATTGGCCAGAAAGAAATAAAACCATACCAGTCCACCGGATGAGCTCCACGCCAGAGTGATGAGTTATGATGAAGAACCCAGCCCGGAAGTTTATACATATCGCGGGCAACCCGGTTGCCTGTAACCGAAACATCTTTCAGAAATTGGAACAAAGGTTCATGACATTCGCTCAGATTGGTNAATTCAGCCGGCCAGTAATTCATCTGCATATTAATATTGATTGTATAGGCGCTTGCCCAGGGNGGTATGATATCAACACACCAAAGTCCTTGTAGATTGGCCGGTTGGCCGCCTTCTCGGGAACTGGAGATCAACAGATAACGACCAAACTGAAAATACAGTGCAGCAAAGGAGGGATCGGACAAAAGCGAATAATTTGTCTTACGTTCCTCTGTTGTCANCTTGGTCTTACTTTGAAGATCGGGTATTTGTAACGAAACCCGGTTGAATAAATTCTGATAATCTGAAATATGATTTCTTAGGAGTTGGTTATACGATTTTTGATTCAACTTGGATAGTGTGGTTTGATTCAAAGTTGCCGGATTTAATCCTTCCGTTATGGGGTCTTTATCAAACCCATTGAAACCGGTGGCTACAGCCACTGCAATCACTACTTCTTGCGCATTTTTAACAGATAGTCCTTCCTCGCCGGCTACTACCTGCCCATCGCAATGCAGAATTCGCAGTTTAGTTTCAAACTTTATTCCTTTACCGTTATAAATGACCGGAATAGGTCTCCCTGTTTTCGGGTCTGTAGAAAAAATAACATCTGTTCTTCTCTTTCCGTTTTTATCCCATACCTCCGGATATTTCCATTGTTGTCCCCATTCTTCGACCCACTCAAAAGTACGGCGCAAAGCAAATCCGGGAACTTGTCCGNTAAAAGTAAGTTCTTTTGTATCTGTCGAANAGCGAGCGGTCGGGTGTACCGATTCCATCTCTATTTTGAAATTTAATTTTCCTTTTTTGTCCGATTTCAATTTAATGATTAACGCATTATCTGGATGNGAAAGGAATATTTCACGCGTAAAACCTACTCCNCCTGCTTTATAGCTCACTTTTGCCGTTGCGCTGGTTAAATCCAACTCACGGGTATAATTTACACAATCATCCTGTCCTGAAAAACGAAATATCAGATCGCCTAAGGGCTGATAACAAGGAACTGCCGGTCCGGTAACATGCTTGGTAGAATACTCGTCGGCATCGGCATATTCCCCATTTCGGATCATTCTTGTCAGAATATCAATATGCCTTGCTATATTGGGCAATGTGTCGAAAATGGGGAATTCCCTCGAATATAATGTGGATTCGTTCAGTATGATCCGTTCTTCGGAAATACCTCCAAGCACCATTGCGCCTATTCTTCCATTTCCAAGCGGCAGGGATTCCAACCATCCGGTTGCCGGCTTGGTATACCATATTTTCAGATTATCCGCCGGTTTTGCGACAGAATTCGTATTAATACCGTTAATTATTAAAAGGGAAATGACCGCTAATGCAAATACACTTGTCCTATTCTTCATATTATCATAAATTTATCAATGGAAATATTTCAAAAAATTAACAAAAGACAGCAGCGTTTTTTATTGCTGCTGTCTTTTATTTTGATAACTAATTAATTAGGATAACCTTGATTTTGTGTCAAATTGGCATTTACATTTCTGTCTCTTTCTGTTTGGGGAATGGGCCATAAATTATGGTAATCCTGAATACCCAATCCCGGACGGAGCGGATTGTCGTTGTATTTTCTTACGTATTCAACTAATTTTCCAAGTCGCACCAAGGTGATCATTCTCCATTCTTCGGTATAAAGTTCCCTGACTCTTTCATCAAGGATATAGTCTATGGTGACTTCTCCGGGGGTTACAGGAATAGCGCTTGCCCTGTTACGAATCATGTTGATATCATCTGCGGCTTTATCCGGTTGATTAAGACCCAAATAGGCTTCGGCCCGCAATAAATACGTTTCAGCCAGCCGGAAGGCATACAAGTCTTTGTGAGTCTGTCCGCCACCCGATCGTGCGAGATCGGTAAAATGTTCTAAAGGCGCCGCCACTTTCATAAAATAAGGGAAAAGATATTGAACGGTATCCATCATCGGGTCTGATCTTGTCACGCCTGCTTCTGCATACAACGACCATTCTATTTTCTGTCCGTGATATTGGGACGCCGGTTGGTCAAAATAAAAATTTCGTTTGATGTTATGCTCCGCATTCCTCTGATCCACGTCCCAATTACCGTTCCCCCATATATCATAGAGGACATAACTTGTTGGCCGGCACCACGAAACAGGTCGCCCAAGGGTATCGGAATAACCTATATAGGCATTGTTATAAAATTCACCCCGAAAAGCCAGAAAACCATCAGGGGTATTGCCCAGCCGGTAATAAGCGGGACCAAACATACGTTCCCCCGGATTTTCGGTTCCCCCGATAATATTCGGTTCTACCTGTATCACCCAAATGCCCTCAGTATTTTCTGATAAATTTTGGTTACCGTATCCAAACAGGTCAAAATAAGGATCTCCCGATCCAAAGACGTCCTTTCCGAGTTTTGTTCCGAATCTGTGGGTCATTAATGCATAACCGTAATCATTAATGACATGGGTTGCAGCAGTAACAGCATCCTGATACTTCGATTGGATGATATAAGTTTCACATAACAGATGCCATGCCGCTCCTTGTGTAATTCGTCCGGGAGCTTTTTCGGATCCTCGCACCGGCAGATGACTTGCAGCATATTTCAAATCTTCCTCCATCAGACTGTATATATCAGCTTTTGGAGCGCGAACAAAATCCGTTTTCGGATAATCAATAACCTCGTTCACCAGAGGTACGTCGCCAAAAAGAACGACAAGATTACGATAAGCTAAAGCCCTGAAAAACATTGCTTCGCCCAAGAAAACTTCCTTCTCGCCGGGAGTGGTCCAAATAGCGTCATCTGAAATATGGATTGAATTGATTAATACATTTGCTTTTTGGATAAGTCCATAAGAACCGTTCCACATGGTTCCGGAACCTGAGGTTGGAGACAAGTTTGTTAAATAGTTCATCATCGTTCCACCTCCCGGGTTTTCGCCATAATATGCCAAGTCGGTTCCAAGAGCAAACATAACGGTCGTTACAGGCGTATTATCTACCCACCATANCCGGGCNTGNTGATGTAATCCCACAATACCCTGTTCAATATATGCAGGTTGAGAATAAGCATTTTCCGGNGTAAGAAAACTTTTGGGTTTCTCTTCCAAAAAACCGTCACCGCAGGAAACCGAAAAGATAAGAATAACTACCCATAATAAACCTATCTTATTGTATTGATTGATGATATTTTTCATTTGATAATATTTTATTTTTTGTTGATAATTAAAAACTCATCCTGATGCCTCCGATGATACTTCGCATCAAAGGCTGATCATTATCTTCGGGATCCCATCCNGGCCAATCGGTCCAAATGTACAGGTTTTTACCGCTGACATAAACTTGCAAGCTATTAATCCCTATTTTTTCCAATAAAGATTTACCGATGTTGTAGGAAAGAGAAACGTCCTGTAACCGGACAAAACTCCTTGACATGTAAATACCGGGAGTTACCGGTGGAGAATAATACATGGCAGGGACATTGTTGACGGGATTATCGGGTCTCCAATACGGATAAATGGCAGGCCTGTTGGCCCGTACCTCTAAATCGGAATTTCCCGGAACGATAATACCGGAAACATTGCCCATATAATAACCATTACCTCCCTGGATGGAATTGATGAAGAAACTCAAGGCAATTCCTTTATAGAAGAAATTATTATTGATGCCGAAACGATAGTTGGGTACGCTGTGTCCTACAACCGTCCTGTCTTTATTTGCATTGATGACATTCGTATCATCCAAACTCTTTATCTTGTACATACCCGGATAGTAATTCGGATAAATGGTTCCATTGAAAAGATCCGCTTCTTGCCATATTCCTTCAACCACATAATTATAAAAAGTACCTATNGGTTCGCCTATAAACCAGGAATTGGAAATATCCTGNTCGGTACCGTCGCCATAGAGATCGGTAATCTTATTCCGGTTCANCGAAAACAATATTCTNGAATCCCACTTAAAATCCCGGGTAACAATATTNCGCGTNTTTAAGGATATTTCGATTCCTTTATTGTTCACNCCGCCAAGATTGGCCCATACGCTACTATAACCGGTCACTTGTGGAATATTTCTCCTTACAAGAACATCGCTTGTATTTGCATTATACATATCTATTTCGGCTGATATCCGATTATTGAACACCATGACGTCTAATCCGAGATTGGTAGAAGCGGTTGACTCCCATCTTAATTCCGAATTTCCCATAGTGGTAGGATATACGCCCACGGCTGTGTTAGCTCCGAATACATACGCATCGCTGCTCATTGTTGATAAGCTCGCATAGCGGCCAATCCCCTGGTTGCCGTTCAACCCATACGAAAGTCTGATTTTCAACTGGTCGAGCCAATCAGCTTCGCTAAGGAAATTTTCTCTTGAAAGTACCCAAGCAGCAGATACAGAAGGAAAATCGGCATATTTATTGTTTTTTCCGAATCCCGAAAATCCATCCCTGCGATAAGTGGCCGTGAACAAGTATTTACTATCATACGCATAATTCAAACGAGCCATGTAAGAGATACTGGATTCTTCCCATGCNTCAGAAGTTACCGATTGAGTTTCACCTAATTCTAAAGAATTAAATCCTAAAATCGGATTTTGGAAACCGTATGAAATAGCACTGATTGCGGGATTTTCACCTGTTCTTTTCTCGGCGCTATACAACAATGTGCCGTTGATGCTGTGAACAGTGTTAAATGTTCTCGAATAGGATACGATATTGTTTATNAACCATTCGCTTCCTTCGTAACGAANTTTTCTGGCGTAATTATTGTTTATGGCTCCCATTAATGTGATCGTAGGGTAGAAATTGTCTCTCTTGCGATTGAAAAAAGAATTTGAATAATTCAAATCATAGCTAAGTCCTTTAATAAAAGGGACATCTATTTTTCCTGAGATTATATAAAACACCCTGTTTGTAATTTCCACATCTTCAACATATTGATTGACTAAGGGATGTGGCATAAATGACTCGTTTGCCAGAGTGGTAGGATAATTTCCCTTATCATCTCTTTCATTTGCCAAAGGGCTTGCCCTCAATACGTCTGCATTACTCATATTATAACCCGAATAATCCAATCGTGACAAGGACATATTCAATCCGGCTGTGAACCAATTGGTTATTTTGTTTTCAAAACTTGTGCGCAGAGTGAAGCGGTTAAAATCATCTCCCAACATGATACCGTCCTGTCTGATATATGATCCTGATATATAATAATTGGTTAGATTCGTCTTTCCCGAGACGCTTAAACTATAATTCTGAATGGGAGTTGTACTGTAAACCTTATCAAACCAATTGATTTCGCGGCCTGCAAGATAGTTTTCCTGTTCTTCTACCGAACGTAAACTTCTGGACACCAATTCGCGATCAGTAACATCGGGACGCGGAGGCCGGCCTGCTTCGCCGGTAGGATTTGTTCTGTACCAAGGCAATAACTCCCGTAAGTAATAATTATAATCCACCAAGCGGATGGCATATTCATCTCCGTTCATCACTTTCGTCTGAGGGCTTGGAGCCATACTCTGAAATCCATAATACATATTGAAGTTGAACAAGGGCTTTTCATTTTGCCCTTTCTTAGTGGTAATGATAATTACACCGTTTGCAGAACGCGAACCGAAAACGGCAGCAGCACTTGCATCTTTTAGTATATCAATCTTTTCGACATCGGATACGTCAATATCGGTTATTGATCCATTATAAATAATCCCATCCAAAACGATTAACGGTTCAGTGCTTGCCGAAAATGTCGTTTGTCCTCTGATAGATATGGCTCCCGCCACGCCGGCACGCCCGGCGCCGCCTACATTAACTCCTGCCACATATCCCTGAAGGGCTTGCGACAGATTGACATTGGCTGCAATTTCTTTGTCCGCCATCTTTATGCTCACTACCGAACCGGTCAGATCGCTTTTTTTCATAGTGCCATAGCCAATAACCATCACTTCTTCGAGTTGCTTAACATCTTCGACAAGCGCGATATTAATCTCACGTTGAGCGCCAACTTCAACTTCTGTAGTAATATAACCCATAAAGGAAAACACCAATACACTACCGGCGTTTGGCGCATTAATCCGGTATTTTCCGTTAACATCGGTCATTATACCGATATTTGTTCCCTTTACCAGCACGGTAACGCCCGGCAATGATTCGCCATTGTCGGTAACTGTTCCGGTGATAGTAATATCTTCTTGTGCAATGCTTTTAGTCAAGAACGTTTCTGCATTATTATCATTTTTGTGTGTTATGACAATATAATTTTCCACCATCTTGTAATTGATGTTTGTTCCTAAGAACATTTCATTCAATAAATCAGCAATAGATTCATTGTCGGTATTCAGGTCAAATGTTTTGTCTGTATTGACCACTACTGCATTATTATAGAAAAACCGGTAATCGGATTGCTTTTCTATTTCCCGGAAAACATCAGTAAGCGATGCGTTCTCTAAATGTAGATTTACTTGAGAATCCTGTGCATATCCCGTATTTGCTTTAAGGCAAATCGTTCCAATTAACAATAAAATAAATGTGAGCTTCATAATGAGCTGCATTTTTTGAAGCATCTGTTTGATGCTTTGGGTTAACAAAATTTTTTGCATATCTTTGTATACATTTTTGTAATATTGAACAATAATTTATTAGTTGTTTGATATTTTACCGGAGTGAGAGCCACCTCATTCCGGTTTTGTTTTTCTCCTCCCGTTTTTTATTTATTTATTCATAGGCAATATTTTAAATAATTAATTCATAATTCATAATTATATATCACTATCTAATATATACAATATCCTTGTCTATTGTATACTTGACAGGTGTGCCGGCAGCAATCACTTTCAGAATAGTTTCAAGCGAATCGTAGTATCTGAAGGTACCNCCAAACGATTTCTTTTTCAGGACATCATTTTCAAAAACAAACCTAACATTGAAATTNCGTTCGAGGCGTTTGGCTAATTCTTCAAACGTTATCTTTTCNAACATAAGTTCACCAAAACGCCAACTGGTATGGAAAACAGTATTAACCTCATTGCGCTTTATTTTACCGGTGGTCTTGTCAAATTCTATTAATTCGCCCGGTTTTACCTCCGTACTGTAATCTCTGAACTTAAAGTTTACAGTGCCGGAGATTAATACTAAACTTGCTATGGTATCGTTATCAAACGAATACAGATTAAAGGACGTACCGGTAACATGACAGGTAAAGCTATCGGCACAGACTAAAAAGGGTTTGGAGATATCTTTTCTGACATCAAAATATGCTTCGCCTTTCATATTTATTCTCCGTGTCCGTTTGCCGAAATCCTGATCGTAGCTAATTGAACTACAAGCATTAAGCCATACGACAGTATTGTCGGGCAAAGTTACTTTTGAACGTTCGCCTTTGCCGGTTTCTATCCGTGTAGTGAATTCTTTTTTTACGTGTCTGTCAACAAAAAACAATTCTACGGCTTTCATACAAATCAAGCCCAAAATAAAAACGGCAGCATAACGCCATATATTCCTGTACAGATTTATTATAAGGGTTGATTTTACAGCAGGTTTTATCTTCCGGAGCAATTTTTCCCATTCGGCAGAAGTCTCGCTATTTATGTTATGATTTTCGAATTGTCCTAAATCATAGGCGTCTTTTAATGAACGAAACGATTGGCGATTGTCCTCACTTTGCATAAGCCATGCCAACAATTCTTCCTCTTCTTCCGTAGAACTCTCTTTTGTCAAGTATTTTACTATTATTAAATATATCTTTTCCTCGACCATCTTATACTTGTTTATGTGATAGACGCACAAGTCGGGTGTACTACTTAGAGCTAAAAAAATATTTTCTCTCTTTGAGGAAGAGCCTACAAAAATCCGGGGAAAAACAATGCAATCAACAGCAGGTATTCTTTCAATTCTTTCTTGATGATTTTCAGTGCATGGTAAATCTGTGAATCAACAGTACGAATATTAATACCTAATTCATCGGCAATCTCCTGGCTTTTCAAGCCTTGAAAACGGCTCATCGTAAACACTTTCCGACACTTTTCAGGCAATTTTTCTATGCATTGTTGCAATAATTCATTAATTTCTTTCAAGTAAAGTTCGGTTAGCGGATAGGGCGTTTCGGGGTATATTTCTATTTCTTTTAATTTTTGCCTGATTGAAGCTTCGTATTCAGAATGTAATCGGCAGGAGCGAAAGTATGAGATGCAACCATTATGAACAGCCCGAAACAAATATGATTCGTACGAAACAATAATTTCTATCCGGTTATTCCATAAATTGATAAAACATTCCTGTACAATATCTTTAGCAAGTTCCGGATCATCTACATATTTGCAACAGTAAGCATACAAGCGAGGTTGTAACCGGTAAAATAATCGTTCGAATTCTTTTACATTTAAACGACTTGTAGCTTGTTCCATATTAGAATTTTAAAAATTTCAGAAACAAACGTACATTAAAATTCTAAGAATTCCAAATGCAAGCGGTGATTATTTTTCATAGAAGACAATTTGAAATGTACCCTTTTGAATGTAATTTTATCGGTATGTGTGTTATTATGAAAATTTCATTTATATTTGATGTTATACTTTTATAATATCTTCGTCAATTAATCAGATGAATGCCCAACAGTTTAAGCAAGAAGTGGTGCCGCTACGTGAAAATCTTTTGCATGTAGCAAAAAAAATGCTTGAAAATGAGAATGATGCAAAAGATTTAGTGCAGGAGGTTTTTTTGAAACTTTGGTACTTACGCGATACGCTTCATCAATATAATAGCATTCCGGCATTTGCTGTTACAATGATTAAAAATCTTTGTATTGATCGCTTGCGAGTTCGTGACCGTGAAGTGGCTTTGGAGCCGGATATTGATTTAAGGACAACACAAGATAATCCTTATTTACAATTGGAGAGAGTTAACACGGAACAGTTATTGAAAAAGATTATCGGTTCTTTACCGCCCTTGCAAAAAGCGATTATCACAATGAAAGATATGGATGAATATGAAGTGGAGGAGATAGCTGAAATAACAGGGACTCAACCGGAAGCTGTTCGGGTAAATCTTTCACGAGCCAGAAAAAAAGTAAAAGAGATGTATATTCGATTGTCAAGATAAAAGAGGATAAATAATGAGAAAAAATATTACAATACAAGAAGCAACGGTTTTATTAGATAAATATTACGAAGGATATACTTCCGTAAGTGAAGAAAAATTATTATATACTTTCCTGTCACAAAAGAATTTACCGGAACAATTCAAAGCTGATAAAGCAATACTGAATTATTTCGCTTCACATAAAAAGAAAAGCAAAATTCGAATCATTCCATTGTTGCGTTGGACAAGCGTGGCTGCTTCAGTGATAATCGGATTACTGATTTTTCATAACTTGCCGGTAACCGGTAAATCCGATTCGTTTGCCTATGTTGACGGTAAAAAAGTAACTAAAATGGAACAAGTTAAGGAACAAGCGCTTGCGTCCATTCAATCGTGGAGTAATTCGGAGAATACTACGAATTTTGATACGGACGAATTAATAATTCAACAGCTTCAACAATTTGCTAAATAAGATACAATGATACACACAAAAAAAGGCTATTTATTATTGCTTGTTGTAATGGCTTTTACTATTCCCCTTCATTTAAATGCCCAACAGGACTTAAAAATTAGCGCCGTTTTTGAACAATACGGCAAAAAGAAGGGAGTGGTTATGGTGCAATTAACCAAAGAGATGTTGCAAGGATATAATTTTTCCTTCTTCAAAAGCATCGTTATTAAAAATGATTCTGTTGCAATAAATTATACTCGTGAATGCATAGCGCAAGATCAAGAAGGGGCAAAAAAAATTAAACAAGTCGTACAAAATGGAGAAGTTACTTCTATCGTGTTACAACTCGCCCCGCGAGGAGATGAAAACCGTTTGATTCTTTATAATGAAGTATCGGAAAACAAGAAAGAGATGACGCTTATTTATATTGAGTCGAAAATGGATGTGGAAGAAATTATGACTATGATATTAAAAAAGAAATAATAACAGATAAATATTTTTAAAACAATGAAAAAAACGATTTTAACATCAGCATTTGTGTTTTTTACCGTATGTTTAATAAAAGCGGAAGAGTTACCTGCAGATACTACATTCCGGTATGGAAAGAAATTAATAGAAGTAGAAGAAAGCAGTGATCAGATAAAAGTAAAGATATTTGAAAACGATGCGTCGAACGATACTATTCCATACAAACAGTTGTATGAAGGCATCTATAGCGATGAGAAAAGTTATGAAAAATGGACGGTTCATGAAGCGATCGGTTTTGATATTCCTTTTTTAAGAAAAAAGAAAAGGCAAGCCCGGCGAATGGATTCTCATTGGGATGGAGTAGGATTGGGGTTTGCCAATATCGTTGATAATTCCTTCCATATGACCGATGTAAATGGAATAAGCCTTAATGCGGGCTCTTCTCATGAATGGTTCATTAACCTATTTGGCAAAACTTTACCTATTTATCAGAATTATTTAGGAATTACTTCCGGAGCCGGAATGAGTTGGTTAAATCTTCGTTTAGATAAGAATACTCATTTAGCCAATGTCAATGGAGTGACAGGAGTTTATCAGGCTCCGGAAGACATCCAATATTCGATAAGCCGATTAATGATTGTACGCATCAATATCCCTTTGCTGCTTGAATGGCAACCGGTTATCGCCGGAAATCACAGAGCGTTTCTATCTGTAGGCGTTATTGGTGGAGTCAAAACATTTTCTTCTTACAAAATACAATACAAAGACCCATCGAACAAAAAGACTGTAACGGATAAAGACAGGGGNTTAAATACGACTCCGCTTTCTCTTGATTATATGGTTCAGGCTGGCTACGGCTCTTGGGGTATTTATGCAAAATACTCGCCGCTCAGTATTTTCCAATCGAATAAAGGACCGGATGTAAGAGCTGTTTCATTAGGCCTTATGTTTCATTTCGATTAATGAAACAGCTCTTTCGATCGTAAACGCCTACCAAGTAAAATCAGCTGTAGCGTGGACTGTCACTTTCAAATTACTTACATCTTTATCGCCTCCGTTNAGTATAATCTGNAGCGTAATACTTTTTTTAGATGCTAAATCATTGGTAATCGAAGTAAGAAAAGTCATNCAACTATTAGTTGAATCTTTTACCGGAGTTCCATCCGGACCGGCGTCAATTTTCCCCATGTTATAAGAAGCGGATGCTGTTTGTCCGTCTATTAAATTAATAGTAAGACCGGCTAATGATTCTCCNTCATTCAATCCTTCTATTGTAATATAAGAATCACTGTATTGGATATTTCCGCTTTTCACATACGATATTTTGTCTTTATTTGCACTTGACAATACATCTACCAATTGTTTACTTTGGTTGGGAGGCGTAACATTTTGATAGTTTGCATTCACAGTAATTCCACTGAATACCACATCAAATGTTCTCTGTTCTTTACCCGGAGGAGGCGTATCATCCCCTCCTCCACAGGATGCTAAAATTAGTAATAACGAAGATAAAAAAGCTAATTTTTTCATAAATCTATTTTTTAAAATTGATAAAATAATTCATAATTCATAATTCATAATTCATAATTATAATTGACGCAAAGTTAAAACTATTTTCAACAAATTGAAAAAAAACGTTATTCTTTTTCAAAATGATACCGTACGAACAATTCAATCGCTTGATATTCGGCCATTCCCAATTTATCATAACGAACGGCTGTTGCCATATTCCGCTCTTCGGCTCGCTGCCAGAATTCGCGTGGATCGGTGCCCGGAAATAAAGGCCGGTCTTTTTGCGACTGATGCTTGAAAATGGCCATGCGTTTGATGCGGCTTTCTTCCGGGCTGAGCGGCACAGCCATATCTACTTCGGCAACGTCCCATTCCTGCCAGGCGCCTCGATATAACCACAAACGACAATCGTTTATCCAATGTTCGTTTTTGAGTTGTTTCAAAGTATCAAGGATAGCAGCAAAGCAGACCCGATGGGTGCCGTGCGGATCGGATAAATCACCGGCTGCGAAAATCTGATGCGGTTTTACTTCTTGTAATAAGTCGGCAATGATTTTAATGTCTTCCTGTCCGATCGGTTTTTTCTTAATTGTTCCTGTTTCATAAAAAGGCATATTCAAAAAATGCACTCGATCTTCAGGAATTCCTAAGTAACGGCATGCCGACCGGGCTTCGCCTTGGCGAATCGCCGTTTTTGCTGTAGCAACGTTAGGAAGATCAATTTGACCGGGGCGCTTTTTCCGGAAAAAATCCAATGTGTCGTGATAAGCCTGATGGGCTTTTTGTTGATCCAACCGGTGGGAAGGAGCAATATCGCGGATAAAATCAAGAAAACGGGTGACTTCATCGTCAAAGACGGCAATATTTCCGGAAACCTGGTANGCGACATGTACTTCATGTCCGTGTTCGGAAAGACGCGCCANNGTACCTCCCATCGAAATGACGTCATCGTCNGGATGAGGACTAAAAACNACAACACGCTTAGGATAAGGTGTTGCGCGTTCGGGACGGGTGCTGTCATCCGCATTGGGTTTTCCGCCCGGCCATCCGGTNATGGTATGTTGCAAATCGTTGAATGCTTTGATATTGATTTTGTTAGCCGGTCCAGATTCGGCGATAAGTTCTCCCAAACCGTTTTCGTTGTAATCCCGTTCGGTTAGCTTTAATATCGGTTTATCTAATTTTTCACATAACCAGAATACTGCTTTACGGGTTAATTTTTTAGACCAACGGACAGAACCGGTCAGCCATGGCGTCTTGATGCGGGTTAAATCGGAGGCAGAAGCCGTATCAAAAATGAAAGAAGCATTCGGATGTTTTTGAAGAATGGATGCCGGCATCATTTCCGTAACCGGACCTTCCACCATTTTACAAACAATTTTTGATTTTCCTTCACCCCAAGCCATCATAATGATGCGTTTAGCGTTCATGATGGTTTCAATACCCATCGTAATGCAATAGTTGGGTACATTTTCTTCGCCGAAGAAATTACTTGCCGCGCTTAAGCGTGTGCCATAATCTAAAGTAATCAAGCGGGTTTGAGAATTAAACATCGAACCGGGTTCATTCGCTCCGATTTGTCCGCGACTGTCCAATCCTAACAATTGCAGGTCAATTCCGCCAACTTCTTTTATCTTTTTTTCATAATCATGGCAAAAAGCGGAAATATCGGATTTCAACAAATCGCCCGGTATCAGATGAATATTTTCAGGAAGGATATCAACTTCATCTAACAAATATTCATGCAGGTATTTAAAACGGCTTTGTAACTCTGATTGAGCCAATGGATAATATTCATCTATATTGAAAGCAATTACATTCTTAAAACTTAATCCTTCCTTTTTATGTAAGTATGTCAAATATTCATAAATACCTACCGCAGTAGTACCGGTAATAAATCCCAGTACGCACATTTTGTTTTTTGCCGCTTTTTCTCTGATTAAAGAGGCTACTTGTTTTGCCACCAATTCCGAAGCGATTTCAGCATCGGAAAAGATAGAAACAGGTACTTTTTCATATCTTTTTTCAAAATTTTGCATGATGATGTTAATTATGAATTATGAATTATGAATTATTTTATTAAATTTTAAAAATAATTCTCAATTTTCAATTATTTACATGAGCGGCGCAAAAAGCCGCATGACCGATTCAAAAAATTTCTTCCATTTAGGACGTTTTGTCCATTCTTCATAACTGATTTCTTTGCATAGTTCCATATCCTGTAAGAAAATTTCTTTATTACGTCGAGCAATGTGCGGGTCGTATAGATAACAATTTATTTCAAAGTTAGTTTCAAAACTTCTGAAATCCAAATTTGCCGAACCTATTACCGAAAGCATATCGTCNGTAACCAAAGTTTTCGCATGAAGAAATTTTCCTTGCAGTTCAAAAATTTTCATTCCTGTTTCTAATAAATCGGCATAATACGAGCGGGAAGCAGGGTCAACATAAGAAGAGTCGGATTTACCGGAAACCATTAAACGCACGTCAATACCACTCAACGCCGCCATTTGTAATGCTTGTAACAAAGGCTCGTTAGGTAAAAAATAAGGCGTTTGCATATAAATGTATTTTTTTGCTCCGATTATAACATTTACGGTTGCTTGCAATAGATTATGATACAAGCTATAAGGTCCTCCCGTAGCTATTTGCATAAGATTTTGAGTATAATCTTTNGCTTCGGGGAAATAGTTTTTATCATCCAGGAGAGGTTCTCCTGAACTATACCAATCAATTAANAAGCAAGCTTGTAAACCCAAAGCTCCTTGTCCTTGAATGCGCAAATGCGTATCCCTCCAGTTCGGATTAATATAATAATTATTGGAAATATTCATCCCGCCGATATAGGATGTAACCCCATCAATAACAATCACTTTTCGGTGATTGCGATAATTAAGTTTTTCTCCGAATTTAACAAATTTGGCGTCCATTAACGAAGTGATCTTTACTCCGCTCTTTTTCATTTCTTTATAAAATTTATTGGGGACCCACCAATTAGCTACTTTATCGTAGATGAAACGCACTTCAACTCCCTCCGATGCCTTTTTCATCAACAAATCCTTGACAATTATTCCCGTCCGGTCGTTTTTGAAAATAAAAAATTCAATATGGATGTGATGTTGGGCTTTTTGTATATCTTCAAGCAAAATCTCAAACATCCGGGCGCCTTCCGTAATAACTTCTACTTTACTTCCTTGCAAAACCGGTGAAAGATTGCTGTTTTTCAAAAGGCTGATTAAATTCGCATATTCNGGTAATATTTTAACATTACGATTAGGTGTGAGGTTTTTAAAACTTAAATCTTTAATTTTTTGGTATTTTTTNTCCGAATGTTGCCGCATCCGCCGCGTATCTTGTCCGAAAAAATAATAAATAATAAGTCCGAATAGAGGAACAAAAATTAATACCAGCAACCAGGCTATGGTTTTAATTGGGCTCCTGTTCTCGGAAATCACCACTATTACCGCACCTGCAATTAGAGCTATGAAAATTAGGTACGCAATATTGTTCAAAGGAGATAAAAATTCCGGTATGCCTGACATGACGCTCTTAGATAATTTTCACGAGGCAAATATACGAATTTTTATGCGAAATCGTATTTTATCCAACACTTTAAATACTATTTCGTTGATTTTTCAGCTTGATTTCATTATCCGTAGTTACCTGTAATTCCTGCGTTTTGAATACGGGTACCACCTGCGTCAACATTATATCAAATGTAGAAATTTTTTTGACATAATTTTGCACATTCAAAAATAAGTGTTATTTTTGCATCACTTTTTTCAGGGCGTTTAGCTCAGCTGGTTCAGAGCATCTGCCTTACAAGCAAGAAGATAGAAAATTCAACATTTCAAATATCAGGCAGTTATAATAAAAAGTAGCTGCTTTTTTTATGTGGTTTAAGCCACAGTTCAAACCGATGTTTTTACCAAGATTGTTAATACTATTGTTTGTTCACTCTAAATTTTATTTATCATCATAATGACCATAAGAGGAAAGGACAAACACAAGTACAGTTTCTTCATGAATTTCATATACAAGACGATGTTTTTGTGTAATCCTTCTCGACCATTTCCCTGTTTTATCTTGATTTAATTGTTTAGGGTGTCCTGTTCCTGTAGTTGGATGAATAGCCAATTCAAGAATGAGTTTTGTAACTTTCTTATAAGCCTGTGGCTCATCTTCTTTTAACTTGGCAATATCTTCTTTTGCTTCCGGTGAAATAACAACTTTATAACTCATAAACTATCGAGAAAAGCGTTAATCTCTTCTGCATTGTTAAGGACAATACCTTTACCTTCTTTTATGCTTTTTGATGCTCTATCAAGCTTGGCAAAAAAATCTTCTTTGCTCATCAAGGTATCATCAGGGGCAACCTGTGAAACTTTGTAAGATTTGTTTCTACCCCTTTGGATAAGTATATCAATACCATTGTCTATTTTATCCAGATATGTCCTTTGGTTATCTCTAAACTCTCTTGAACTGACTACTAACATAATTAAATATTTAATATAATGTACCATATAGGGTACAAAGATATACAGTAATTTTTATATTTCAAAATAACCTATGTTATTATTGTACACCTATATCCCATATTCTTTGATTTGCATTGAGGACAGAATATTGGCTTATCTCTGCTTAACTCTCCACCACATGAGCAGGCAAGAGGCTTAGCAGCCCTTTGAGAATCATTCAAGGTGTGAAAACTCCCACAGCCCTGACATTGATAGCCCGAAGCAGAATCATTAACCCCATGCAAGAATGATACAATATCTTCCTTGTAGCCACAATCATAGCAAGAGATTATCCCCTGCCCACCCATGTGATGGTAATATAGTTGCCTATCTCGTTCCTTCTCAAATAGTGGATTCCCATTTTCATCTAAGCTATGCCAGAAAGATTTGATGTAATCATCATACTGTACACCCATTTGTTGATGATACATCTGATTATCATTATTTTTTAATTGGTTCATTTTTTCTTTGTGTTTTATGAGACTTTGTGCAAAGTCCAATCATTCTTTTTATAATCCACATAATACAAACGCCCCTCACTGTCTTTAACCCATAGCCACCATTGATTCTTATTGTCAAATACAAGATTGTTCTTTTTAATGAACTCTTTTTCATCTGTAGTTAAAGCAACTGCTTTTTCTTTATTCATTTGCTTGGAAATGGCTTCACCACCCTTATTTATGCCTTCTACAAATAGAGCATATAATACCCCTAATACTATTAATCCTCCTATTATTCCAAAAATTTCCATATTAAAATGCTTTAAATGATTGTATGATATTTTCAACTAAATACTTATCATTTTGGTAAGACAAGTCACTAACTGTAAATGTGATTGTATATACCGTGTTATCAGCTTTTTTCAATATGTATTGAATGTCTTTAACTGCATATCCATTTAACCTGTATGATGCTGATATTTTAACTCCTCTTATCCCATTAATAGACACATATTCTTTGTTATCCAATCTATAACCAACAAAGACATTACTGCTTGTTACTTGTCGNTGTGTCATCTGAAACAACTCATCTAATGTTTCTGACCTTTTTGAAACAATAACATTAAAGTTGGTGCGGAAATTTGCCCCATTTTCAGGTGCTAAAATTGCAACTTGGGCATATTGATTTACATTTTCACTTACTACCTGTAATTCCTGCGTTTTGAATACGGGTACCACTTGAGTCAACATTATATCAAATGTAGAAATTTTTTTTTGACATAATTTTGCACAATCAAAAATAAATAGTATTTTTGCATCACTTTTTTCAGGGCGTTTAGCTCAGCTGGTTCAGAGCATCTGCCTTACAAGCAGAGGGTCGGCGGTTCGAATCCGTCAACGCCCACTTGGAAATCAAGGACTTACA
>JGI24702J35022_10000749_pt1 | contig 20017 bp, 14 predicted proteins | sample TergutTh196P4_FD_35022 | JGI IMG/M metagenome (IMG submission 35022)
AGTTGCCGATATTTTACAATTCCGTGTTACAGACTCATTCTCTCATTCTTCCACATTTCGTCGTGTTCTTCGTGTCTTCGTGGTAAAAAACATTGCGCTGTCGTGGTAGGGTTTGGTCAAAAATAATCTGTCGAAATTTGTATTGCACCCGATGGGTACAGGAATTTTTTGTACATTACCATAGCAATCAACAAGGAAATTATTGTTGCATCATTAACCAAGGGAGCAATTCGATAACTTGTTTTTGACCAAAGCCTAAGTTGAAACGTCTGCCCACATCCCTCGCCCCTCGTTATGGAATCCATGTTCCGCTTGGCCAGGATTCAGGAAAATGGCAACTGGATTTGGCCCGTCCTGATTGTTGCGCTCTTGATCCTTGCGCTGTTGCTTTTTTGGTCGTTATGGCGTTATCACGTCGACGCCGCCGAACTGAAGCGTTGGCAACGGGTGGTCCTGACGGCGTTCCGCGTCGGCGCCCTTGCATGTTTGTTCGTCTATTATCTTCATCCGCAGTGGGGACATTTGGTCGGCAGTAGCCGTGTCGCCGTTCTGTTGGATTCCAGTGCAAGCATGGGAAGCCGTGACTTGCTGTCGCCGGCCAATGAAACCTTGACGGAAAACGACCCGGAAAACTCGGCACCAACCCGGCTGGAAGGCGTACTCGACTGGATTGACCGTAGCGAACTGATTGCCCGACTTCGAGAAAAACACGATGTGGTCGTTTATTCCTTTGATCGGGCGGTCAACCGGATTCTGCTTGAATCCCACTTGCCCCGATCCGATGATAGGGAACCGTCTGAAGAACCGGAACGGGATCTTTCCGCCCTTCAACCGGACGGCGATGAAACCCGACTCGGCGAAGCGTTACTCGATGTGCTTCAGCGGGAACGCGGTCAGCCCTTGGCCGGTGTCGTGCTTGTTTCCGACGGTGCCATGAACGCCGGGCGGCCTGTTGATTCGGCGTTGGAAATCGCCAGGCGGCAGCACCTGCCGATTTACACGGTCGGCATCGGTCTCAAACAACAGCCGTTGAATGTTCGGATTGCGCACTTCGACGTTCCAGACCGCGCGTTTCCCGGTGATCCCTTTACGGTAAAGGCTCAAATCCAACTCCTCGGCGGTGAAGAAGTTACCGAAGAAACAACCTGGAAAATTCCCGTCGAACTTTGGATGCAGGCGGGAAATGCGCCCAACGAAACGAAAATCGCCGAAAAGGAAATTCGACTCGCTTCCGGAGGATTGGTCGATATTGATTTCGAAATTCGTAGTCCCGATTCCGGCAAGCAGAAATTGACCCTTAAACTCATTCCACCGAATGAGGACCTCAATCCTACCGACGATCAACAGCAGGCGGAGGTCGATGTCGTTGATCGCCATGACCGGGTTCTGCTCTTTGCAGGTGGTCCGTCACGGGATTATCAGTTCTTCTGTGCCCAGATTTTCCGGGACAAGTCCATGAATGTCGATGTCTATCTGCCGTGGGCGAAGCCGGGTGTTTCACAGAGTGCCGACAAAATTCTGGACAAATTCCCCTCGAATCGGGCGGAGATGGCGGAATACGACACGGTCGTCGCGTTCGATCCGGACTGGCGGGAACTCTCAACGGAACAGATTGACGTTCTCGATTTTTGGGTTACCCGGCAAGGCGGTGGACTTGTCCTCTTTGCCGGTCCCGTCAATTTGGGGGTTTCGGTCGGTAATTGGGTGACGGACCCCGCGATGGACAAAATTCGAGCCATGTATCCGGTCGAGTTTTTTGCCAAAACCTCGGTACACGACCATCAGTATCACGGCGACGAACAACCTGCCCCATTGAAGTTTTCCCGAGCCGGTGAGGACGCCGAGTTCCTACGATCGGCGGATAATCCGCTTGAAGCCCGAACGTTTTGGAACGAGTTTCCCGGCTTCTATGGCTTTTTCGCCGTAAAGGACGTCAAGCCGACGGCGACACTCCTGGCGTCGTCCGGGTCGCCTGAAGCCGTCGGACGGGGCAACAGTGCGGCACTTGTCGTCGAACAGTTTTACGGAGCCGGACGCGTTCTCTTTTTCGGCAGTCAGGAACTCTGGCGATTGCGGCGGGTCGACGAAAAAGCGTTCGAACAAATTGTGACGAAAATTCTCCGTTACGTTTCACAAGGCCGCCTCCAACGGGACTCCGATCGCGGCTCTCTGGTAACGGACAAAAAACGCTACGCCCTCGGTTCCATGGCGCAGCTTCGGGCAACGGCAAACGATTTGCAACTCAAGCCGCTCGAAGTTCCGACGCTTCCGCTTGACGTCATCGCCCCGACCGGAAAACTGCGAACACTGAACCTGACACTTGATCCGACTGTGCCCGGCTCGTACCAAGCGCATCTTCCATTGACGGAGGAAGGAATCTGGTCGCTCCAGTTTACGTTGCCGGACGGCGGCGACAAGATCGTCAAGGCGGTCCAAGTCCGGATGAGCGATCTCGAACGGGAGAATCCGAGTCGAAATGAGCCGCTACTGGCCGACCTTGCCAAACAGAGCGGCGGACTCTATTATGATTCACCGCTGGACGCTCTCGATACGGTCAAGGAATCAAGTCTTTTCGGCGGTCTCCGGCTTTTTGCGTCATCAACGGAGGATCCGCCGCCGAAGATTACGGAACTCCTGAGGGTTCGTTCCCAGCGTGCCGTCATCGACGGTGCCGCCGAAGAGAAGATGATGAAAACGCTCCTCATCGCTCTCTGTTCGTTATTGCTTGTTGAATGGACGTTGCGACGATTGATGAAACTCGCCTGACGGCGGCCTACAAGGCCGGGAAAAATCAGGAACTTGCGCTTCCGGTTCTGAGGAGTTTTTGATTGGCTCATCGACAGATTTCGCAGGATTTCAATCCGCAACAGCATTCCGTGAAGCGCGAAAGGTGGCGAATACTGCTTCCGGCGCCTTGGAAGCCGACGACGGTTTTATCAATCGTGGTTTCCTGCGAGATCAAGTGTCCGGCGTCGAGATCGAGTTTTACGTAACCTTCGGAATACTTGTCGATGATCTGCGACTCGGTTTGCGGATCGATATTCGGCGTCAGAATTTTCGTTTTGAATTGAATGGTTGCAACGCCGGTTTCGACGCTTTTTAAGGTAAAACTTTGTGCCGCCGCAATTTTTTTGACGGTTTTATCGGGTTGAATCACCTCAATCGGCGTTTTGACCTCCCAACTGTTTCCCACGGCAATCGGCTCTTGGGGAAGCGGAATGGCAATGCGGTTTTCCTCTCCGGCTCCGGCATAAGTGGTGATGATCTTTTTTTTCTTCATTTCTCCGAGCGGACCGATAGTCAATTCCGCGAGGGGAACACCGATGATTCCCTCAAGCGACAGGAACGCCACCGGAATTTCCTCGTCGACGTCGCTGTCGTATTTGGCGTCGTCCTGACCTGTCTGACTCTTTGCCATTTTGACGTGGCCGACTTTGTATTCGAAGGTTGCCGTGCCATCCGCCGCTATGTCGATGACCCGCCAAATTTTTGTGGAGCGGCTCGATGTTTCGGTTATTTCCGTCTTACCTTTCAAAGACAATGTGATTGTGAGCGATTGTTGGACGTTCCACTCCAAGATATTGCCTTGATCATAGTGATACCGCAACGGGTATTCTTCGTCCGCCGCCAAGACGACGGGCAGTACCGTCGCCAGGAAAAAAACAATGAGACGTGAACGAAATGGCGATTTCATCATTTTTCAGGCACCTGGCTCAAATGGCAGAGTGAATCCGATCAGGCAAGCATTCGATTCCGAATATCTTAACGAGTACGCCGCTGTTTTACAAGAGCAAACAGTAGAGCAAAGTTCTACTGGTCCGTTCCCATTACGAGTTGTGCCCGATCAGTTTCCGGATATACTCGACGGATTTCGTCAAACCGGGGAGCGGATCGCTTTCGTCGGCCTCGTATTCGAAGGAGACGATGCGGTCATATCCGATTTCTTTCAGGGCATTGACGTATCCGGCCAGATCAAGGACGCCTTTGCCACAGACACAGCATTGGCCTTTCTCCGTTTTCTCCGTGATGTCCCGAAAGTGCATGTCGAGCGTTCGGTGTCCGTATTTCAGAATCGACTCGACCCCATCGACCCCGTAACGCTCCGTATGCCCGATGTCATTGCAGATACCGATCCGCTTGTCGAAGTCCTTGACCTTTTCGTAAATGCTTTCCGGCGTCGGGTACACCTTGTCGCCGGGACCGTGGTTGTGAATTGCCACGGCAATGTTCGTCGCCTTGACTTTTTCCTCGACCAGCGGCAGGAGTTCCGGTTTTGGAACGCCGATAATCGTCGTCATCCCAGCGGCTTTGGCATAACGGAAGGCGTTTTCGACATCTTCCGGCTTATTCATGCCGACGACACCGCAACCATACAACGTGATGCCGGCGGCCCGACACTCGGCGGCGGCAACGGCGCATTCCTCGTCCGTCGCACTCAACGGAAGATGAAAGTCCTTTAAGCATAGATGGTTCAAGCCGATTTTTTTTGCCGCCGCAATCGTTTCCGCCCGACTGAATTTTCGGAACGTGTACGAGGCAAGGCCAAGTTGGAACTTGACCGACGCTTCGTCGGCAATGGAAAAACGTGAAAGAAGCGGAAGCGTCAAGGGAACGGCAACCGCCGAACAAAGGAAATGGCGTCGGGATAAAGTCATGGTTGATGGGGAAAAAAGATTGTTTCCGCCGTGGCGGTCGAATTCTCGTTTAAACATGGTATCATCATCCGTGACACCGTTCAACAGGGCAATGCCTCAGTGGAAAAATTCCCTCTTCCCTCTTCACGACATGAGACTCCTCGCATTACTTTCATTCCTGTTTGCATTACCTCTTTTCGCGGCGGACACCATCGGCGTTCGGCCTTACGAAATGGTCAACGCCGGTCGGACGGCAGACACGCATCCGCCGCTCGTCGATTTTGAAAATCTTGACGGCTGGACGGTCGAAACCGTCGAATCCGAAGCAAGTTTTTCACTCAGTCGGGAACAACAACTTTGGGGCGATTCTGTCGGCAAGTTGACGTACAAAAACGTGCCGATGGAGCAGAAGACGCCCCTCGTTACACTCAAACCGCCGAAGCCGCTTCCCATCGGTAAGGCATTCGACTGCATCAACTTTTGGCTGTACGGAAACAACTGGGCGTGGGAATACGATCCGAAAACGCCGCAAGTTTCCGTAACCGCTATCCTGCGGGGAAGTACAAACAGTCCGCTCCGGGTTCCGCTCGGCAACGTCAACTGGAAGGAATGGTTCTTGTTACATAAAAAATTATCCGCCGAAGAACTCGCTGCGCTCGGCGGCGACCCGGCGTTCGAAGCCATCGAAATTCGCGGCGGAACCAACGTGGAGGAGCGGACGCTCTTTTTCGATAACCTCTCGTTCTTCAAGGCAGAACTCCCGCCGCTGGAATTCGAGCCGCGACCTTTGCGCAACATCAAACTGCCAAAAGAGCAAACGACGGGAACCAACACCGGACCGGAAACGTTGCCCTTTCCCCATCGCGAAGAAACGATCCTGCCGACATGTCTTTCCATTGCTCACCATCAGAGTTCCTGGGAAAAAAGAGACAACGAATCGTATTTCATCTCCAACAGTGGTAAAGGGGACGAAAACCATGTATGGCGCTATACGCCGAAATCCGGAACTCTGGACGATCTCAATATCACAATAGACGTACCGATTAATGATGTCAATCAGTTGCCTGAAATTGCGTTGTGTCTCAAAGATTCCGGCATCCGTTTTGTTGACGACCCCAAAGAGCCGCCGCAACTTCTATCGGTTGAACCACAAGGCGAAACCCTGACGGCCCGCTGGAAATTCGGCGTAAACGAAGTCGAATATCGTTTCACAATGAAACAAAAATCGCTGATCGTCGACGTTTGTTGCCTCGGCGGAAACGTGAAGGAATTTTCGTCCGGCGGTTGGACGGGATTATCGAACGCAAAACTCGTCAAGGTTCCCTACCTTGTCGGCAATGGTCCGTTGCGGCCCGCCGTGGTCGTCGCCGAGACCGAGTTGTTTCCATTGTTCATCCTGTCGATGCTCGATCATACGCGGTCGAACGCTTCGGAATTCTTCTGGGAACACAAAACGGGAAAGGATTACGTCAGCGGCGCGGCGTGCAGTCGGTACACTCCGAAGACCGACGGAACTCGCAACGATTTTTTCGAACGACTCTTCATCACGCTGTCCCCGGTCTTCGAGGAGGTATTGCCGAATATTCCGAACGACAAATCGCCCTGGAAACACGTTACGGCGGAACGGGTCTGGCATGCGCACGGAGCATCGAATCACGACCGGGATTATGAATTCTGGAGCCGTATTAAACGTTACGGAATGGAGAAGATGCTCGTTACCGACCACGAAACGCTTTGGCGCGACGGCGGCGAGAGTTTTACGTTTCGAACTTATGCCGCTCCCGGCAAGGGCGGAGACGAAGGACAAAAGGATTACACGCAAAAAATGCACGAACTCGGCTTTATCTATGGCCCGTACAATAATTATACCGATTTTAGTCCGGTTAATGAATACTGGAACGAAGACTGGGCGTCCCGTTTGTCGGACGGCAATTGGCGCCCGGCCTGGGCACGTTGTTACAATGCGAAACCGGCGATTGCCGTACAGACGGAACCGAAAATCACCGAAATCATTCAAAGCAAATTCGGCTTCAATACGGCGTACTGCGACGTTCACACGGCGGTAAGGCCGTGGGAATACGTCGATTATGACGCCCGAGTTCCTGGTGCGGGAACCTTCGCTGCGACGTTTTACGCTTACGGTGAAATTCTGTTACACCAAAAGAAAATCTGGAACGGTCCCGTTTACAGCGAAGGCAACAACCACTGGTATTACAGCGGTTTGACCGACGGCAATTACGCACAGGATCAGGCATATTTTGTGCACGAAAACGATCTGCCGTGGATCGTCGACTTTGACTTGCTCAAAATTCATCCGCTCGAAAACAATTTCGGGATGGGCAACTGCGGGATGTTTTACGGCGGAGGCCGAGCCTGGGACACCGTGGAACGCGGCTCTGCGTTGGATCGGTTTCTTGCGGCGACGCTTGCATTCGGACACACGGGCTTTCTCGCCATGGAATTCGGCCTTGACGGCGGCGCTAGGTCTTATTTTACGGTACAACAAATTGCCGCACGGTGTGGAACACAAAACGTCAAGTCGATCCGCTACGCCGACAAAGACGGAAAGCTCCTGACGACTTCGCAAGCCATCGCCTCGGACGCAGTAAAACTGAACCGAATTTGTGTCGAATACGAAGACGGATTGACAATTTATGTCAACGGAAATTCAGCGATCCCATACGAGCCGGGATCTGTGATCCCGGTCCCGATCCCGCCGAACGGCTGGTACGTTCACGATCCAACAGGCAAACTGACGGCGTGGAGTCTCGACATTGACGGACGCCGAACGGATTACGTCGATTCGCCGGAATATCTGTTCGCAAATATCCGGGACAATCCGAAGGGCAAGCCCACTCGGTTCGACCGTCTGCTCTGCGACAACCAGATTATCGTTCGGAAAAATATCGACAGTGCCGGTCGATGGGAAATGATCGTCGGCGAACCGCATTACGCCGGAAGGAGTACACTTCATGCCGTGCGTTTGGACGACGACGCGGATGCCGATGCCGTTGCGTTGGACTTTCACGGCAGGGAACTCGGCAACGTGGGAACCCGATACAGTCGCGGAATGGTTCACGTTATGCCGGTTGACGGGGCGTTCAGTTATCTGCTGACGCCGAAAAAGGAGGAGCCGATCATCAGATTTCCCGGTCTGCCCGGTCCTTTTTCGAAACAAAATCTTGCCGTTCCCGGCGAGGATGTCATGATTCAACGTTATGACACAATAAGCAATCGTAAAATTGCGACAGATGCCAAACCGAATACACTTTATTGGTTCGACGACAAGCTCGACTTCGACGTTCTTCCGCTCTGCAACGTTTCTGCAACGATTACGGAGAACAATCGAGTCGACTTTCAGGTACAATCCAATGTCACGAGTCCTCTATCAATGGTTTCCGCACGAGTCGAGATATTATGTGACGAAAAGATTGTCGACAAGGAAACCATGTCTCTTGATCCGAAAAAGCCGTCGACGATTTTGTGTCCGATGGCATTCCCTCAAGAGCCGTCTGAATCGATCTTGGAACTTCGTGTTCTCCCGGGCGGGGAGAATTCCCGCTCCACTGCCAACCCCGTCGATTTCGTTCAAAAATACCGTTTCGTTACGGAACTTGGTTTTCCGGCGTTGGAAAAGTTTCCGGACAAATTCGAGTCGGGCTATTGTTTTCGCAACGGCAACGAGACGGCGATGGACGACAAAACCGGGGCGCATGCTTACGCGGGGCCTGTCGAAGCGGGCGGCAAAACGCAGAAGGGCTGGGGAATTCATCCGCCGTACAACGGCGGTGTCGGATACACGTTTTTGTTGAGCGAACCGGTTGTTGTACCGAATATTCCGAACCTTGTCTTTGCCATGGACGTCGGCATCCGCAGCGGCGGCGACAAGAGTGACGGCGTGTTGTACAAAATTGTCGTCATCCTCCCGGAGCCGGGAACTGTGTTCCCGGTCGCAGGAATTTTATGGGACAAAAAATCCTGGGGCACGCTTCAAGCCGACCTCTCGCCATGGGCGGGTAAGACGGTGCGACTCAAACTGATCGCCGATGTCGGCCCGAACGACAACTCCGTCGCCGATTGGGCTTGCATCGCCAACATTCGCTGGGAAGTAACCAAGGCAACGCTACAAACGCGGATTGAAGAGGTGAAACCGTAAAACGCCTCTGTTTCCTCTTCCACACGGAAAGGGCAATTCCTATTGTTTTTCCGTTCCCTTTCGTAGCTCATACATGACGTCGCCGATGCGTTTGACGGCATCGATTGTCTCCGGGTACGGCGTGTCGCCGACGTCGACGAGACCGATTTGGTAATTTTCGCCGTCGCCGCCGCGACCGGTCGTCGCTTGGTCGCCGTATTGGAACCAGTGGGTGCCGACGATGTTCGGATGCTTCAAAGCGGATCGGACATAATTCTCATACGCCTCGGCACGGGCCTGTTGGTTTGCCGTGGGACACAAGCCCGTATGCAACATTCCCCGGTCAAGCGCCCCGAAATGGAACTCGCCGATGATGACCGCCTTGTCGACGCCCTGCGGCAGTTTGAAATCATCGAAACCATCGTTGTAACAGTTAAAACTCAACACGTCACAGAATTTGTCCGCCGCACGGACTGCCAGATCGTTACCCCAGGCGAATCGGCAGCCGAAATAAATTTTGTCAGGAGCGACTTTCTTCAATTCGTCCCGGATTACCCTGAAATACTCCTCGGCAATCAGGGAATATCCCTCTCGGAGGTCCGTTGCCACGGTTGCGTTTTTAGTGTCCGGCGAGTTCGTTGCGACAAGTACGGCGTTCCAATCAGCGTGGGAGGTTTTCCACGCGGCGTTGAATTTTTCGATGGTCTCGTACTTTTTCCGCAACAGATCGACCACGGCGATTTTCGCCGGTTGCGTTGCCGGAGAAACCATTGCGGCGGCGGACAAGGACGTGTCGTTGCCCCAACCGAGTTCGTTGTCGACGAAAATCCCGATGCACCACGGATCGGCGGCGATTTCCCGCTGTCGGCTCATCGTTGCGGCGAAGTTTTTACGGAACTCCGGATGGAACGGGTCTATGAATTTTCCCCAATACCCTTCGCTTCCGGCGATCACCGGTCCGGCGGTTCCCAACGTTGCGGTGTATGGCGTCTTGCGAAGTTTGTAAATTTCCGAGTCTGACCAGTTTGCAATCGTGTTCATTCCCCAGGCGTGGAGGCGTCTGTGTGTCGTTTCAGCGAAGAGCCGTTTCCAGTCGTCGCCGTATTTCAACATCAGGTTCGAAGCGGTGAAGTTATACGTTCTATGCGGCGTCTTGCCGACGTAATACCCGTGGGCGACCCAATTTCCCCGACCTTTGCAAGAGTCAAAAGGCAACTCGGCAAAGAGGTGTTCCCGGTCGTCTGTCGGCGTTTCGGCGTTGGAAGCGTGGACGCAATCGACACCGTGCGACCAGAACAGGCAACCTTCGGGATCGGCCAACCACCAGACGCCGTTGTGCTTTACGGCGTGAAAGTGTCCGGTGGCGTCAAGTTTTGCCCCCTTGGTCCATCCGCCGTATTGGCTACGGTCAGGGCGTTGCGGCGTTGCGGCGAACTCCTTTTCCTCCGATTCGCGGTTCCTTTTCAGATCGGCGTCGGATTGAATCTTCCCCGGCCAATCGGCGTGAATGTATTGGCCGTACCGATCGATCATCGGAAAGAACTTCTCCGGCGGCAGTTCCAGTGCGGCGTTTCGGGAAAGAATCAGCGTCGAACTCTGTTGCGACGGCTCAATGGTAATCCGTTTAATGCCGACCATATATTCTTCGGTTGGCCTGGCGTAGAAGACATAAACGGCGATAAGATTGCTCGGATCGAAGAGGTCGGGACCGACCTTTCCGTCGGTGTCGCCGCGAGCGCCGCCGGGATAACCGCGCATTCCGAACAGTTTTTCCTGGAGTTGCGTGGGCAACCCGCGCGGCGGCGAAATTTCCCAGCGTTTTTTTTCGCCGACCGCCAGCTTTACGGAGTTCGTTATCGTCCGTTTTCCCGTATCGGGATTGGCACCCGGCGAATCGAGGCGACAATGAACCGTTGCGGCGTTCGTTCCCCGGTTTTCGAGTTCCAGTACGAAAGTATCGTTTGGGCTGAGTGCCCATTGACCGTGGAGCGTGATACCCGGCCAGTCGGTTTTTTCCTTGTTGGTAAGGAGGAGCAAACCGTCCTTGCGTTCCGTATTGACTTGGTTGACGATGATTCGGGTGCCGGGCGTCTCCGGTTTCGAAGCGTCGAACAAAACGGTCTCACCCCGGGCCAACGCGGTGATTGCAAACAGGTACGGCAGGAGAACGATCATGCGGAAAATGGAATTCATGGGTGCCTCGAAATGGTTGTGAGCCGGCATTTACCAGCTTGGGCTGTGGACGTCAAGTGGTCCTTCAGGAAAGGGGATTTCTCCCAATTCGTAGTACATCGGACAGTTGGATCGCATGGAGATCGGCAAGTCGCGTTTGTTCCACATAACCATGGACTCGTCGGCAAGTTTCCACCCCTGAGCCGTGTAATAGGAAACCAGCGGTTCTTTGCAAAACAGGATTGCAAACGGAAAGCCCCGTTTTTGTGCCTCTTCCAGAGCGGTTTGGACCAGTTGCCTGCCGAGTCCGCCGTGCCGATAGTCGGGTCGGACACAGACTCCTTGAAAACTGGCAACATTATATCGGAAATTCCACGTCGTTGTCATTGTCCGCACAACGATGGCGGCGTGTCCGATCACCGCGTCGCCGTCCCGAATGATTGCGCCGCAGATCGGTGTTGTTTGGTGCCAAACCCGACGATCCATAAAAATCTCCCGCCAATCCGGAAAGCAAAGCCGGAGTAGCGTTCGGATGCGTTCGTCGAGTTCGGCGTCGACCTCACTTTCGTCGACGATTTCCACGGTTGGAGGCATGGGAGGGAAAAGGGAACAGGGAACAGGGAAAAAGCTTTTCCCTGCTCCCTCCCCCTTTTAAACGGTTAGTGAACGTTCGAGTACCGTCTCGTCGACCAGAATCGGCAACGGCGGTTGGAACGAAACGGCTACGGCAATCGCGTCGGAGGGACGGCTGTCGATTTCGATCAGTTCCCCATTGCGAACAATTCGGATCGACGCAAAATAGGTCTGCTCCTCCATTCCGTGGATGCAAACATCCTGGATGCGCCCTCCGAGAAGTTCCACGGCGCTACAAAACAAATCATGGGTCAGCGGACGCGGCGACGCAAGTTGTTTGATGCGCCGATCGATACTCGTCGCCTCAAAGATGCCGATGACAATGGGAAACTCGCGCACTCCGCCCACTTCACGCAACGTGATGAGTTGCTGATTATTGATCTCGGAAATAATAATTCGGGAAAGCTCAAACGGAATCATCGGAAACAGAAAAGCAAGAAAAATCATCCCTGCGGTGCTTTGCCATTATACACCATTTTTTTGCGAAGGCACCGGTCCGTAGACTTGGGCATCATGGTTTCATCTTGAGAGCCCGGCGGTGAATTTGTACAATTAGCCACAAATCCGGGGGCTGCGCTCCGCTCCGTCCCCGGCTCCTTTTTTGCGACTTGCCTCATGGAATCCGACGACGCCCTTGTCCTGCACCGGATCGATTTCAGCGAAACGAGCCTCGTCCTGACCGTTTTGACGCGAAAATTCGGTAAAATACAGGCTTTGGCGAAAGGCGGACGACGACTTAAAAGTCCTTTCGAGTCTGCTCTTGACACACTTGCCCAAATTCGTGTATCGTTCCTCCACAAAAAGAGCGATTCGCTCGATTTGCTGACCGAATCGACGTTGATTCGCCGTTTTACCGTTACGGAACAAAACCTGCCCGGCCTTTTCGGAGCGTTTTACGTCGTCGAACTGATCGACCTGTTGACGACCGACAACGATCCCTGTCCTCGGATTTTCGACCTTGCGGTGGCGGTGCTTGCTCAACTTGCCACGGGAACGTTTGTTGGACGGAGCATCATCCGTTTCGAACAACGGCTTCTCCGGGAGGTCGGTCAGCAGCCGTCACTGGATCGGTGCGTCGACTGCGGCGACCGGATCGACGACGAACAGAATCGGATTGCTTTCGGGCATTTGGACGGCGGCGTCCTGTGTCCGCGCTGCCGGTCGGGGCACCAACAGGTTACGCTCGTTTCGAGGAACGCCCTGCGAGCAATGCAAATCCTCAACGGCAACGATTGGAAACGATTTCCCTTGGAAAAAAGCGTCCGAAGCGAAATCCGTGGCTTGCTCAACAATTATCTCAGTCATCTGATCGGCTGGAGGCCAAAACTGTTTGACTGGTTCGGATTCATCGGAAAATACGACATGGAGGTGATACGTGAATCGTGATTCGTGGTTCATTCCCGGAATGCTTTTGCTCGTACTTTATGCGGTCGGTTGCAGTACGGTGCCGAGTCGTGAACAGTGGTTGACACCGGCGCCCAAGACGCCGCCGCCGCCGGTTGAACGGGTATTGGGGCAGGTTGTGTCGGTCGATGACTTTTCCGGACCTGCTGTAACACCGATTGCTCCCCCGCCGGGCGTCACTTCGGCTTCCGGTCCTTGGGGTGAGCCGGTTTTGCCGGTACAACCTCCGGCGTACAATCCTCTTCCGGCCCCTTCGGTCGTTGGTGATCCGTGGCAGGTTGCCGCTCAACCGACTCCGCCGGTCATTACGCAGAATCCGCGGTTCAACGAGCCGGTTTTCGGGCCGGAACTTCCGCCGGGAGCGCGAACGACAGGCGGATACGGCGCGAATTTTCCGCCGCCGCCGAGCGACCATTGGGCAAGCTCCACCTCGCCGCCGCCAGTGCCGATTGATGATCCGTGGGGATTTGACCAGCACTCCCGGCAACGTGAATCCGTTTCGATCGAAACCGCCGCGAAAGCGGAAGAGGAGGCTCAGGAACGTGCCCGGCAAGCCGAACTCGCCGCCGTGCAGAAAGATGGCGGCCCGCAGTATCTGCGACCTCTCCCCCATCCGTACGGTCCCTTCGCTGATCGGGAACGGAAAAAAGACATCGAACAGGACATTATCCTGCAAGTCGGATACGACGAGGTATCGAAGCAACGTTACGACGTCGGTCCCCTCCGTGACTGGGAGGAAGATGAGAAAAAAGGGTTCGATTGGGGGCAACTTGATCCGGTGAATTTCTTCACGAAAGTCCGTGACTGGATCGGAATGGGCCCCGACGAAAGGAAAGCGAACGCCGCGATGAAAAAAGGGCACGAAATCCTGAATCCGTACCGGGAACGGGGAGAACTGAAAGACAGGAAAATCTGGGCGGCGGCGGCCAAGGAATTCTCGACCGCCGCACGGCGCTGGCCGGATTCCGTACTGGAGGAAGACGCCCTGCATCTTGCGGGCGAATGTTATTACTTCGCCGAGAATTATGCCGATGCGTTGAAATGTTACCAAAAGTTGATGATTAAATATCAGCACTCGAAACATCTCGATGCCGATGTTCGTCGGGTTTTTTCCATCGCCAAGTATTGGGAACTGGAAGACCGACGCGGGGTCTCGTCCGTCAATATGACGGAAAAGTCGCGTCCGACTTTTGACACCTTCGGACACTGCAAGAAGGCGTATGAGACGATCTTCATCAACGATCCCAACGGTCCGATGGCGGAAGAAGCCGTGATGTCTCTAGCCCAAGCCTATCTCCTGCGGGGACGGTATCAGGGCGACGACAATTTCGGGCAAGCGGCGTTCTATTTCAATCACCTCTGTGAGAACTATCCACTCAGCAAGCACATTGCCAAGGCGCACGAACTTGGGACTTATGCCCGATCGAACGCTTATATGGGAAAGGATTACGACCCCAAGATGCTCGCCGAGGCCGGAAAACTGGCGGATGCCACGCTTCGGCAATTCGGAGCCGAACTCGGCGACGACAAGAGCGATATCCTTGCAATCAAGGAAGGCGTTATCCTGCAACAGGCCGAAATGGAATGGGGCTACGGTCAGTTTTACGACAAGAAAAAACTTTACGGCGCCGCCCGACAATATTATGAAAAGCTGGTCGATAAGTATCCCCAAACCGAATACGCCGAAAAGGCGCGTGTGCGGCTGGAAGAGATTGAGGGTTTGCCGCCGCAACCGTCGCAGTTCGAACTGCTCGAAAAATTCTTTTTACCACGCGGAAGGTAAGAACGATGGTCAAATCCCTTTGGATGTTCAATCATTTGAACCACGAAGACACGAAGATTGTAGAGGGGGAAGGGAACAGGGTGCAGAGAACAGGGAGACAACAATTCCTGTTCCCCGTTCCNTGCTTACTCCCCTCTTTTTCTCTGATTCTTCGTACTCTTCGCGGCTTCGTGGTTTATTGTGGAGTCGTTTTGTTGCTCGGCCTGACGGGTTGCCTCGGCCTCGGTTATCATGTCGGCACCAAGTCGCTGTTCGGTCAAGACATCAGAACCGTGTACGTTCCGATTTTCGAGTCGGACATTGACCGGCCCGACATTGGAGAACGGTTGACCGAAGCGGTTTGCAAACGCATCGAGGCGAAGTCGCCGTACAAGGTTGTCGGTCGACCGGATGCCGACAGCGTCTTGACGGGCAAGGTGGTGTCGGAAAAAAAGTCGATTACCCTGTATAACAGATTCGGCGACGTTCGACAGTTGCAAGGAACCATGTCGGTGCACATCACATGGAAGGACCGACGCAATCAGGAACTCCGCCAGTTTGATGAGATTCCCTGGAACGAAAGTTCCGCGACCGTGAGAGCAAACAATTATTTCCTGCCGGAGTATGGGCAGTCCATCGCAACCTCCGAAATGGAACAAATCGATCGCATTGCCGACCAAATCGTCGGAATGATGGAAATACCCTGGTAGTGGAGAGTGGGGAGAGAAGTACATCCTTTCCACTTCCACTCCCCACTCTCCACTCCCACTCTCCACTCCCACTCCCACTCCCACTCCCACTCCCACTCCCCATGCACTGGTACGCCATCCTTGCCGACTTGATTGCAGCGATTCATTTTTGTTACGTTTCGTTCGTCGTGTTCGGATTGCTTGTCATCCTGCTCGGCGGTGTGTTGCGGTGGCGATTTGTTCGGAACTTTTGGTTCCGTGCCGTTCATCTGACGATGATCCTGATCGTCGTCGCCGAGGCATTGTTCGGAATCTTATGTCCACTGACGGTTTGGGAATACCAACTCCGCCTCGCGGCGGGGCAGGAGGATGTTTCCGACGTGTCGTTCGTCGCCCGGCTCATTCATCAATTGATGTTTTTTGAATTTCCGCCAATTGTGTTCCTGATCGGCTATTGCATCTTCGGACTCGCCGTGTTAGCGTCTTGGTGGTTAATCCCGCCCGTTTGGCCTTGGAAGAAACCGTAACATAAAGCGCCCGTTCGACACGTTTCATGGCCCGAAAACCCCGCTTGTCGTCCCCATCGCCTTCGCAAGTACCGAAGTCGGAACCGTCGGCTCCTCCACTGTTCGACATCCCACGCGCATCGTGGAAGTCGGCGTGCTTGCTTTTCGTCGTTTTCGTTTGTTTCAGCCTGTTCGTCTATTGTGCTTCCGAGAAAGCGTCCGTTCTTTGGTCGTTGGGGCTACTCTTTCCACTTGCACTGCTTGCCGTTGAGGAGTTGCGTCATCGAGACCCGGCTTCCATCAAACGAAAAGAGTTGACGATTCTCCTTGTCGGCACTCTTTTCGTCACGGTTTTCGTCGAAGTTCTGCTTAATCGATATTTGATACAAATTCTCCGGCCCGATGTTCCCGCTTTGGTCGCCGAAGCGATGAAAACGTTCATTTATACGGACCGAATGAATCCGAATCCGAGCCTGATTATTCGTTACGCCGTTTCGATTGCCGTGTTGCCTTTCCTGCTGGTGGGCGGTTACGCACTCTCCCAAACCTTATTACGTCGGGTTCGGCCCGTTGAACACGGTGTCGACCGGGCGTTTTTCGTTGCAGTTTTTCCCGGAATCGTCTTTCCGCTCCTGATGCTCGAATCGTGGATCGACAATATCCGTGACATTCTATTTCTCGGCTTGTTTCGCGTGTCCGCCGTGATCGTTCTGACGGTCGCCTTGTGGATACTGTGTTCGAACGTCCGACAGACCCGTCGCCTGTTGACGCCATTGGGCGCCGGTCTCGTCGTCGTTTTTCTCATTCTCGTTTTTTTCCTTCGGCTTCACGGCGAATCGTTTCCGCCGGAGCCGATGCATTTCGATTGCGTCTATTTTTCCGTAACGCAAATAATGGTCGGCAAAACGCCGTTTGTCGACGTCGATTCACTCTACGGCGGCTTCGCGGTCTTTCTTGAGCCGTTTCTGCGGATCATCGGTTACGGCGTCTTTCCATTCACCTTATTGATGAGCGTATTGTCGGTGCTTTCGCTTGTTTGCCTTTTTCTCTCTTTGCGTTTGATCGTTCGGGATCGTTTGCTGCTCGTTTTCGGCGGGCTCTATCTTTTCTTTTATGTTTACGTGTTTCAGTATTTTTGGTCGTTTCCCAATGATCTGCCGTTCTGCAAAATAATGTTCGCCCAACAAGCGTATTTGATGCGTTTTCCGTTACGAACACTGACGGTCTTTGGTTCCCTCTTTCTCATGTTGCTTTATTTCAAACACAGATCGCCCCGAATTTATTGGACTGTTCTGCCGCTGATTTTTATCGCTCCGTTTTGGAATTTGGACACCGGTGTCATTTTGCCGATCATTTGGATTCTCTCGGTTTTCGTTGACGAGTTTTTACGCCGCCGGACGCTCGGCGGGTTTTTCAAGGCCGCCGGTCGACATTTCGGCGTGTTCGTTGCATTGGGAATTGCCGTTCCATTATTGTTTACGCTGTATCTTTTTCTTCGGAGCGGGCATTGGCCGGACTATCTGCGAATGTTCCGTTATCTGAAATCGCACGCCGTCGCCGGTTTTTTCGCCGGGCCGATGTCCGAAGGGCATCCGGCGATTCTCGTTCTCCTGATTTACGTCGTCGGACTCTTTTACGTACTACATTGTGTGGCACAAAAACGTAACGATTATTCGGCGCGAGTCGTGTGCGTCCTTTCGCTGTTCGGATTCGGCCTGTTTCCGTATTTCCTCAACCGGTCGCAGTGGATGAACCTGTTTATCGTTTCGTTTGCCGCACCGATGCTTGTCCTGTTTGCGATGGATCGTTTGCGCAACGGATTCTTGCGGGATTTGCGGGCACGTCGTTTGACGACGACCGTCGCCGGTTATTCGACCCTGCTTGTCGTGTTCCTTTGCGGTTTGTCTTTTTGCGTCGACAGGGCGCCCACTTGTCTGGAAGCGTCGAGGACGAATTTTCGATTGTTGGTCGTAACGAACGACAAATACGCTCCGGCTTCCGTCGAACGGGTTTTGCCTCATTCCGTGGCGACGGAGCGGGCCAACATCGCCTTTATTCGTCGGACGACGACGCCCGGTGAACCGATACTGATTTTGAGCGAAAATTATGACTCGCTCTATCATGGCGCGTCGAAGACCCGAGCAACGCTGGATTTGCCGTCGACCGTCGAGTGGAGTCGCCACGACGAGATAAACCGCCTGATGGAATACCTTGAAAGAAACGAAACGACCAGGGTGTTCGTCGACAGCGGAAACATTCCGCCTTTCACACTCAATCCGGAGATTTCGCAACGAATATTCAAACTCATTCAAGAGCGTTACGAAATCGCCGACAGAGCTGCCGCGCCGGGAACGTTGTTTTTGGTGCGAAAAAAAGACGTCTCCGTCAACCGCTGAATTCCGTAACGCTGGACGCGTCAATCGTCGCCGAACCGATATGGAGTTTGACGACGCCTTTGTCGATGCTCACCTTGTCGACGGTTCCCGACACTTCGACTTTTTCCGGCAATGAATCATCAGTCGGCTCCGTCGTGTAGGAACCTTTGACCGTTTTGCCGATCATTCCGGCGGCAAGACTCATCGTCTGGTTGGAGTTCAGCGTGTCGATTCCACCCGTCAAGGCATCGATACCGCTTGTCAACTTGTCGTTGGACGTAATCTGCCGCATCTGTCCGATTTGCGCCAACATTTCGGTGTTACTCATCGGATTCGTCGGGTCTTGATTCTGCAACTCAGCGGTCATCATTCGGATGAAATCGACCATCGTCAAGTCGTTCATTCTGTCGCCCGCCGAAGTCGTGCGCCCGTTGACCGTCGAATAATCGTAACTGGTATAGATGTCGGACATGGAATGTAGAGTGTAGAGTGTACTGGTGTTTTCGGCTGGGTATTTCCCTTATTTAGTAGACCTGTTCGGTAACGTCAACTTGGCATGTTTGGAGTAAATGGGATCGTCGATGGCAAGCGAGTTTTTCCAAGAGTCGCGCGAGATACTCCGCACAAAGAACCACCAAAAAGCACTCCTTGGCATGAAACTCCTGTCCGGAGTACCGGACGAGATTTTCGGAGAAAATCGCCTACCGAACCAACCGTTCTTGAACGGTACAATTTCCGAACAAGTCTGGTGAAAAAGCGGCCTCATTTCTACCTCCTTTACAAAAACAAAACAACCTCTGTAGCAGAATGTCAATGAAATATTCAACCTTATTTACCTTATTTTCCCGTTCATCACTACATCCCAAGGGAAGACGTGTATTATCCTTACACCTTGCACTCCCCACTGTTCAACGGAAGGTAAGTTTGATTTTTCTTATTTTTTCGTCGGGTAGCACGGTCCGCATCGTTTGGAGCAACTCGGCCTGCCGAAAGGACAGTTCCTGAACAAACGCCGGATGGCGAACGGCTACTTGAAGCGTTCCACGACTCAACCCGACGACATGGGTCATGGCAGCGTAAGGCACTCCGACGGCCGCTTTCCAAGCGTCGCTGATTTCGTCGATGTTTTGCCGCCGATGGAGCCCGTACTTCGCCATCAACTGCGGCAAAATGTCGCCGAGTCTGGCGAGACCATACTCGCTTTTTGCCCTTTTCATCGATCTATTTCGACATAGTGGCGAACGAACCGGGAAATTCTACCATTTTTCACGGCAATTCGCAATGTCAATAATTTCCGCTTAAACCAGCTTTGCGAGTTCGGCGACGCGCGCTCCGAGGTTCCTGGCCGTGCCGAGACCGTATTCGTCTTCCATCACGCTGTCTTTTTGGTTCCACAGCGTTGCTCCCCAATGGGACGAAGGAATGCCGTCGACGGCGAGGATCATTTGCTGGGCGACGAGGGCGTTCGACATTGCATGCAGAACGGTTTCCTGACCTCCGTTTCGGGCACCGGCCACGGCAATGAGTCCGAGTATCTTGTTTTTCAGCGCCCAAGCGGCACGTAACGGCGATAGGCGGTCGATCAACGCCACGAGTCGGGCGGACGGCAGTGCGAAATACACTGGTGAGGCAATCACCAGCCCGACGCAACTTGGATCGATGATTTTTTCGAACAGCGGATCGAGATCATCCGGCGGTTGCGGATCG
>JGI24702J35022_10000750_pt1 | contig 20008 bp, 18 predicted proteins | sample TergutTh196P4_FD_35022 | JGI IMG/M metagenome (IMG submission 35022)
CTTACCCAAACGCTTGTGACGACTTTATTCTGACAAAGGATGATGTTCATGAATTTTTCAAAGGGGCACTTCCCATAAGTATAAGTAAATACCAATATATTCTTAGTACTCCTGGTTGCGCTGCAGGAGGTGATCTTGTGTTGGAAGATGGAAGGAAAGGGTCTTGGAGTATCGGAGGAGTCGGTGATAGTCTGGGTGTGATGGGTATTGACGGTTTTCAGCTGTTTTTCTACGGCGGGAATGTCAACAACCCGTTATTTTCTGATTCCTGCGATCCGGACTGCATTAGCGCAGGAGACGATAATTATTAACAGGTTGCTCAAACACTCCCCGTCACCTTCGGTTATCGAGTCACCCCGCCATAAATGGCGGGGGTTCCTCGATACGCCCGAGGGGAGTCTACGGCTCCAAATTTAACGCTTGTCCACTGGCCTCGCCATCAATGGCGAGGATTGCGTTCGACCCGTGTTCAATGCTTACAGCAGCCCTGAACGTTCAGGCCGAAACCCGTACCGACGACGGGGCGCTCTGCCCGGCAGGAAGCCTGTTGTTGGCGTTTTCGATGTAACGCTGCACGGCTTGGGCAGCGGCGTCCTGCCTTTCCACGCGGTCGGTGTTTCCGACCGAACCGGCACGCGCAACTGCCTCCTGCGTCTGCACAGGCGCAGCGGGAGCGTTGACCGGAGCCGTCGGCGGCGAAGCAGAACGCGCAGCGGCGCGGGCCTCCTCGCTGAGACTGACCTGTACAGAGGGCTGTGCGCGTTCAGGGCGCAGCGATGGTTGCTGCGCGTCCTCACGTTCCCGTTGCAGCGTACCGGCTTGGGCAACTCGGGCGTTTTGCTGCGTATTCTCCAAGCCGGCGGAGATCGTCCGTATGGCGTCCATGATCGTCTAACTCCTTTGTTTCACGCACCGGACTCGGCTGCAACCGCGCGATGTCCCCGTGCAATCAAAGTGTAGACCGTGGGCACGACAAAGAGCGTGAAAAAAGTACCCAACAACAGCCCGCCGACAATCACCCAGCCGATTTGCTGGCGACTCTCCGCGCCCGCGCCGGTGGCAAGGGCCAGCGGAATCGCGCCCAACACCATCGCGCCGGTGGTCATCAGGATGGGGCGCAACCGCAGCACGGCGGCTTCGATCACGGCCTCCTGCACTCCCTTGCCCGCGCTGCGCAACTGGTTGGCAAACTCGACGATGAGAATGCCGTGCTTGGTGATGAGCCCGATCAGGGTGACGAGACCGATCTGACTGTAGACGTTGAGCGTGCCGCCGGTGAGCCACAACGCGCCCAACGCGCCCGCCATCGACAGCGGCACGGTGAGCATGATGATGAAGGGGTCGAAAAAGCTCTCGAATTGCGCGGAAAGCACCAGGTAGATGAACGCAAGCGCAAGCGCGAAGGTGAGCGCAAGACTCGCGGAGCTCGTCTTGAATTCGCGCGACATGCCATCGTAGTCGGTGGAATAACCGGAAGGCAGGATGCGCGCCGCCGTGGCGTCCATCCAGTCCAGCGCCTCGCCGAGCGCGAAATCCGGGGCAAGGTTCGCGGTGATGGTCACGGCGCGGCGCTGTCCGAAATGGTTGAGCTCACGCGGGCTGACGGTTTCCTGCACGGTGACGAGGTTGGAGAGCGGAATCATTTGCCCGCCCTTGCCGCGCACGAAAATATCGTGGATGTCGCGCGGGTCGACACGGTCTTCGGGGTCGATCTGAACAATGACATCGTATTGTTCGGCATCTTTCTTGTAGCGCGTCACCTGACGGCCCCCGAGCATGGTTTCCAGTGTCTGGGCGATGACGGAAACGGAGACGCCGAGATCGGCAGCCTTGTCCCGGTCGACCGATACGGCCAGTTCCGGCTTTGTAAGCTGGAGATCGGTATCGGGCGAGATGAATTTCTCTGAACTGTCCACCTCGGACCGATGCGCTTTCATGGCTTCCAACATCTCTTCAGTGAAGCGGTTGAGCTCCTCCCACGATCCGGACGAGGCGATGACGAAGCTCACGGGACGGGTGCGCGGGCTCTGCCCGAACGCGGCGGGCAATATCGGGAATGCGTTGATCCCGGCAATGGCCCGCAGGCGCGGCTGCATTTCGGCGGAAATTTCCTGGGTCTTGCGGTTGCGTTTCGACCAATCGACAAAGCTCACAAAACTGCGTCCCTGCGAGACGGTAGGCGAGCCGGTCATGACCTGATAGCCTTCGACATCGTCGGTGGTGGCGAAGATGTTTCCGATTTCTTCGGAGTAGCGTGTCATGTTGTCGATGGTGGCCCCTTCCGGCCCCCGGAATTGCACCATGATCCGGCCACGATCCTCGATCGGCGAGAGTTCGGACTTGAGTTGCCCAAGCAGCAGCGCGCACAGCCCCGCAAGCACCGCAAAGGCCGTCAACACCACCCAACGCATGCCCAGCATCGTCACGAGCATATGGCGATAGCCGGTGCCGATCCAGATCAGAAAACGTTCGATGGCGTTATAGATCGCGCCGTGTTTGCTCTCGTGACGCAGCAGACGCGAGCACATCATCGGCGAGAGGGTGAGCGCGACGAACCCGGAAACGAGCACCGCGCCAGCGAGCGTGAGCGCAAATTCGCCGAAAAGTCTGCCGGTTCGTCCCGTCATGAACGCCACGGGCGCGTAGACGGCAGCCAGCGTAATGGTCATCGCGATGATGGCGAAACCGATTTCCCGCGCGCCCTTGAGCGCAGCCTCCATCGGGGGCATGCCCTCTTCGATGTGACGATAGATGTTCTCCAGCATGACAATGGCGTCATCCACCACCAGCCCGATGGCCAGCACGAGCGCAAGCAGAGTCAGGGTGTTGACCGAGAAGCCGAAGACGAGCATCAGCGCAAAGGCTCCTATCAGTGACACCGGAATCGTCACCAGCGGAATCAGCATCGCGCGCCAGTTGCGCAGGAAAAACAGGCAGACGGCAGCGACCAGCAGCACGGCCTCCCAGATGGTGGTGAACACGGCCTCGATGGAACGTTCGATGAAAATCGTCGAATCGTTGGTAACGGTCATCTTCATGCCTTGCGGCAGTTCTTCTTCCAGTTCGGGCAGCATTTTGACCAACGCGCGCTTGAGATCGAGCGGATTGGCGGTGGACTGTTTGATGAGACCGATGGAGATTGCGGGACGCCCCATGAAACGCACGGTGCTGCGTTCATTGACGGCGGCCACTTCCACCCTGCCCACGTCGCGAATACGCACCGGGTAGCCGCCAGGGGTGGCGGGTTCGCGCACGATGACCGCTTCAAACTGCGCAGGCTCGGCCAGATCGGTTTGCGCCACGACCTCGAATTCACGTTCGCGGCTCTCGATCCGGCCCGCCGGCAGTTCGATGTTCTGACGCGCAATGGCGTCCACCACGTCCTGCGGGGCCAGCCTGTAGGCCGCGAGGCGGGCGCGGTCGAGCCAGATGCGCATCGAGTAGCGGCGCTCGCCGAACACCCGCGCGTCCGCCGCGCCCGGCAGGGTTTGCAGCCGGGGCTTGATGATGCGGTTGGCAAAGTCGGTCATCTCCAGCGGGTCGTGCCGGTCGGACGAGAAAGCGACCCAGATGATCGGATTGGCATCGGCTTCGACCTTGGCAATCACCGGCTCGTCGATGTCGTCGGGCAACCGCTGCCGCACCCTGGAGACGCGGTCGCGCACATCGGAGGCGGCGCTGTCCGCGTCGCGTTCGATCCGAAAGCGCACCGTGATCTGGCTGTTCTCGGAACGGCTGATCGAAGAGAGCACATCCACGCCCTCGATCCCGGCCAGCGAATCTTCCAGCGGTTTGGTAACCCGCGATTCGATGATTTCGGCGCTGGCTCCGGTGTAGGTGGTACTGACGGTGACGACGGGCTCGTCGATATTGGGGTACTCGCGCACCGTCAGTCTCGAAAACGCCATCAGACCGACGAGCAGCACCACCAGCGAGAGCACGGTGGCAAACACGGGCCTTCGGATACAAAGCGAGGAAAGATCCATCGGCCTGTCGTCCCTCGTTCAGTCCTTGACGACCGCCTCGGACTCAGGCTTTGCGGTATCTACCCTCGTTGCCGCCACTGGCATGCCCTCACGCAGCTTAAACTGCCCGGCGACCACCACCAGGTCGCCGGGCGCGAGTCCCTCGACGATTTCGACTTCCGCCGCACGGCGTAGGCCGGTCTTGACCCCCACCTGATACGCCTTGCCGTCCCTGACCTGGAACACTTTTTGTGTCTGACCCGGCATGGGAATCAACGCGGCTTCGGGAACCAGCACCACGTTGTCGCGCTGCTCGACGATCAGCCGCACGCGGGCAAATACGCCCGGTCGCAGTCGCCCCTCGTCATTGGCGAGTCGGGCGCGCAACAGCACCGCCCGCCCGTCGGCATCCACGAGGGGGTCGATGGCTTCCACTTCCGCCGGGAAAGTCTCGTTTGGGGCCACGTCGCACGTCACATCCAGTTTCTGTCCCGGCCTCAGTCGGGCAAGGTAAAGCTCGGGGAGCCGGAAATCGAGTTTGAGGACGGCGATATCCTCGATATTGATGAGCGCGTCGCCGTCCCGAACGTAATCGCCGACATCGACCTTGCGAATGCCGACGATGCCGTCGAAAGGCGCGCGGATGCGGGTACGTTCGAGCCGCGCCTGGGCAAGCGCGACATTGGCGCGCGCCACTTCGAGACGGGAGACGGCTTCATCGCGGGCGCTTCCGCTCACGAACTGGCGCGCAAACAGATCCTCGACCCGGTTTGCGTTGGCCTCGGCCAGCGACAGTTCCGCCCGCGCCTGACGCGCCTCGGCGGACTGCACGGCGGCGTCCAGTTCCACTAGCACGTCGGCCTTCTTCACGGCCACACCGTCCCGGAAACGGATCGCCGCCACCCGCCCGGCCACTTCCGGGCGCAGGATGACCGAGCCGTTGGAAACCAGGGTCCCCACCGCCGAGACGTCGACGACGACCTCCCGCACCACCACTTCCGCCACTTCCACCTGCGCCGCCTGTTGCGCGGGGCGGGAAGATTCCGCCCCCGCCCCTGCCCTCGCCCCGCCTGCTGGCGGGGACGCCGGGGAGGCGTGATTGGCGCGCCAGGCAACCGTCCCCAGCCCGGCAAAACCGGCCAGACACAAGAGCATGATCAGCGGACGACGTAAAGAACGTATGCGGGTATCCATCAGCCTTCAGCCTTTTCCTCCGTCTTTTCCGGTTTTCCCACTTTTTCCGGTTTTATCTTGTTTTTATGTCCTTCATGTTCTTCGTCCGATTTCCGAACCGCCTTTCCAGGCAACAACGCCATTTCCAGTCTGTCGCACACCGTTTCCAGCACTTTTACGCGCGCAAACTGCTTGTTGTTGGCTTCCACCAGCGTCCAGGGAATCAGCCCGGTACTGGTGCGTTCCACCATATCGCAGACGGCCTGATGGTATGCGTCCCATTTTTCGCGGTTACGCCAGTCTTCTTCTGTGATCTTGTAACGCTTGAACGACGTCGCCTCGCGTTCCTTGAAACGTTCCAACTGCTCGTCTGCGGAGATTTGCAGCCAGAACTTGAGGATGATCGCGCCATCATCCATGAGCTCGTGTTCAAAATCATTGATCTCCGCGTAAGCGCGCAACCAGTCGGCCTCCGTGCAAAATCCTTCCACCCGCTCCACCAGCACCCGCCCGTACCAGGAACGGTCGAAGATCGCGACGCGTCCTTTCTTGGGCACATGCCGCCAGAAGCGCCACAGGTAGGGCTGCGCAAGTTCTTCCTGGGTGGGCGCGGCGATGGGCATGATCTGATACTGGCGGGCGTCGAGCGCGGCCACCAGCCGCCGGATGTTGCCGCCCTTGCCCGAGGCGTCCTGCCCCTCGAAGACGAGAATCAGCGAATGCTTCTGGAACTCCGGCAAACGAGCCAGTTCGGACAGTCGTCCCTGCGCCTTCGCATAGCGCAGTTGGTAGGTTTCCCGTTCCAGACTCTGGTTGAGATCGAGCGCCGTGAGCACGTCCAGCCCGTTCGTCCGGGGAGAGAGCGGCGGCGCAACCGGATATTCACGCTCCTTTTTGTCCGCGAGCCGTTTCTGCAACGCATCCAGCACCAGTTTGCCGACCGTGAGCGAGCGATAAAAATCGTTCGCGCTCTCCACCACGATCCACGGCGCCCACGGGGTATTGGTCAGGCGCAACAGGTGGGAGGCCACTTCCTGGAGCTTGTCGTAAGTCTTGAGGCTATCCCAACTCTCCCTGGTCACACGCCAGGCGGTACGGGGGTCTTTTTCCAGCGCCTTGAAGCGTTTCTTCTGCCCCTCCTTGGTGAGATGGAGCCAGAACTTCAGGATCAACGCCCCTTCGTTTGCCAGCATCGCCTCGAAGCGGTTGATCTGGTCGATGCGCTGATCGAAAAACGCTTCGCCGATTTCTCCGATGATGCGCCGATGAATGGGCCTGGAATACCAGGAGCCGGTATAGATGCCGATTCGCCCTTTCGGCGGCAATCCTTGCCAGAAACGCCACATGAAGGGATGCGCAAGCTCTTCCTCGGTCGGCGCGGAGAACGCGCGGGCGGAGAGATAGCGTGGATCCATCCAACTGTAGAGATCGTTGATCGTCTCCCCTTTGCCCGCGCCGTCTCCGCCGCTGATGAGCACGATCACCTGAAACTTTCCTTTCTCCCGCAGTTCGAATTGCGTCTCCAACAAGGCTTCCCGCAGCTTGCGCACTTCCGAGCGGAAAGTTTTCTTGTCGATCGCATGACCGAGTTCTGCGGATTCAAACATGGTATTTCCCTTTAGCGAAGCTGACCGATCAAATGTATGAAAGCAATTTATCAGTATATCAAAAGCACTTTGGCAACCCGGCAAGACATTGCCGATGCGTTACAAATCGTTACAAATTGCGCAATGACCTGGGCAATTCATGATTCGGATAACGTTTGCGAAACTCGGTCAGGCTTTCGCGCGCCTCCTTGATTTTTCCGTCGCGGCGCAGTTTTTCGATCTCTTCCAGCCAGGCTTGCGGGTTCTGCCGTTTCGCCTCCAGTTCCTGCGCAGCAGGCGTGCTGCTTGTGGCTTGCACTCTTTGAATGTCGGCCGCCTGGGATTGCATGGGCGCTGCCCGAGCGATCTCAGCCACGGGCGCGGGTCGATCTGCCTCAGCCGCTCGTTCTTCCATCATGGCGGCGGAGGGTGCGGAAACCTGGGCCGCTCTTTGGGGGACAGCCTCTACCGCCGCAGGTTGGACAGGTTCCGGCGCGGCAGCGGCAGGCTCCGGCGCTGCCGGTAAACTCTCGGCTTGCGCAATGACCAACGGTTCAGAAAACTGATCTGAACTTTCTCGCACGGGCGCATCCGCCTCCGCAGCAAATTGGATCGGTTCCGGCGCGGCAGCGTCAACATCGGGTTCCGGCGCAGTCAGCAAACTCTCGGCTTGCGCGATGGCAGAATGTCTGGCTCGGGTATCGGATGACGAATCCGGTTCAGCCCTCCCGGCAACCTTTTCATCGAAATGCGGGGCGGGTTTGGACAGTCTCCGGGGGGCTTGCCTCTGAACGATTGCTTTGTCTTCCCGGTTCTCGGGCCTTACCGCAGGCGCGAGAGATTCGCGTTCCTCTCTGGCGTCCATCTGCGCCTGGGCTGGCGGCGAAACCTGCGAAGGCTGTCGTCGTTCCAGCATCGGCTGCGACATCTGCGGCGCCTGCGCGAGCACATGCGGCGGCTGTTCGGATTCCTGCGACGCAAACAACACCACGATGAGCACGCCGACCAGGAACGAGGCCGCCATCGTCAACGGCATCCGCCAACGGACGAAACGCGACGGTTGCCGCACGGCCTGCGGTCTGGAGGCAACCGCACGATGCGCCGCTGCCAGGATGGCCGCATCGAGCGCCGGAGACGGTTCCCTGTCGTCCTCGTACTCCGTGGCATCTCGATAGGCTTGCGACAGATCGCGCAAATCATCCATCATGCTGAAATCGTCGGAATGCGCGCTCATGCGACGACCTCCTGCAAACCTGCACGTAATCTGGCGGTTGCATAGCGCAAACGGCTCTTGACCGTCTCGAAACTGACGCCGGTGGTTTCGGCAATTTCCCCCAGCGACAGCCCTCCCTCTTCGACCAGCAAAAACACCTCACGCTGTGCAGAGGGCAAACCCTCCAGCAAGCGTAGCAGGCATTCGCCCTGTTGCCGCGACAATACGCGCACATGCGGCTCATCGACGCGACTGGCAGGCAAACCGGCGATCACATCCAGTCCCTCCTCTGGATCATTGTCGACCCGGATCGGTTCGCTGGAACGACGGCGGAAATGATCGATCATACGATTGTGCGCAAGCGTGTACAGGTAGGTGCGAAAGCGCGCGGCAACCGTGTAACGCTCGCGGCTTTTGATCAGGTTCATCCACACCTCCTGAAAAATCTCCTCGGCCTGTGTCCGCTCCTTGCATTGACGTTGAATGAAGCGGAACAGAGAACCGCGATGACGCGCATAAAGCCGATCGAATGCCGCCGCTTCGCCGGCGGCGTAACGCAGCATCAACTCCTCATCGCTGGGATCGGCGCTGCCGGGGTCCTCGACCGTTACGTTCATGCCCCACAGTATAGCCAACCCTCCGTAAAAGATGATCGGCGCGCTGAAAGCCATTCGCCTGTCTTGCGCCGATCGACCGATGCAATCCAATATCAACGCGGTGGATCGGGCACGAAACCGGCTTGCGGATCTCCGGGGAACGCCTGACTACATCCGGCATGCCTCATCGTGCCCCTGCACCGCATCCCGTAATGGGCCGGAATCACCCCACGCGCCACAAGATTGGCGTAACTATCGTAATGAATGCTCAATACTTCCGTCGGCCTTCTGGTCGCCCGCACGAATTCCTCGAAATGAACCGGGGAATTCTCGATGCGTCCATGTCCGGTGCCAAGACGCTCGCGTTGCTGCGGTTGGGCGATCGATTCCGCCTGGCGCATGCTCGGCGACGCTTGCTGCTGCCTTGCCCTTGCCTGATCCGCACCAGATTCCGGCGCAGCCGGTTGCGGTGAATACAGCGCGTCGGGCTTCGATTCATAGACATGAGCGCGTGGCGCGACGGCAACGTATTTGCGCTGAAACAGCGCCACACCGATCACCCCGACATTGCCGGGACGCCCGGTACGACCCGCATAGGAATTCGACAGCGAAGTAAAATAGAAAGCCGCCACCTGCTCCTGGCTCTTGCGCCAGCCGAGAATGCTATAGCTTTCTCCGCCCCTGAATATGTAACCGTCCTGTTGGCTCGATGCTGTCTGCCCGGTGAGCACGTTGACGCCATCGACCGAAATCACGGCCAGCAAATCACCCGATACCTGATTGGCAAGCCAAATCTCGTATTCATTGCCCGGATTGCCCACCACGTAAGCCTTGCCCCGATGCCAATAAACGGGCAAGCGATGGCCCTCCGTGCGATCATAGATGCGCAACTCGGCCAGTCTGCCGGGCAGCGCATCGTTTGCGCCCGCCGCCAGAGCCTGATGGCCGACAACGGGCAGGCTCAACATCAAGCCAAGAATCAAACCTTTAAGACGATTGAGTTTCATGTCGTTTCTCCATGGATCAGGCATCGGTCAGACTTGAACGCGATGCCGTTGATTGACTTCAACCTACAGAACATGAAACGTTTCATTCTTCAAAAAGGGTTTGAGCGGTTTATTCCCTCCTGTGCAGCGGTGGCAGGCGAAGCCTGACGGGGTGGTCGCGGCGTAGGGGCGCGATTTATCGCGCCCAATGAGCACTGTAGGTTAGGGTGAGCGCAGCGAACCCCAAAGTATGCGCGTTCCAAAATGGGAAGATCATCTGATATGCGCATCCGTATATCATACGGTTATTCTCCCCTCCATCGTTGGGGTTCGCTGTGAAGGAAAAAACGGGAAAAACGCGCCTTACGGCGTAACCGTTTCGCTTATTGGACGTTTGGATGGGACACAAATTGCACTCCGTAACGTTACGCAGTACAATGAAACCATGATTACAGGATTTCGGCACAAAGGACTTGAAGCCTTCTACAGGACTGGCACGAGCCAAGGCATACAGCCCGCCCATGCAGCAAAGCTGAGTCGCATTCTCGACGTACTGAACGCCGCGAAAGGCCCGGAAGGCGTCAACCTCCCTTCATTTCGCCTGCATCCTCTCAAGGGCGAACTGAAAGGCCACTGGTCAGTTTGGGTGAATGGCAATTGGCGTGTCACGTTCGTCTTTGTCGGCATCAATGTCGAGTTGGTCGATTATCAGGACTACCACTGAAAAGGAGCGCATCATGACGATGAATAAACCCACTCATCCCGGCGAAGTGTTGCGAGAGGATGTCATTGCAGAGTTAGGCTTGACCGTAAAGGAAGTCGCTGAACGGTTGGGCATGTCTCGGACAGCCTTGTCCCGCGTTTTGAATTGTCGGGCAGCGGTAAGCCCCGATCTGGCCTTGCGGCTGGAACAGGCTGGTGTTGGCACCGCCGATACGTGGCTTACCTTGCAGCTTAACTACGATCTGGCGCTGGCTCGCCAGCACCCACAGCCCGCAGTCCGCGCCATTGGCCCCGTTCTTGCCCACGCATGAACCACCGGCGCATAGAAGACAATGATGGAGCCGACGATCGACGCGCCACTACTGAATAGCATCATCATTGCCAGGACGATACGCGAAGAGGCCGCCGCAGTGGTCGGGTCGCCCTCCATCGCCAGCGAAGGAACTGCCTCACCAAAAATATCCCGCAAAATGTGCACGGTACTGTCCGCGCATTGGTCGATGGACCAGCGCAAAACCTGACGGGGTGGCGCGAAGCGCCAGGGCAATTCCCCTCCTGTGGAGGGGTGGCAGGCGAAACCTGACGGGGTGGTCGCGGCGTTGGGGCTTGCAAGCGCATCCCGGCCTACGCGAACTGAAGTCTGCCAACAAAAAAACCCTGTTGCTCAACCAGTCATTATCAAGGAAGATATTGGGCCTCTAAAAAAAGGGGCTGTTCACGGTCGTTCCGTTACGTTTTTTATGTATTGATGTCAAAAATTGATCGGATGAGGTTCATGTGTCGGAACAAATAAGGATCGGTGCGTTACGCGAGACCATGCCCGGCGAGCGGCGCATCACGATGACGCCGGACGTTGCCAAACGCTACCAGGCGTTGGGCGCGCAATTGCTGCTGGAAAAGGGGCTGGGAACCACTACGTTTCTGGCCGACGACGCTTTCCCGCTGGAGCATTTTGCCGCGTCTGGGCGCGAGGTTCTGGAACAGTCCGACATCGTGCTGAAGGTTCAGACGCCAAGCGCCGATGAATTGGCGGCAATGAAGGAAGGTTCCGTACTGATCGGTCTGTTGCAGCCCTACGCCGACGCCGAGCGGATCAGGGTGTTGCAGTCGAAGAACATCACGGCCTTTGCGATGGAACTCCTGCCCCGAATCACGCGGGCGCAAGGCATGGATATTCTTTCCTCGCAGGGCACGATTGCCGGTTATCAGTGCGTGCTGATTGCGGCGGATCACTGCCCGAAATTCTTTCCGATGCTCACGTATGCGGCCGGAACGATCCGTCCGACGCGCGTGCTGGTCATCGGCGCAGGCGTTGCGGGATTGCAGGCCATTGCGACGGCCCGACGGCTGGGCGCGATCGTCGAGGCTTATGATGTTCGCCCGGAGACGCGCGAACAAATCGAATCGTTGGGCGCGCGGTTTGTCGATACCGACGTCTCGGCGGTCGGCGCGGGCGGCTATGCGCGTGAATTGACCGATGACGAAAAGCGCCAGCAAGCCGAAAGACTGGGACGCGCCGTGGCGCAATGCGATGTGCTGATCGCCACTGCGGCGATTCCGGGCAAACGCGCGCCGCAAATCATCGACGCGGACATGGTTGCCGCCATGAAACCGGGCACGGTCGTCGTCGATATGGCTGCCGAGACGGGAGGCAACGTCGCGGGAACCATCGCAGGCGACAAAGTGCGCACGACGAATCAGGTTCTCATCATCGGCCCGACCCACATCGCCAGCCGCATGCCGGTGCATGCCTCGGAGATGATCGCAAAAAATCTGTTCAATTTCATTTCCCCTTTCATCAGGGAAGGGACATTGGCTCTCGACTGGGAGGACGAAGTGCTCGCCGGAGCCTGTCTGACCCATGCCGGAGAAATCCGGCATGCCGCCGTGAGACAGGTTCTCAACCTGTAACCGTCGCAGGGATATACAAGGATCATGGAAGGTTTTGTTGCTGTCTATATCTTCATGCTGGCCGCCTTTACCGGCTATGAGGTCATTGCGCGTGTGCCGGTCATCCTGCACACCCCCCTGATGTCTGGCTCCAACTTCATACACGGCGTCGTGCTCGTCGGCGCGATGGTGGCGTTGGGACAGGCCGAAACGCCGCTCGAACAGGCTATTGGTTTTGTCGCCGTTCTGCTCGGCGCGGCCAATGCCGCAGGCGGCTACGTGGTGACCGAACGCATGCTGGCCATGTTCAAGAATGAGAAGAAAGGGAACTGAGCCATGCAGGAAATCAAATGGCTGATCGACGCGAGCTACTTTCTTGCCGCCGTGCTCTTCATCCTGGGGCTGAAAAAGATGAGTTCGCCGGTCTCTGCGCGCAGGGGCATCGTCTGGGCCGGGATGGGCATGATCCTGGCAACGGCGGTCACTTTTCTGACCCCCGGCGAATCGACGACGTTCATGCCGACGGGCAACATCGTCCTGATGGTGATCGCCATTGCCCTCGGGGGTTCCATCGCCTGGATTTCCGGCAAAAGGGTTGCCATGACCGACATGCCGCAAATGGTGGCCATCTACAACGGCATGGGTGGCGGCGCGGCGGCGGGTATTGCCGCCGTCGAATTCGCGCGCGGACACATACACGGAACGGTACTGCTTACGCTGGCGGCGCTGGGCGCCCTGATCGGCTCGGTTTCCTTTTCCGGCTCGTGCGTGGCGTTTGCCAAGCTGCAAGGCATCATGAACAAGGCATTTCGTCTGCCGGGGCAAAATATCGTCAACGTCGTTCTGGCGTTGGTGACGGTCGGACTTGGGATCCTTATCGTTCAGGCAGGACTGTCCGACAAGGGTCCGGTTCCCGCCTTCTTCCTGATCGGCTTTTTCATCTGCGCGCTGGTGTTGGGCGTTATCGTCACGCTGCCGATCGGCGGCGCCGACATGCCGGTGGTGATTTCACTGTTCAACGCGTTTACCGGACTGGCGGTCGGATTTGAAGGCTATGTCCTGAAAAATCCGGCGCTGATCATTGCCGGGATCGTCGTCGGCGCAGCCGGGTTGCTGCTCACAAAGCTGATGGCCAGGGCGATGAATCGCCCGATCACCAACATCCTGTTCCAGCCGATCAGTGGCGAAGCGCAGGCGGGCGGCGCAATCGAAGGCACGATGAAGGAAGTCTCCGCGCTCGATGCGGCGACAATGATGCACTACGCCAGCAAGGTCATCATCATCCCCGGTTACGGCATGGCCGTGGCGGGCGCGCAGCACAAAGTCTGGGAGATGACCGAGTGGCTCGGAAACGCCGGGGTCGATGTCAGATTTGCCATTCACCCGGTTGCCGGGCGGATGCCAGGCCACATGAACGTATTGCTGGCCGAGGCGGGCGTGCCTTACGAGAAGATTTTCGATCTGGAAGAAATCAATTCCGATTTCAGTCAAGCCGACGTCGCGCTGGTCATCGGTGCCAACGATGTGGTCAATCCCGTGGCGCGAACCGACAAATCCAGCCCGATCTACGGCATGCCGATCCTGAACGCCGACTATGCGGCCAATGTCATCGTCGTCAAGCGTGGCCAGGGCGCCGGTTACTCCGGTATCGAAAACGCCCTGTTCTTCAAGGACAATTGCCGCATGCTGTACGGCAGCGCCCAGAAAGTCGTCGCCGACGTGATCCAGAATCTCAAAACGATGGGGTAAACAGGCCGCACCCCGACCTTTATTGTTCTTCCCGAATCTCCACGCCGCCGGTTTCCATGTCCCAGTGGGCGCGCACGACCATGTCGATCGGATAAGGCTCGAACCAGTAGCTGGCCTCGATCCGGAAACGGGCATGGTTGAATCTGTACACGTCGACGGCATCGTCCCGGATCACGGAAACCTTCAGGGATTCCGGCAGGATGCGCGGCTCGAAAAAGGCAAGCGATCGCTGTATGCCTGCCGCAACCGCTTCGAGATCGGACTCCGTGAAGCGCCCGCCCGCCAGGGGCGGAATGCCGAAGTTGAGCACGGAATTCCTGACCTGCGGAAAATCCAGTACCGGCAATTGATTTTCGAGGTTCGTGCAATTCAACAGCCAGTTCAGATCTCTGACCACCGTCTTGCGATAAGCGCTGCGATTCATGGCTCTGCCGCCTTGTAGCGACAACCTGTCCAGCAGGGTCGGCAGGAACAGATCACCCTCCACACCCACTTTCATCTTTCTGGAATTATTCATTCGACACATCACCGTTCATCAGCGAGCAAAAGAGGCTCTCATCGGGCGTGCCGCAATGAACGACCCGTTTCGGGGTCGTCTGTACGGAAGAAGGTTCCGACCACCAGAAGCTGTGATCGTTGCGCTCCTTGAACAATCCCGGAAGCTCCAGCCATGTAAACCAGTCTTTTTGCGTATCGGCATGGGTCCCGACATTACCGATGCCCAGGTCACTGAGTATATTGGCCGTGGAATTGCGCTCGCTCCTCTCGGATTCCATCAGTTGCAGAAGAAGATCGTGCAGGCCCTCGAGCGGGATACGTTTGCCGATGACTTGTCGCAATACCATGTCGACCCGGTACAGCCAGCGGCTTTCCGGCGGCAACACGTTGGAAACATCGCGCTTGTCGAACGAACGCAGAACAATCAGGGGCGAGTATCGTCCCACCTTGTCGATACTGGGCGCAAGACAACCAACCAGAGCAGGCTTGTCCCAGAGTCCCGGCCCGATGAGAAAGTGCCAGACAGGCGAAACAAGATATGCGGCCCGCCAGTCTTGCGGGCGCGTGTGCGCAAGCGCCGCCATGCCGGAGGACATCCACCCGTGGACGGTCTCCCTCAGTGGAGGCGACATTCCCTTGCCGACAAAATCGCCCACCGAAGGCAGTTTTCCAAACCAGCCCATGTAACCGGGCCGCTTGAAAAAACGGAGCACTTTCATTGTGGCCCTGCCCATTGCCGCCTTGCCATTGCCCATTGCCGTTATTCCTGCTGGTGACTCTCAGCCAGGATACGAGTCGTCTCCGCTTCACGTTCCCCAACCCAGACGGCCAGGGCGCTGAAATTGTCCAGGTCGGGCGCGTAGGGCTCCGGCAACTCATCCATCATATCGTCGATCCACTGCTCTGGCGTTTTTGCCAGCTGGAGCATTTCCTCCATGATGTCTTCGCCGACGTTTTCCCAGAAACCGTCGGTGCATAACAGGAAAACGTCGCCTGTCCGCAAGGAAAACGGTTCATCACGAATAGCGTGTTCGGGCAGTTCTTCACTGCCCACCGCCGCGTACAGCATGTTCCTCCTGGAATTGCCGCGCAATTCTCCGGTAAAAAAACCGGCATCGATCATGGATTGCAGGATGCTATGGTCGGTCGTCAGGCAATGCGCGCGCCCGCTGCGGAACAGGTAGATGCGGCTGTCGCCCAGGGAATTCCAATAGGCAATCCCGCGTTCCGTATCCATCACCAGGGTCGCTATCGTCGTGTTCATCTCGGGATACTGCAGATTGAGTTTGCGCACTTCGGACAGAGCCTCGCGCGCCACCGACAACAGCGTACCGGGCGAATCGTCATTGATTTTGGGCGTCGCGGAGAAATAGGTCAGTACCTCCTTGACGACGGCGCTCGACGCAAGCGCCCCGCCCTCGTGCCCCCCCGTGCCGTCCGCCAGCACGAAACAGCCCTGCGTCTCATTGGCGCAAAAGCCGACCGCGTCCTCGTTTGCCTCCCGGCCTCCGCATTCACTTCGGTGCGCCACAGACAACCGCATCATGACCTGCCCGCCTTCTCGCCGGATTGCACCGTCAAAATTGCCTTTTCATAAGCCTCTACAAAGGCTTCCCCGAAGAACTCATGGAAATGATCGCTGGCTTTTTCGCGGAGCGCATGGAAGTAATACCCATATTCTTCCCACAGACGGGCCTTGTACAGCACCGAAAAAACGTTCTCGAGCACGCCAAGCGGAGGGATTTTGTCGCCGATCATCGCCGGGTTGAAACGATCCAGCACATGATTGAGCGCCGCCTGCATGCCCGAGATGACGCCGATCTGGTGAGCGCGCAGATCGACGAAGGCATTGCGAATGGCTTCCACCGGCCCCATGAACCCCGGCATGGTGCGCCCGAACATGCCCAGCACCGCAGTGCTGACATCGGGCGCAAACTTGAGCGGGTTATTGCGTTCCGGCGCAATCACGGTGACGTTGGCCCGAACCGCCTGTTTGACGACCGTTCGTCCCGCGATCAGTTCGACCGAGCCCTGGGTGTAGTTGCGCAGCGCCTGACCGAGCATGTTCATGAAAGCCTTGTCCAGCGCCGCCCGGCCAGGCAGTTCCATGCCGAGTCCTTCGATGAATGCCCGGTAGAGTTCCTCCATGCCCGGCGCGGCGGCAGATCCGGTCGTACCCGACGCCTCGGGTACGCTGGATCGCGCTGGCGGCACATCGCGTGGCGGAGGCGTCGTCTCTTCCGGGCCGATTCCCGACAGGAAACCGGAAAGCGGATCGACGGCAGGCGCTTCAGCCGTCGACCCAAGCCCGGTGATGAAACTGTCGATATCATCGAAACTGGCGATACTGTCCGCGCTTTCAACGGAACGAGCGCCAACGCCCGGCGGTTCCACGGCAGGCGCGGAACTGACCGCCGGGGGTTTTTCGCCCGAACCGGGCAATCCGAACATGGCATCGAGCTCCGAACCGTGGACCATGCCCATGCCGCCGACGGAAGAAATATCCAATGCCGCGTCCCCGCCGGGCTGCGAATGCGGTTGCGCGACGGGGGCTGCCGGAGATCCTCCGGGTGATGGGCTCCCACCGCCCGCGTCAGGCAACTGGAACAAGGCGCCAAGCTCGGAGCCGTGCGTCAGATTCATGCTGGGAGGAACGTTCGATGCCGTGCCCTTGCCCGCCTGCAAAATGTCCCCGAATGCTTCGTTGTCCCTGTTTTCACCAAACATCGCCAGGGGATCCAACTCATTGTCATTTTTCAATGGCCGGTTTGCCGGAGTATTCAGGGGATCTTGAAGCAACTCGTCTATCATTGCGCTGGTGTCTTTTGTGCTGACGTCTTCACCGCAGATCAATTCATCGCCCTTGCCATCGAGACTGCCGGGTTCGATGCCGTGCGCGTTGAGCGCCTGCATGATGTCGGGGGGCTTGGATGTCGTGGCCCCGTACTGGAACGGGTCTATGAGCTCGCCCTGGGCCTCCGTCTCCAGTCCGGGCGTCGCCAGGCTGCCTTGCGCCGGGGTGGAGCCGAGCAAGTCGGCAAGAAAATCGTCACTGATCGCACCGTCCGACACAGGCGATGGAGAGGGCGAAGGCGGGGGCGAAGGCGGGGGCGGGGACGCAGGCTGCACCCGAGGCGCGTCTTCCCGGCCCTGGCCCACGTAAGTCACTTGCAGCACGTAGCCACCGACGAGAATCTTGTCATGATTCTGCAACGGATGCTCCTTACCGGAAGCGAGTTCCTCTCCGTTGATGAAAACCGGGTTCCCGCTGCCGATATCGCTCACCCGGTATACGTTGTCGCTTCCAAGGGTGAACTTCAAATGCTGACGCGATATCAGCCGCTTCGGATCGGGCAGAATGATGTCGTTATCATGACCCCGGCCTATCGTCGCATTGCCGGAAATCGTCCCTGCGACGGGCACCACGGGAGTAAGGTCGTTGTATGTCAACCCTATGATTTCAAGCATCTCAATTCCTTTTTTTCTCGTCGGCCATCACTCGCCTGCCGGACGTACAGCGTCCGCTCAAAACGACACGGTCGTCTTTCACGACGTAGAAATTTGCCGAAAACGGCGGATCGAACGGACACTTGACTTGCAGATAGTGGCGCCCAGGCCCGATCAGCACAATGCGACCCTCTTGTGTCATCTTTCCCGGCTCTATCTGTACGTCATTTAGCAGAAAGGTGGCTTCATTCAGTCCCAACACCATCAGTTGCGGCATGTCTGCCTTGACTCGTTCAAAGGACAGGCGAGGCGTTTCCCATTCGACAACCTCGTCCTCTTCCAATTCCTCCTCGGATTCCGAACCATCGGTTTTTTTTCTCTTCATGGTTCCCGCCGCGCGTTCTCGAGCCGCATCTGCTGCGTTCTTGGCTTTGGCTGTGCCGAATTCGGTGGCCTTGTCCATGACGCTCTCTGGCGTGGTGGAAGCCAGTTTCTCAATGTGCTGGAGCGCGGCTTCTTCCTGTGCGCTCACCTTACCAGGAGGGGAATCGAAAAGCGTCGACCAGCAACCGCTCAACAACAAGGCTGCCGCGCCTGCCAGCGCCATGCCGATGCCGTTTTTTCTGCGAGAAAGGCAATAACGGACGATGGTATCGAGTTTCAACGACATTTTTCACTCTCGTGGCACGATTGATGGAATGACCTTTTCCAGACGGGGGCTGTCCTCTCCAGACAGGCTGTCCGATTGGGCGTCTTCATTGCCGCCTTGCCTGCCGTTGAACAGAACAACGACTGCCGCAAAAACCAGCATCACCACGAACAGGACGCCCCAGCGCATGATGGCGCTGCTCTCACCGAAAACACTCGCGCCGGGATGCACCCTATCCGGCGTAAACGGCATGGGCGTGCCGCCGGGGGGGGGGTCCGCTACGGGCGAAACAAAGTTTTCCGCTGCGTTCAGCAACGCCTGGACGTAGTCTGCAACCGTTTGCGGGCGGCCTGTCGGCCTCAAGTTCAGGCCCCTATCAATGACATCCAGCAGCCTGGCGGGCAACTCCGGCGAGGCATGACTCACCGCTGGTTGGAGTGTATCTTTCATGATCCGCGTCACCGACACGGGCGGCATGACGCCCGTCACGAGCAGGTAGGCCACGGCGGAAATCGCGTAAATGTCCGTCCAGGGGCCCAATACCAGTTCGCTTTCGTCGGAACCGTATTGCTCGAGCGGCGCAAATCCGGGTTTGAGGATGATCGTGGTCGAATCTCCGCCGGTAAGTTCCGTATGCCGGGCCGCGCCGAAATCCAGCAGGACGGGCGCGCCGTTCTCCAGGATCATGATGTTGTCGGAAGAGATGTCGAGGTGATAGCACTCCACCGAATGAATCTGGGACAAGCCTTCCAGCACCGGCAGCAGGATGGAAAACAGATCCTCGGTGGTTTTCGCCCGAAATCCGTTGCGCACCATTGCGCGCAGGGTCTTGCCCCGGTAGAAGGGCATGACCATGTACGCGGTTCCATTGGCTTCGAGGTAACGGATCACCGAAAGAAGAGCGGGATGTCTGAACTTGGCGAGGATGAGCGCCTCGTTGACGAAACGACGCATCCCTTTCATGAACAGTTCGCGCTTGTCGGCCTGGCGCACGTCTACCTCCAATCCGGCTCCCCGCGTCGCAAGGGAGCCAGGCAGGTATTCCTTGATCGCCACTTCCCGGTTGAGGAACGTATCGGCGGCCAGATAGACGATGCCGAAACCGCCCTCACCGACTACGGAGCGGATGACGTACTCCGCCAGCTTCGTCCCGATGGGCAGCGCGTTGACGGGCACAACCGCCCCGGCTTCCTGTTCATCGCTCATTTCGATTCTCTCCTTCCGGCAATGCCCCACTGTGGATCAATCGCCCTCCCGAGTCTGCTCCCTTGTCGCTTCCAGGTCACGCATCTCGAACTCGTAGGCGAAGTCGTCAGCCTCGGCCTTCAGCACGATCCGCTGCAAGCCCTGCCCGACGACGAGCCCTTCGAGGTGGCGACGGCTGATCGTCGGCAGCACGGAATTGGTCAATATCGCGTCGATCATACGCCCACCGGCATCGGCGACGTTGCAACGCTTGATGACCAGTTCGACGACGGCGTCGTCGTAATCGAAAGAGGCGCCGTGCGAGGCGGCAATCCGCTTCTGGATGCG
>JGI24702J35022_10000751_pt1 | contig 20006 bp, 13 predicted proteins | sample TergutTh196P4_FD_35022 | JGI IMG/M metagenome (IMG submission 35022)
CGCCGCCGTTCGTTATCCAGAGTTTTGTTCCATTTAGGATATACTCGTCGCCGTCTTTTTCCGCTGTTGTCCGGATCCCCGCGGCGTCGCTGCCCGCGTTCGCTTCCGTTAGGCCAAACGCCGCAAGTTTTTTGCCCGACGCTATGTCCGGCAGTATCCGTTCCTTTTGCTCTTCATTGCCGAATAGGACAATTGGGAAGCAACCCAAGCCCGTCCCGGCAAAAGCCAGCGAAATGCCGCCGCACGCGCGACTTAACTCCTCGACGACCAACGACATTTCAAGGACGCCGCCGCCAAGTCCGCCGTACTTTTCATCAATGTAGACGCCGCAAAGATCCGAATCGGCTAATACCTTCACAATATCATGCGGGAAAATGCCTTCTTCATCGTACTTAATTGCGACAGGCGCAATTTTCTCGTCGGCAATCCTGGCTGCTAACTCTTTAATCATTAGCTGTTCTTCAGTTAAAAAATAATCCATACCTACCCCGAATCCTTTCTATATGATGTCCATAGCCAGATATTGCGCATGCCGCCCACTGCGTCAATCGCCGGCTGGCTCTTGAGCCAGTGAATTTGCAGTAGCCCCCCATGGCGTCAACCGCCCGCTGACTCTTGAGCTTATGAATTTGTGCCCGCGTTATCATCGTTTGCCCTGAAAGGAAGAAAAGTATATCTGTTGCGACCGTTTTGCTTCGACATATATACTGCTTCATCGGCCCTCTTCAAGTATTCCTCCCAAGTCAGGGAATAATCAACCGGCGCTGTTGTGATGCCAATTGAGATAGTGACATATTCCGAGGCGTCATTCTTGGCGTGAGGTATTTTCAAGGCGCGTACATTTTCGAGCAGCCGACTGGCTGTCAAACACGCCCCGGTTTCGTTTGCAAACGGCAGAACAACAACGAATTCTTCTCCTCCATAGCGAGCCACAAAGTCGTTTGTTCTCTTTACGCCGCTAGCCAATGATTGGGCGATTTTTCTCAAACAGACGTCCCCTTGTTCATGACCATATGTATCATTATACTTTTTAAAATAGTCAACATCAATCATCAAAACGCTCAATGAGCTGTTTGGGCGGGATAGAAATTTCATAACTCGTACGATGTTGTCCTCCATATACAGCCTGTTATGAATACCAGTTAACACATCATAGTTGGCCTTTGTAAAATAGTCCTCAATAGTCTTTGAAAGCGTTCCGAATTCATCATGCCTGTCTGTCCCGTAAAAGTGATCCTTATTGCCCGCCCTAACTTGCGCCAGACTGTCGATCAAAAGATCAAGCGGATCGAATATTAGCCGCCGGATCGAGGCGCTGGTGAAAAAAATAAAAGCAATCAATAAGATAAAAGTAATCACAATAGCAGGAATAAATAAAACAAAGTTCATGTTTGCGGATGAATCATACAGTACTACCATCGACCAGTCAGATAAGCTGATGGGAACTATTGTTAAGTGTTTGTGCCTGCCAACAGATGTTACAGTTGTGATAAGGTTGTCGCGTGATTCGCTATTCGCTTTAAAATCGCTGAGATATGATTCAATTGAGGATAGAATTACCGGGTTCGAAATAGCTTGACTAACAGGTGTTTCATAATCATGCGTCAGAAAGTCCCTGTCTTCCAAAAGAGAACTGTCTATAGTGACGATCCCATCGCTGTCAATGACAATACCACGCAAATTGTCATTGCTACTGTGAGTAAAAAGCTCCGCCGTCAAATGCGTAAAATCCAATCCGGCGCAAATAACGCCAACCGGAACGCCGCCTTTCATGACTTTGTAGTTCAACCAGACGCGCTTTTTATCTAAAATATGATCTATACCGACGTTGAATATATAATCATTAGGTGTAGAAAGACACTCAAAGTACCAAGCGTCGTCCGGATTTCTCTCGTCAAGCATAGCAACGGGAAGATAGTTGTCCTCGGTTAAATGATCATCTATTCTGTATTCGCAACCGGAGTTATGCACGCCAAAATACAGATTGTCACTGTATAGTTCTCTGATAATGCCGGACATTTCCCTAAACGCAAGAATTCTTTTCTCTTCGTCGCGTTCATTTTCCATCCAATCAACTAATGCGTTTGAGCGGGCTGCGGCAGCCATCAGGCTAACTTCCTTTTCGATGTGGGTACTCAACACTTTGGCGGAACTGATTGCATACCGTCTGGCATAGTCAGAGGATAATTGCTGGATAACAACGTCAAATGTTACGTATATTGTCATAACTGCAAGTATGAACGCAAGAGAAAAAAATGTGATATTTATATTTCGGAAGTGGGTAGAAACCCTGCCCCCACGTATTAATGGTTTTTGCAATAGTATACTCCCGTCTTTAAAACGCACACATTGTTGGCAAGTAATTACACATTTAATTTTATAAATTTAACTTTATTTACATGACCAAATGCATCAATAGCAGAATATTAACATAAAATGGTTTTCAAGTACATTTAATTGTTTCCCACAATGTAATTTATTAAACACCAGAACTATATGATTTTTTAACACATCCAATGCTTCTTCTAATTTGATAAGCAGAATAAGCCAATGTCTAATGATATCCCCAAGACTATATGCTTTCTGGAATTATCCCGGGCACTCGGGATAATGTGTAAGGGCAAGAGAGCGGGCTATGAACCGCGCTGGATATGAATCGCGCGAGCAGTAAACCGCGCAAGCCACGAGCTATGTGAGCAGTAAGCCGTGCGGGTTATAGGCTACGTGAGCCACGAGCCGAGCAAGACATGATCCGCGCGGGATATGAATCGCGTGAGCAGTAAGCCGTGCGGGTTATTGGCTACGTGAGCCACGAGCCACACGGGATATGAAAGCTGCAACGAGTGTTATAGATCGTAATACATTTCAAATTCCACCGGTTGGGGTAATTGGTTGTAACGAGCCGCTTCTGCTCGCTTGTTCTTTACCCAAATCTCAATTAACTTCTCAGGGAATACGCCGCCGGCAGTCAGGAACGCACTGTCCGCCTCCAGAGCGTCAAGCGCTTGATCCAGATTGCGGGGTAACTGTTTTATTGTTTTCTTTTCATCCTCCGACAAGTTGAACAGGTTGAAGTCATATGGGCCATATCCTTCTTTGTGGGGATCGATTTTCTTTTGGATTCCATCCAGGCCCGCCATTAAGATTGCAGCATATGCGTAATACGGGTTACAAGTACCATCCGGCGCGCGATACTCAAAACGCTTGTCCTGCGGGGCTTTCGCATATGCCGGTATACGAACGACGCTACTTCGGTTTGAGGTCGCATACCCGATTGTCACAGGGGCTTCAAAACCTGGAACAAGGCGTTTATATGAATTTGTACTTGGGTTGGTGAAAGCGCACAAGGCTCTGGCGTGGGATAATAAACCGCCAATAAAATGTAGGGCTGTGACGCTGAGTTGAGAATACCCGTCCTTGTCGTAGAATATAGGCTTTCCGCCTTTGAAAAGATGTATGTGCACGTGCAGGCCGTTGCCCGCTTCGGCAAAAATGGGCTTTGGCATAAAGGTCGCAGTTTTATCCTCCGAGACGGCGGCATTCTTGATCAGATACTTTGACATCATTGTCTTGTCGGCCATATCGAGCATTGAGCCAAATTCAAGTTCAATTTCGATCTGGCCGGGACCGCCGACCTCGTGGTGATGGTATTTGACCGCTATGCCCTGCTTTTCCATCAACAATGTAACACGAGAACGAAACCCGTTTAGTTTATCCAAGGGAGGGGTCATATGGTAACCGCCCTTTTTTGCCATTTTATAACCGAGATTATGTCCCTCCGCGCCGGTGTTCCACTCAGCCTGATCTGAATCAATATTGAATCTCGAGCCGTTAGGCGCCACTCTATAGCTGATATGGTTAAACACATGAAATTCAAACTCAGGCCCGATTCGCATTTCATCAGCGACGCCCAATTGCTTCATGTACTCTTGCGCCTGATATGCCACACTCCTGGGGTCCTGATCAAAACGGCGGTTTTTCGGCAGATCGATGATATATACGTCGCCAATCATAGCAAGTGTCGGGACTTCAGCAAAGCTGTCCACATAGGAGCTTGACAAATCCGGTATAAAAACCATGTCGCTCTTTTCGACTGGGGCGAACCCATAATTGGAACCGTCAAACCCGATCCCGTGCTCCATCGTGTGTTCTGTCAACCTTTCCGCAGGTATGGTGAGATGCCTCCAGCGCCCGTTCAAGTCAATCATCATAAAGTCGACCATCATAATACCGTTTTCACGGCAAAAATCTGTTGCTTGCTGTAAACTCTGAAACATTAAATTAACCTGCTTTCTCTTGAGAATTTTTATTAATGTCCATTTTACATTCATACCTGCCGATAATCAATAAATTTTTAGTTGAGTTTATATTTACCGTACCTGTAAGATTCACTTGACAAATCTAACTGTACCGTTTATATTATATATTGATGGTACCGTCAAATAATATTATATGGAGGTTATCTATATGCAAAACGAACTCTATGAAAAGCTGTCAAGACTTCAGTGGCTGCTTCACCGGCAGCAAATTAGGGGCTGGGCTGAAAACGGCCCGCTAGCAGACACAACAAGGGGTCAGGGACGCATACTTGCTCTGCTAAAAATGCGGGATGGCATCAGTACAAGAGATTTGTCGTATCTTTTAGGGGTGCGCATATCCTCGCTAAATGAACTGCTGTCAAAGCTGGAAAGAGCAGGATATGTCACCCGTGAGCCTTCTGAACAGGACAAGCGCGTCATGCTGGTTAAGTTGACGGAGAAAGGCAGAAACGAGCAGCAGCCCGACCCGGTTGATTATGGGGATGTTTTCTCCTGCCTTTCGGATGATGACCAAAAAAAACTCGGAGAATACCTCGACCAGATCATTAAGGCCTTCCATGAAAGGGTTGGTGATGTCGAAGAAGAATGGGTTGAAAAGATGTCTTCATTGCATGAGAGGCTTGGCGACATGGGAGAATTTTTTGGTAAGCGTGGGCGGGAGTTTTTTGGTAGACGCGGCTTTCCGCATGATCCGCGAATGAGTTTCTGGTATGGCGGGTTTTCAGGGCGTTATGGATGTCATAACCACGGAGGCAGAGATGACGAATAATAGGGAAAAGGTGTGCAAATGACATGATGGAGGTCAGCAAACCAGGGGTCAGCAGGCGGAGGTAAATAAGTAGCATGTACATGCATGTACTGAAGACAGGCATAAAATCAACATGCACAGGCCTGTACAGGCATTTACAGACAAGTTAGGAAGTACAGACGGCGGTACAGACGGCAGGCATATAATAAAAACATGCACATTGACAATTTGGTCGTTATATGGATATAATTACAGCCGCAACAGCCACTTTGTTATTGTTTCATGATATTTAAATATCGATTTTGAACAGTGCAAATAGACTGGTAGAAACAGTGTGAAATAGACCATTAGGAACAGTGCAAATAGACTGGTAGAAACAGCGTGAAATAGACCATTAGGAACAGTGTAAATAGACTGGCAGAAACAGCTTGAAATAGACCATTAGGAACTGTTTGAAATAGACCGGTAGAAACAGTGTAAAATAGACCATTAGGAACAGCATGAAACAAAACTAATTAGAACACTGAAGAAATTGAAGAATTAGTTAAAAAAACGGAAGGTAAAGGCATGATAAAAAAGCTTTTGTCCAGTGTGCGCGAGTACAGGAAGGAAACTATTCTGGCGCCGGTATATGTGACCATAGAGAGTATTCTTGAAATCATCATCCCTACCTTGATGGGGCTACTAATTGATAATGGGATCAATCAAAAAGATATTTCTTATATATTGCGGATAGGGGTTATACTTGTTGTGTCAGCGGCAATCTCGCTCTTCACCGGTGTTCTGGCGGGCCGTAGCGCAGCCGCCGCGTCTGCGGGATTTGCCAGGAATCTGCGCCATGATATGTTCTATAATGTCCAGAAGTTCTCCTTTTCAAATATTGATAAATTCTCAACCGCAAGCATTATCACGAGGCTGACAACCGATGTAACCTTTGTGCAAAATGCATATCAGATGCTTAATCGTATGGGCGCCCGCGCTCCGATGATGATTGTATTTGCCCTTATCTTTTCATTCCGGATCGACGCGAAGTTATCTCTAATTTTTCTATCTGTAATTCCTGTTCTTGGCGGCGGCCTGTTCTTAACCGTATTGCATGTACATCCGGTTTTTGTACGGGTTTTCAAGACTTACGACAAGTTAAACAGTGTAGTTCAGGAAAATCTGCACGGCATACGAGTGGTTAAGTCATACACGCGGGAGAATTTTGAGGAAAAGAAATTTGAAGGCGTTTCCCAGTTGATATTCAAGGATTTCACCAGAGCGGAAAAACGGCTGGCTTTTAATATGCCGTTGATGCAATTTTGCCTTTATTCCTGTATGCTCCTATTTGCATGGTTTGGTGCAAAAGCCGTTGTCGCCAGCGGGAACAATCCCGCGATCGGATTCACGACAGGTGGGCTGGCAAGCCTGATTACATATACTATGCAGATATTGATGAGCTTGATGATGTTGTCTATGGTTTTCGTTATGATAATCATATCCCGGGCTTCTGCGGAGCGTATCGTTGAAATCCTGGATGAGGAAAGTGATCTGAAGAACGGAGAGAATCCGGTCTATCAGGTTGCGGACGGGTCGATCATCTTTCAGGACGTTACGTTTTCTTATAGTGAGAAAAGTGAAAAGCCTGTTTTAGACGGCGTAAATTTGCGAATTGAGAGCGGGGAAACCGTAGGGATCATTGGTGGCACAGGATCATCAAAGTCAAGCCTTGTGCAATTAATTCCACGCCTTTACGATGTAAAAAGCGGCGAAATATTGGTTGGAGGCGTGAATGTTCGGGACTATGATCTCGATTCGCTACGGGATCAGGTATCCATGGTATTGCAGAAGAACGTACTCTTTTCTGGAACAGTCAGGGAAAATCTCCGTTGGGGTAATGAAAACGCTACGGATGAGGAGATCATTCATGCCTGCCAACTCGCCCAGGCTGACAGCTTTATCAGCGAATTTCCGGAAAAATACGACGCCTATATCGAACAAGGCGGCGCCAATGTGTCCGGAGGTCAGAAACAGCGGCTGTGTATTGCCCGCGCCTTGTTGAAAAAACCAAAGATATTGATACTCGACGATTCCACCAGCGCAGTGGACACTAAGACTGACAGCCTTATAAGAAAGGCATTCTTGAAGGATATACCTGATACGACAATAATAATCATTGCACAGCGCGTGTCATCGGTGCAAGACGCCGACAAAATAATCGTTCTGGACGACGGTTGTGTGAATGCGATAGGTACGCACCAGGAGTTGCTCAAAAGCTGCGCTATCTATCGTGAGGTCGACGAATCCCAGAATAGAGGAGGCGCCCTCAATGGATAGAAAATCTGTGACAAACGCGCCAAACAGCGGGCAGGAGAATCCCAGAATAGAGAAGGCGCCCACCATGGATAGAAACGCTGCGAATAACGAGCCAAACAGGGCAGGTCATCGCCCTGTGCACCGTTTCAAACCGGGAACAATCAAACGGTTGCTGACCTATATGTCCGAGTTTAAGCTCCATATGTTTTTTGTAATTGTTTGTATTTTGATGAGCGCGGCTGCCGGCGCAGGGTCATCAATTTTCATAAGAACGCTGATTGACGATCGCATTATCCCTTTGCTCGGTCAGGAGCAACCGGTGTATACAGATCTAATACGAACCATCATGCTGATTGGCGCCGTTTATCTTACCGGCATCCTGGCCAACCTGTTATACAACCGGGCTATGGTAGCAATTGGGCAGGGAACCTTGAAAAAAATACGGGATACTATGTTTCGTCATATGCAGTCCCTGCCAATCAGCTATTTTGATACGCACACCCACGGCGATGTGATGAGCCGCTATACAAATGACGCCGATACGCTACGACAGGCCATTTCCCAGAGCCTGCCGCAGATGATATCGTCATTGTTTACAATTGTAGCGTCTTTTGTGGCAATGCTGTATCTCAGCATAACCCTGGCGTTGGTTGTCGCCATATATGCTGTTTTGCTTTTAAGGGTTGTAAAACTGATTGTGGATCGGAGCGGCGCCTATTTTGTGCGGCAGCAGGAAGCTCTTGGCGAAGTCAACGGCTTTATTGAGGAGATCATCAACGGACAAAAGGTAGTAAAGGTTTTTTGCCATGAGGAGAAAGCCGAGCAGGAATTTGACAGGAAAAATGAAGCGCTCCGCGCATGCGCCGCCGCGGCAAATCAGTATGGCAATATAACTATGCCGGTGGTCAATAATATGGGCTTCATACTCTACACTTTGCTCGCTGTGTTAGGTGGGCTGGCAGGAATCGCAGAGGTTCCCAATCTGAGCCTCACCGGTTTAAATGTCCTGACTATCGGCACGATTGTGTCATTTCTGACCCTTTCACGCGGCTTTACTAATCCGATCGGTCAGATTTCAATGCAGTTTAATATGGTGGTTATGGCGCTGGCAGGCGCGTCGAGGATTTTTGAACTTCTCGACGAGGAACCCGAACAGGACGCCGGATATGTTACACTGGTAAATGTCAGGGCGGAAGACGGTGAAATCACGGAATGCCCGGAACGTACCCATTGCTGGGCCTGGAGGCATCCGCACGGCGACGGTACAGTAACATATACGCCGCTTACGGGGGATATCCGCTTTTTCGATGTGGATTTCTCATATGAGGAAGACGCGCCCGTACTCCAAAATATTACGCTCTATGCGGCGCCTGGTCAAAAAGTGGCTCTTGTGGGCGCCACAGGCGCTGGAAAGACAACGATTACCAATCTGATCAACCGCTTTTATGATATTGCGGACGGAAAAATCCGCTATGATGAAATCAACATTAATAAGATAAAAAAGACCGATCTTCGCCGGTCGCTCGGGATTGTTTTGCAGGATGTAAATCTATTTACCGGAACTGTTATGGACAACATACGCTATGGCCGTTTGGACGCAACCGACGAAGAGTGTATCGAAGCCGCAAAACAGTCCAACGCGGATGGATTCATACGCATGCTGCCGCAGGGTTACCAAACAATGCTGGAAGGCGATGGCAGCGACTTGTCACAGGGACAGCGGCAGTTGCTCTCGATCGCTCGCGCGGCAGTGGCCGACCCGCCGGTAATGATTCTTGACGAAGCGACTTCTTCAATCGATACCAGAACCGAAGCCATTGTTCAACGGGGTATGGACGCCCTGATGAGCGGCAGGACAGTGTTTGTTATTGCCCACCGCCTTTCAACCGTGCGAAACGCCGACGTCATTATTGTGCTGGAGCATGGACGCGTCATTGAGCGGGGAAGCCATGAACAGTTGATAGTGGAGAAAGGGAGATACTACCAGCTCTATACCGGAGTTTTTGAGCTTGAATGAGAGCGTTTATTCAGACATACCCACCCCGTCATCATTGATGGAAATGCTCAGAGTGTTTTCATCTTATCTAATTTGGATCATAATTGCTATTGCTTGCGTCTAACGCTTGGAAACTGAATTTAAAAATATCCGCATAGCTCGCCTTAAAAGAGGTTAAGATTGATCCCGGCTTAAAGCCATCAAATCTGCAGCAGCTTTCCAGGCAGGAGCAAACAATGATCTTCCAACTATTGTCCCCTTTCCTGCGGCACTTTACACGCTACCTGACCGTGGGTGGCTTCCCGGAGCTTGTCCTCTCGAAAGACCAATACTTTGCGCAACGCACAATGAGGGAAGATGTGGCGGACAAGGTATTAAAACGCGACATACCGGCGCTGTAGAACATCCGGAGCGTCGTCGATTTAGAAAAAAATATTCCTCTACTTAAGGACGTATTACAACCGACTGACCGTCAATTCGGAACAGGCTATATAAAGAGACAGAGTGCCCTTACAACACTCAAATGCTGTAAAAACACTCGGTATAGTGCGGTCGGCGGGACTTGAACCCGCATGGTCTCCCATACGCCCCTCAAACGTACGTGTCTGCCTGTTCCACCACGACCGCTCGCGGCTTTCAACAGTTTACATTATAAGGCTTAGTTTTTGAGCTGTCAACTCTACGCCCGCTAAAACCGTGGGCGCTTCTGATCGCCTTCTGATCGCCTTCTGATCCGCCTTCTGATCCGCCTTCTGATCCGCCAAAACCGTGAGCGCTCTTTGCCCGCCAAAACCGTGAGCGCTCTATGCCCACCAAAACCGTGGGCGCTCTACGCCCGCCGAAATCGTGGGCGCTCTACGCCCGCCGAAACCGTGGGCGCTCTATGCCCCACCGATTTGTTAAGAATCTGTGCTACATTGGTAGAATCCCACTGTATTTAGAAGTATAATATTTGTTAGAATAGTCTAGATCAGCAAAATAGGTTCAGCGTTAACAAAGAGGAAACTATGATAAGTAAAAAGAATTTAAGTCAACATGTTTTTAGGACGGAGGGTTTTGATTCAAAAAAGATGGCCTATACTTAATTGGCCTTCGGATTATTCACGAAATGCGAATGCGAGATAGTAAATAATGATCCAAAGGGATTTGATAAAGAACATGTTTTCCCAAGTGATATTTATATTGGTGATACAATTGCGTATGTAACAATTGATCTAGAAGATGCGTACAAAAAGAACCTATTTACCCTAAATGATTTTATAGAATTCTTTGAGTCGAGAAATAATGGTAACAGTAGCGGGATTAAAGGCCAAAAGTCTCAGGAATACTACACAAAGGATTTGTTCAGCAATTTGGCAAAAAGACTTCATGCGGCAGTATGTTATTATCGACGTCCTTTGATTTATCAAAAGTATGAAATGTGATTTTGCTAATGATGTTAATTAAGAGGTGAAAGGGTATAGCTAATTATGAAAAAGTCGCGACTGTAATTGCCGCGGCGGGGATGTCTTCAAGGATAACCGGATTTAAACCGTTGCTGCCGCTAGGGTGCGCTACGGTCATTGAGCATGTCGTTGAAAAGTATGAAGGGCTTGGCGTTGGTAGGATTGTGATTGTGACTGGCTATAACGCCAGTGAGCTGAAAAAGACGCTCAATAACAGAGGGGTTGGATTCGTATACAATCCTGACTTTGAGACTACGTCGATGTTTTATTCCGCAAAACTTGGGTTTAGAGCGGTCGAAAAGGGTTTTGACAGTGTTTTCTTCCAACCTGCAGACGTTCCACTTGTCCGCCGTGACACATTGATGGAATTGCTCGACGCTATGCATAATTCGGGTAAGGAAATGGCGATTCCCGAGTTTAACGGCGTGGACGGCCACCCGGTGCTGTTTTCCCGTGAGTGTATTGGCCCGATAATTGAATATATGGGGGACAGCGGACTTAAGGGCGCAATCAAGAACAAAATCAGTAGTATTATAAAAGTTCCCGTGTCGGACGACGGGGTATTGTACGATATTGACACGAACGCCGACTATGAGCGAATAAGGAAGCTGTTTGAAGAGCGAAAAGCCCTTGAGCGCGGGTAGTGCTTATAGTCATGGTTTTTTATTATATAGTCGACTATATACAATTACATTAATGGTTAATTTTTCTCTTTTGGGTTTGCATAACATTGACATTCGAAGGAGCGGATTCAATATCCGCCCCAGACCGTCCGACAATCCATTACATGTGTGGAAAAGATGCAACATATTGCTGTTGTAACTCAAATTGTAAACCACATGTTGTCTTTCAAATAGGTTCGCAGCAGATTGTCAGACAGTCTCGCACGTTTTTGCCAGTTTCTAGGTTGAGGCGTGAGGCGTGAGGAGTAAGAGCGACCGAATAATTATTCGAATAATTAATGGTTATTATGGTTATTATTCTTGCCAATTTGTCGAGTATTTGTTGTGTATGTTGATTCTTTATGTTAATATTCCTGTTAGGGTAGTACAAAATATATAAATCTGGGGATACGGAGGATGTTATTATGAAAATCAAGAGGCAGTTAAAGCGCGCGGTTGTTATCGCGTTCGTACTCGCGTCAATTATGACGATTATAGCTCCGGCATACGCGGCAACTATTGGAGTGTCTACGTTTCAGGAGCTAAAGAACGCGCTTGGCGTAGCGGCGGCAGGCGACATAATAAATATTGACAACGTTGAAACATACTTTTTGGTCAATGAAGATATTACCATACCAACCGGCGTAACTGTTAATTGTGCGACCGATGTATATTTCTATGTTGCTAACTCGATTTTTCTCCACGGAAGTTTTAACAACAACAGCGTGGTAAACATTTCTGAAAATGGCTCGATCATCATCGACGGCTCGTTTGTTAATAATGGTACGATCTATAACAACGATAATGGATGGATAATCAATAACGGAACGTTTGTTGTTAACGGAGGAATTATAAACAACGCGTATATCGCTAACTACTCCATAGTGACAAACGATGGCTGGATTGGCAGTAGCGTCTTCTTAAAAAATGACGGAACTTTCAATAGCAACGGTACAATTGTAAACAGCGGCGTTCTTGAAAACAACGGTGCGATAAACAGCAACACTTTCTACAATGATTATCCCGGGACCATAGAAAATCGCGGCGCCCTTCTCAACACAAACCACTTTAACAACGACACTGCGGAAATAAACAATTACGGGTCGCTGATAAACGACGGATACTTCTATAACGGCGACGAAGGAGTTGTAACCAGCTATGGCGGGACTGTCAGCGGCGATGGCGCCTGGGTAGGCAACCCAATCGTGGAAGGCGGCAATGGACTTGAATACGCCACAGTGAGCGCAATGGTTAATAAGCTCAACGGAAACAAGAACCTTCTTATAATCAAAATTACCGAATACTTCACCGATGGCGCCTCAGTATCAACCTCATATGAGATAATGATCAATAATAACGCAGCCAGCATATACAATGTAGGCGGTTATAAAGTATACGTCGACACAAAAGGCAATGTCCAGATCCGAGCGTGCTACTTTGTTGATTAATTTGCAGATTTGTATACTGATTCGTTAACATAATGGAAACATAATGGAAACTTAAGGTGAATGCAATTTAAAGGAGTTGTGCTAAAAGTATTATTTGGCACGGCTCCTTTTTACGTATAGCGGTATGTAGTACGCTATAACCCACAACCCATAACCCATAACCCACAACCCATAACCCATAACACATAACCCACAACCACGAGAATTTTTCATACCTATATCGCAATCTCTTATTATTTGTTATATGATGAGGTTGCTAAGCGATGATATTGTTAGGTGAGATTGCAAAGCGATGAAATCATTGTATGATGAAGTCGTATATGAACAACATGTTGAATGAACAAAATGTTGAGTGAACAGCATGTTAAGTGAAAAAGTTGTTATATGATGATATGCTGTTATGTTGAAAGCGGAGCGGTTGATAAAAGTGAAGCGGTTGATGAAAGTGGAGCGGTTGATAAAAGTGAAGCGGTTTAGGTTTATAATGGAAAAAATGTGGCGGGGGATAGGATGGCTAAAAAAAAGCTGGTAATGGGAGTAATAGGCGCAGACGTTCACGCAGTAGGAAATATAATCCTCTATCACGCGTTTAGTGACGCGGGATTTGAGGTAATAAACCTGGGCGTCATGGTTTCGCAGGAGGAGTACATTGAAGCTACTATCGAATCTGACGCCGACGCCATTATTGTTTCATCTCTGTACGGGCATGGCGAGTTGGATTGCCGCGGCCTTCGCGAAAAGTGCGACGAAGCCGGTCTGCAGGGTATTCTGCTATATGTTGGCGGAAATGTTGTTGTGGGTAAGCAACCGTTTGAGGAAGTGGAGAAACGCTTCCGGGCTATGGGATTCGACCGGGTGTTTCCGCCGGGTACGCCTCCCGAGGTCACCATTGAAGCGTTGCACACGGATTTACACGATTTACACGATTTGCACGATTTGAGCGATTTGTAGGAGGCGCGCGTTGCGAATTATACTTCTTATCGATTTTGGAAGTACGTTTACCAAAGTGACCGCCGTTGATGTGAACGCGCGGGAAGTTGTCGGAGGCGCCGCATCCTATACTACTGTTGAGACTGATGTAAGCGAGGGCTTGGATAACGCGCTGACGGAGTTAAAACGGAAAACCGGGATCGTAAGCTTTGAGGAGCGGTTGGCATGTTCAAGCGCGGCGGGCGGCTTAAGAATGGCTGCAAGCGGACTTGTCCCCGCCCTTACTGCCGAGGCGGCGAGAGTGGCGTCATTGGGGGCGGGCGCTAAAGTGATAAAGGTTTATTCATATCAGCTCACCGATGAAGATATAGACGAGATAGCGAGAATCAAACCGGATATATTTCTGCTCACAGGTGGGACAGACGGCGGAAACCGGAGCTGCATCCTGCATAACGCGCAAATGTTGGCGGGTTGCGCATCCGATTTCCCGATATTAGTAGCAGGCAACCGGAACTGCGCCGCCGAGTGCGAGAAAATTCTTGCGGGCCGGGATGTTACCCGTTGCGAGAATGTAATGCCACAATTGGGTATAATAAATGTCGAGCCAGTCCAGAACCACATCCGGGAGTTGTTTTTAAGGCAGATCATCCATGCGAAGGGCCTTTCGCGGGAAGAGGCGCTCATCGACGGAATCCTAATGCCAACACCCTCCGCAATGTTAAGGGCTATGGAGTTGTTGGCAAAGGGGGCGGATAAGCAACATGGATTGGGCGAATTGATTGCCGTAGATTTGGGTGGCGCCACGACTGATGTTTACTCTATGGCGAGCGGCGCCCCTAATCGCAGCAATGTGGTGGTTAAGGGATTACCTGAACCCTGGGCAAAGCGGACGGTTGAAGGAGACATCGGTATGCGCTATGGAGCTGCCGGCGTACTGTCGGCAGTGGGGACCGAAAGACTTGCGCGCCTCAGCGGGTTAGATCCTGCTGTGACAACGGCGTTGGTTGAGCGTCTTGAAAAGAACCCTGCCTTAATGCCTGACACGCAAGCGCAGTCCGCGTTGGATTTTGCGTTAGCCGCAGCGGCTATTGAAATAGCGGTTGCACGGCACGCCGGGACCATTGAAGAAGCCTATACCCCAACAGGCAGGGTGTGGATGCAAACGGGAAAAGATCTCACGCGGGTTAGGACGTTCATTGCCACAGGCGGTGCGATTATACATAACGCCGATGTGCAAAAGATTGTCTCTCAGGCATTGTATGACCCTGCAGCGCCAGAATCGTTACGTCCCGAAACCGCCGACATTCTGGTAGATCATAGGTATATACTGTCAGCCATGGGCCTTTTAGGAGAAGAGTTCCCCGAAGTGGCGCTATATATCATGAAAAAGGAGTTGGGGCAGGACAATTCTTTATAAAGAGGCCCGGGACATGCTGATTCCTTTGTAAACAGGTGATGGGGCATGGTAGTTCTTATGTAAAAGAAGGGCCAGCGTGCGGCAATTCTTTTCTGCCATGACTGAGTTAAGGCATAACTGAGTTTTGATTTAAGTGGAAAGGGTGGGTAGTTAACATGGATATCCAAAATAAGAGGCTTAGTGACGATGACTTCTATAAACAGCGAGAGGATGTCCTCAACCAATGGCCAACCGGCAAAGACATTGATTTGGAGGAAAGCTTCACCTTCCATGGGAAGCTGCCGGAGAGTAAGATTTTCTCAAAAAAATTGTTGCGCGCCAAAGAACGCGGTGAAACGCTGATACAGCCGAGGGCGGGCGTGGCGCTTATTTCCGAGCACATTAAGCTGCTAACCTATTTGCAGGATGAGGGCGGCGCTGACTTGTTGCCAACAACAATTGACAGCTACACGCGTCAGAATCGCTATAGGGAAGCTGCCGCCGGTATTGAGGAATCCATTGCAAGCGGAAAATCCATGCTCAACGGGTTGCCGATCGTCAATCACGGCGTAAATGCCTGCCGTCAGATTATCGAATCGCTTGACATACCCGTTCAAATCCGCCATGGCACTCCGGACGCGCGCCTGCTTACAGAAATCAGCTATGCGGGAGGTTTCACCAGCTATGAGGGCGGCGGCATCAGCTATAATATTCCTTACGCTAAAAAAATAGATCTCGCCAGGACGATAATGGATTGGCAATATGTTGACAGGCTCACCGGAATTTATGAGGAGGCGGGCATATCAATCAATCGCGAGCCGTTTGGCCCGCTAACCGGAACCTTGGTACCGCCATGTATTTCGCATGCCGTGGCCATAATTGAGAGCCTTTTAGCCGCCGAACAAGGGGTGAAAAACATTACTGTGGGCTACGGTCAATGCGGCAACCTGCTCCAGGATGTGGCCGCTATCCAGACGTTGCAGAGCCTAACTGACGAGTATTTGCAAAAACACGGGTACGGAGACGTGGAAGTCACCACTGTTCTTCACCAATGGATGGGAGGTTTCCCCCAGGAGGAAGCCAAGGCTTTTGCCGTTATTTCATGGGGAAGCGCCGCCGCCGCTCTTTCACACGCCACGAAAGTTATAGTCAAGACGCCTCATGAAGCGGTAGGCATACCTACAATGGAAGCCAACGCTCAGGGCTTGCTCTGTACCAAACAGGTAATTACTATGCTCAGCGAGCAGTCAGTCAATACATATTCGCTCAAGGACGAGAAGGTCATAATATCCGCAGAGACACGCTGTATTGTGGACAAATGCTTTGAACTCGGGGATGGGGACATAGCCCGAGGCGCTGTGCGGGCATTTCAAGCGGGGGTTATCGACGTGCCGTTTGCGCCCAGCCGTTTTAACGCGGGTAAAATGCTGCCCGCACGAGATAACGAAGGCGCCGTCCGTATCTACAATCCCGGTAATCTGCCGCTTAACTCGGAGCTGCTTGATTTCCACAGGGAAAAAATTGACGAGCGAGCCAAAGAGGAAAAGCGTAAACCATCATTCCAGATGGTTATTGACGACGTTTACGCAATAAGTAAGGGACGGTTGGTTGGCAGGCCGAAATAACTGATTAAGTAACTGATTAAATAACTTATTATAGATATTAAGTAGATATTAAGTAGATATTAAATAGATATTGATATAGATACTTAATAGGTATTGATATAAGTATTAAATAGATATTGATATAGATATTGATATGGATATTGATATAGATATTAAATAGAAGCGGAGAACGTGAATTATGAAAATCATAAAAGGGATTTGTTCACCAGGTAGAACGGGGTTCTTCTTCGATGATCAGCTCGCCATCAAATCCGGCGCCAGGGCTGATGGTTCAGCCTATCATGGAAAACCTGAAACGCCTGGATTTTCTGCTGTTCGCCAAGCCGGCGAATCTATCTCAGTGATGCTAATACTGGAAGATGGACAGATCGCCTTTGGGGATTGCGCCGCTGTACAGTATTCCGGCGCGGGCGGACGCGATCCGTTGTTTCTGGCAAAGGATTTTATACCAATTATCGAGCAGTATGTTTTTCCAAAATTTGTGGGGCGAGAGGCTGAGGATTTTCGCCGGCTATCGAATGAGTTGGAGGAAATCACAGATGACGACGGACAACTACACACTGCTATCCGGTACGGCGTTTCACAGGCGCTATTGGACGCAGTCGCCAAATCCGGGAAAAAGCTTATGTGCCAGGTTATTGCCGAGGAGTACGGCGTTGGCGTCTCCCGGGAGATCATACCCATCTTTTGCCAGTCTGGCGATTCGCGATATGACAACGTTGACAAGATAATATTAAAAGGAGCTCATGTACTGCCTCACGCGCTGATCAACAATGTCCATACAAAACTTGGAGAAAAGGGCGAGCTGCTGTTGGAGTATGTCCAATGGCTGCGGGATCGCGTCATCCGTCTGCGGGCGGAAGAGGGCTATAATCCTGTGTTTCACCTCGACGTATATGGGACCATCGGGCAAGCGTTTGGCGATGACAACTTCCAGGCTATAATCGACTATCTAACCCAGCTTGGTGAAGCCGCAACGCCGTTTAAGCTGCGCATTGAGGGACCGGTTGACACCGGGGACCGGGAGAGGCAGATACAGGCGCTATCCACTCTGTCGCGCCTAGTCGACGAGTGGCGAATACCGGTAGAAATTGTAGCTGACGAGTGGTGCAACACCTTGGAGGACGTAAGGGATTTTGCGGACAAAAAAGCCGGACATATGATACAGATAAAAACTCCAGACCTAGGTAGCGTGGGCAACACCGTCGAAGCTGTTCTCTACTGCAAAACGCATGGAGTGGGGGCTTATCAGGGCGGGACCTGCAACGAGACTGACCGTTCCGCGCAGGTGTGCGCGCATATAGCGATGGCCGCCCGACCGGATCAAATCCTCGCAAAGCCGGGCATGGGCGTTGATGAGGGGTACATGATCGTATTCAATGAAATGCAGCGCATTTTGGCGTTACTGCGATAACGGACATTGACAGTTTAGTAACTAACAACTCGTTAACAGCAATAAAAAACGAGTTGTTTAAGCCGGAAGTTGCTAAACGCCGCGCGAACAGCGCGGCGCCAGCGCAATGCGCTCGTGAGGCGAGGGGAACCGCGCTTCGCCGAGCCGAGTTGGGTTGCGGGCTTTAGCCCGCTTTGGTGAATTGAAAAACAGACATTAACTGTAGATGGACAGAGAGTAGATGGACAGAGAGTAGATATACAGAGAGCAGATAGACTGAGAGGAGTGGACGCAGTGATGAAAGAAGAATTTCGCATACTATCCACAACAGCAATACTGGGATACGGGTTCCCTCTTTCGTCATTTGAAGAGGGTATGAAGCGCAATCCTCATCTGATTGCTGTGGATGCGGGTTCTACCGACCCGGGTCCTTACTACCTGGGGGCGGGCGTGAGCTTCACAAACCGCGACGCGGTGAAGCGCGACCTGGAAATCATGCTTCAAGCGGGCGTGAAAGGCAAAATCCCTGTCGCAATAGGCTCCGCAGGCGGCTCAGGGGCGGAACCTCATCTGCAATGGTGCCGCGAGATCATAGAGGAGATCGCCGCCGAACAGGAGCTCCGTTTTAAAATGGCGGTTATTCACGCGGAACTCGATAAGAAGTATGTGCTCGAAGCTCTGCGGACGGGCGGTATAAAACCGTTGGAACCCGCGCCTGACCTTTCCCCCGAGGATGTTGAGTCAACCACGCATATTGTAGCCCAAATGGGCCTTGACCCGTTTTTAAGGGCGTTTGACGAGGAGCCGGATGTGATTTTGGCGGGCCGCGCTTACGATCCCGTGTGCTTTGCCGCATTGGCAGTTAAGAGGGGCTATGACAAGGGGTTATCCATCCATTTGGGGAAAATCCTGGAATGCGCGTCTATCTGTGCTACCCCGGGAAGTGGCAGCGACTGCATATTTGGCTACATCGGAGAGGATTATTTCCGCGTGGAGCCGTTGAATCCAATCCGAAAGTGTACGACGCTGTCTGTTGCTGCGCACACGCTTTATGAAAAAACCAATCCGTATATTCTGCCTGGGCCGGATGGACGCCTTGACCTTGCGGAATGCCAGTTTGAGCAGGAGACGGAAAGCATTGTTCGAGTGAGAGGATCCAGATTCGAGCCCTCTGAAAAAAATACCGTTAAACTGGAAGGGGCAAAGCCTATAGGATTCCGCACGGTTTCCATAGCAGGCGCGCGCGATCCTGTTATGATTGCCTGCATAGACGAGGTCACCGAAGGCGTCCGAGATCGGGTCAGTGATAATTTTTCCGGGAAAAACTGGGATTATTATCTTAATTTTACGATTTATGGCCGTAACGGTGTGATGGGGCCTATGGAACCTTTTATGGATACTTCCGGAACCCATGAGCTTGGCATTATCATTGAAGCGGTAGCGGATACGCAGGAGAAGGCTGACGCAGTATGCGCCTTCGCACGCTCAACCATGCTGCATTACGGTTATCAAGGGCGCAGGGCAACCGCAGGTAATCTTGCGTTCCCTTATTCTCCCAGCGATTTTCACGCCGGGGAGGCGTATGTGTTCAGTATCTACCATCTTCTCGAGACAGGCCAAGCCGCCGCCGATTTGTTCCCTATCGAGTTTGTGGATATATAAAGTATGGATGTTCTTTTTTCACCGCCGAAAAAAGAACCAAAAAAGGCGCCGGGGGTTCCGGTCCCCCCGGACCCCTAAACGGCC
>JGI24702J35022_10000752_pt1 | contig 20000 bp, 18 predicted proteins | sample TergutTh196P4_FD_35022 | JGI IMG/M metagenome (IMG submission 35022)
GCTGGAACGATCCTTTTTTTCGTCGGCGGCGGTTTTGGGTTTTCTTACTTCTTTGACCTCTACAATAAGGATCCTGAAGCTCAGAGCAAAATGAGCATGCTTATGACCGGTTTTTACACAACGCCGACCAACTACACCTCTCAAGGCGTGTATTGGGTAAATGTCATCGCCGACCTCATTATTCCGCAACGGGCGACTCTGTTTGGCTGGCTGATCCTGGCGCCGTGCCTCTTTCTGCTTGTGCGGGCGTGGCTCGACGGCAAGAAGGAATACTTTGCGCCGCTTGCGGTCCTTGCGGGCGGATTACCTCTTATACATACGCACTCTTTTCTGGCTCTGGGGATCATCAGCGCGGTCTGTATCCTGTTCGCCGTCTGGGATTACTTCAAGAAGCGCGAGGGCGCAACCACAACACTGGCGTGGTTTGCGTTCTATGGCTGTGCGGCGGTCTTGCTGGCGGCGCCGCAACTATTTTCTTTCACATTCGCACAGAGCTCGGGCGGCTCAGATTTCGTGAGATTCCAATTTAACTGGGTCAATAAAACAGACAACTATTTCTGGTTCTATATCAAGAATATTGGCCTCCCCTACCTGCTGATGATCCCCGCGTTCATACACGCCGACTTGCGTGGAAAGCGCCTGTTTGCGGGCGGGCTTGCCATTCTTGTTATATGTGAGTTTATAGTATTTCAACCTAACGAATACGACAACAACAAATTGCTGTTTATATGGTATTTGCTATTGTGCGGCATAACTGTAACGTTCCTGGGCGACGTTTTCTGCTCGTTGCGCAAGTCGGGCGTAAAAGGCGCCTGGGTGTCCGCAGCCCTGATTGTATGCGTCATGAATCTGTCAGGCGTGTTGACGCTGGTTCGCGAGATAAAGTCAAACCATGTGTTATTCGGCGCCGCTCATGTTGAGGCGGCTGAATACATTAAAGAGAATACTTTGCCCGGCTCGCTGTTTCTAACGTCCGACAACCATCTCAACACAGTCGCCGCCCTTACTGGGCGCAACATCCTTTGCGGCTCGGGCTCGTTTCTGCACTTTCACGGGGTTGATTACAGCGACTTGCGGAATTGGCAGCTCTCGCTTCTGGGTGAACCGACCATGGAATCGCTCGAGGAAATGGGAATTGATTATGTATTCGCTAGCGATTATGAACGCGGTTTAGATTATTTTAACGAGGCGTTTTTCGAGGAAAACTGCGAGATTGTTTTTGATAACGGAATTGTCAGGATATATAAGGTTGCCCGCCTTCACGACGCTATTACCCCCTCGTAAATAAATTTATGAGGAAACTGGATATGGAGGCGCTAACGGTTGAATTTTCAAGATTACACGTCTGTTGGAGTCCCTGTTAGACAACCCTGCAATCACTTACGACGAGCTTTCCAAACTCTTGGGAATACCGAGACGCAGCGCCTGTTTGCGGGCTGGCTTGCTATTCTTGTTATATGTGAGTTTATAGTATTCCAACCCAATGAATACGACAACAACAAATTGCTGTTTATATGGTATTTACTATTATGCGGCATAACTGCAACGTTCCTGGGCGGCGTATTCCGCTGGTTGAGCAAGTCGGGCTTAAAGGACGCCTACAAAGACGCGGGATATCGCACTATGAAACAGGAACGCGACGCTGGTTTTTTTGAAACCAGGTCATGCGAGGTTATATACTCGCCAGTATTCGACTCTCTGCTTCTCGCCGCTGTCTGTTCCAGGCAAGACGCGCTTGTCGTTCTTCCGCCGTAACATAACGACAACCGGCTGCTTCCCTTATAGGCCGCTTAGATTCAAGGTATGCCGTCAGCTTCTTAGTATTGCCGCCAAACTCGGCAAGCATATCTTCGCGGTTCTTACGCACTTCCGCAACAATCGGGTCGTAATACTTTTCATTCATCAAAATCAACCTCCATATATTTGCCTACAAGAAAATCAGGCGTTATAATACGTGGAGTGGACAATTCGTGTGCATCATTGTGTTTTAGTACAAGCCGAATAATGTCATCATTGCCTAAGTGAGTACAGTTCCAAGTTAATAAAATATCTATTCCATAAACACAGCATATGGCAAGATGCAAAGCGTCAACTCTGCTCTTTTCAGGTATAGACAACAGTCGCGTATACACATCGGCAAGAGGTTCAATATCAGGCGTAGTTTGAAGTATATCAATCCCGCTCAACAACGCTAAACGTTTTTAGCGACAATAGGATCACCTTTTTCGCATTCTTCAAAAACAAAGTCTGACACATATAAATCATACTTGCGCCGTTCTTCTTCCCAAAAGTCATATGTAACGGCTATCAACCTCAATTTTGGGTTGAATTATTTCTGGCAGAACATTCACGGGCGTAATCCCGTCTGAATCGCATATCGCAAATCTATCAGTGTTTGAACGGTAAAAGAATGTTATTGCTTCATCGTCAAGGATTAAATCTGTTACTCCATCGTTTCTCGTGAAACGATTTCTGTAACGCAGGCAAGAAATCCCTTGACTATCTCAAGATTCTTTACCAGTTCTTCTTTCTCTGGCATATAAAAATCCTTATAATCGCAGTCATTGCGTATAGATTCAGTATTACGGATGAGCTCTGAGTATTTAATATCCAGAATACCCTTTTTTATATATTGGCTGCGAATATACGCAATAACGCCGGAATGCTTGCTAAAATCCACGCCATCTTTGGCAAGAAGAACGCGCATTGCATTAAATACAGCATAATATAAACGATTTGCGGCAGAATGCAAACTGCCAGCCAAAATGTCTGATTCTGTATCCTTAATGCATTCTCTCGCCCTATCGAGTCGGTAGCTTATCAAGTCGTTTTTATATTCATCAGGCAATCAGGCGCACCCCCTCGCGGCTAACATTCGAATAAAAAGGCGCGAAGCTTTTATTTCTTTCAAACTCCGAATGGTTGACAAGTATTGGCGACAACAATGTATCGTAGTCCCAATCCGCTTTATCTGCAATGCGCGACACGAAAGTCCGGTATTTATGGAACTGGGTCTCTTCCATATCTAGAAGGATCATAACATCAATATCAGAATCTACATCAAAGTCACCGCGGGCATAAGAGCCGTATAGAATAACATCCCTTAAGCTATTGCCGAAGAGTTCCTTTATATCGCGAAGGAAACTATCAATTATTATATCCAATTCTTGTTTTATCAGCATTGTCTTTGTCTCCCAAAACAAGGATATTGTGCCGGCAATCATATCCACAAGCCCAACTGCTTTATGCTTTATGACTAAAGCATTTAATGAAAAGGAATATACAATGCAGGACAATCATAGCACAAGCTGTCTTTCAAGACAATCCAAATTTTTACTTGAGCAAAAGGTTGACATCCATATTTTTACATATTTTTACGTGAGCAAAAACTGTGAAGGTTTCACAGTTTCAATGTTAGCAAAAGTTAAACTTCGTTTTCAATCAAGTTATAAACGCTTGGAAATGGGGCATTTTCATCATTTCTAGCTTTGGCCAGGCAGTGCAATTTGCCTTTTTGCGAAAGTTGAGATATTACAGTTTTTGCAATATTTCGTTGATTATCTCAATATCTTCGATCAAGTTTATCGCAAAGCATTTCTTCCCAGAGAAGCGAGTTGCTTGCAATAAAGCGACGCATTTCCACGAATGCGCGCATAATACCGATGCTGATATCAATGGCTATCTTACTTCGTAAAACGCTCGCTAACATTGAAATTCCCTGCTCTGTGAAGGCATAGGGTAAATACCTCCTGCCTCCGTATTTCCCGCTTCCCGAACTTGAGGCGCCAATTTGGCATCTCAAGTCTGCACCCATCAAGTGTATTTCTTAAACGAACACCGCCAACTGAAGTATAGCACAAAAATGAAAAATTGCACGAAAAGCTATTTCGCATATCTTAACCTCTTAACCTCTTAACCATATGGTTAATCCCGGTTCTTACTCCGTTGTATCCTGCCTGTTCCTGCTTCTTCGGACATTGTGCCCGGTCTTGGCATTCGCCTGAGAGGGCTGTTTTGCAACAGAAGTTATCTTCTGTGAAAAACTTTTCTAGACATGATCAGGATCGGAAATAGTATATCGGGTCTCTTTTTTTGCCTTTTTTTTGGCTTTTTTGCTCTCTTGCTCTCGTGTGGAACAATGCAAAATAACCGCTTGATATTGTTCCGATTTGTGCTACAATAAGAGGGACGAAATGAGGTGACCGTGGTGGAATACATGACCGCCCAGGAGGCTGCCAGGCGGTGGAGGATCTCAGACCGCCGCGTTCGGGCGCTGTGCAGTCAGGGCAAAATACCCGGCGCGTACAAGGACAGGAAATCATATCAAATCCCAGCGGGTACGGTAAAGCCGACGGACGGTCGGGAACGCCCGTCCTCCGCTTCGGGCGAAACGCGATACCTGAAGTGGGATAATGAGATCGTCGGCGTGNTCAATAAGAATAACGCCGTGTCCTTTACCGNGCCTGTGTTTAACGAGGTTGTATCCCTGTATACTCAGGGTCGAACCAAATGGTCCTCCGAGGAATTCAACGAATTTCTCACCGAGCGCATGGTCAGCCGGGACCGCCGGGATATTGAGCGCATCTTGTTCCGCATGGGCCTGTCCCAGTACGACGTGCCGCGCATCTCCGAAGTCACCCGGGGCATCCACCCGAAAGACCTGTTGTGGATCGCGCGGTCCAAAAACGAGCGGCTTGATTCCGCCATGACGGACGTCTTCTCCTCCGTGTTCCGCCAGCGCATCGACATGGTCGGCGACAGCGTCGACACGCCTGAAGGCTACAATATTAAAAGATATGGCGTATGGGGCGGTAAGTACGGAATCTTCAAGCAGCGGATCAGCCCGCTGCACACCGATGTCGAATCGGAAGTCGCGGTCAGCCTGCTGGCCGACAAACTCGGCGTGCCAGTCTGCCCGGCGGCCCGAGTCGATAAGGACACCGTGTTTTCTGCATTCATGTACGACTTCTCAAAGGAGTACATCGTCCACTTCCGCCGCCTGTTCGACGGTGCGCGCTCGGACAACGAGTACCGGAACCTGATCGGCGTCCGGCCGGAGTACCGGGACGACGTCGCCCGCATGATCCTGCTCGACTTCATCACGCGGCAGGACGACCGGCATCTGTCAAACATCTCTATAAAGATCAGCGGCGGGGAGGAATCCTTTTACGCGCTGTACGATAACGGGCGAAGCCTGTTTTACGAGGATACCGAAGAGATGGTGCGCGATGCGGTGAGTGCTCCCGTCAAGTATTCCACAAGCTTCGGTTATTCGGGGACGTACTGGGATTATGTCCGGGAAATTGCCGTTGACTGCGGTAGCCTGATTGGGCTTATCAACCTTAATATCTCTGAAGGCGATGTCAATGCCATTCTCGCTGAAGCCGGATTTACCGGTTACCGCTTAAACGGGGCAAAAGAATGGATCCTCAAAACGCTGGATATGATCGGCACCCTATCCGGCGGGAAACGATAAGCAGGAAGCGGCGATATGATTTATGCCTGTGAACCTCTAAACGGGAACGCGACGCTGGTTAGTTTGAGGCCAGCGTCGCGTTGGGCTTATATACTTGTGGGTTTTCGATTCTCTGCTTCTCTCGCTGTATGTTCATAGCAAAACACGTTTATTGTTCTTCCGCCGTAAACAAAACGATAACCGGCTGCTTCCATTACAGGTCGCTTATATTCGAGATACACTGTCGGGTTCTTAGCGCATCGCCGCCAAAAGCTCTGTGAGTATATCCTCGCGGTTCTTGCGTACCTCTCTGCACCCACGCAATGTCGTTTTAGCGCTATGTTATGCGCAGAACTGTCTTTATTTCAATGTTTTCTCAAAATCCTCTGAGCTTACTAATTACACGATCCGGGAAATGAAGATAATAAAAGAGTGTACCCTTTGCTTTGTGTCAAATGTCACAATCTTAACGTCGCTTTTTTCCCAACAGGCCTTTTAAGAGTTTTGGTAATATGCCTTCAATTGTTCCAGTGATTCTTCCAGTTATGTTATCTATCAGTGCATCAAACTCCTTATGCTTGTCTAAAATCGCATTTTCGTTAACAAGCAACGTCGAATTTTCGACCGTTGGGTCGATCTTAAGCGTTCGTTTGTATTTGTCCGCGTCAATCATATACCACAATTCTGTTTTCAACTCATCCAATTTTTTAATCATAAGCCCATCCAATGGAACCTGATCGTCAGACTCCCAAAAGAAGTCAAGGGTTTTTTGAGCCAAAGCAATAAAATCGGTTAGTTTTTCTTCCGGATAGGGGTTCTTCTTGGCTAGAACATCTCTGACTGATGAACTAGATAGCCACATAAAAACTGATTCTTGGGCCGTGGATGGCTTGTCCCAAGATTTACGGGCTGTCATTTGTAACTCCATCAAGGCGGTTTTCAACTTTGAGTGGAACCCGAATATAGCCTTATGAAGCTCCTTGACAAGTTTTGCTCCCCTACAGAGAACAACCAATCCGATTATGGCGCTTAAAAACTTAATCACTTCCGTTGGATTGGGAAACCATATAGCAAGCTGATCCCAAAAGCCCAATGGATCGGAAGCGCTGGACGGGGGGGAAGCGCACATTTGCAATAAGTATATCCAGTTCATGAGGAAAATATATCTCATTTCGTTTTTAATTATCTGTCTGGAAGAATCGAGAGGTCTATATTCAACGGATTGCGCCTGGCTTCCCTCCAATTTCTTTGTAGGGTTTTGAACCCATATTCCCTATCTGGCCATCTATCGGAGCCTATTTTCGCCTTTTTGTGAGCCCGCGCGTGTCCTCCCTCGTAGTATTGCGGATACTCCTCTGAACAGCCGTTTATGGCAGTAAGTTCTTTTAACTTTACTATATCTCACCGATAACATCTAGTAACTCCAGGGATAAATCCGCGACCTTCTCTATATGGTTTTGTTCATTAGGGCTGAGTGGAGTATCTTTGCCGCAAACGGTAAGCAGCTCGTTTACATACGGCTCATAGTCCCATACATCTTCGCACTGGATATCGACAATTTCTGGTCTACTGGCAATTATATCTCCGATAAGTTCGTGAATCACATATCCTTTGAAGTTATGAAGGTATCCGATATGGCTGATGATGATCCGCGCTGCGTGCGTATATTCCATTCCAAAATGTTCTTCATTTGAAAAGTTAAATTGCCGATATAAGCGTTGAACCGAATAACTCGTGTCCGGACTGTATAAGAGATTATAGTATATGTTGTCTCCATCTGATAAGTATTCATCCGTTTTTTTGATCATATCCGCAATACAGTCAAATGCTTTTTCTTTTATCCCTTCGATATGAGATAAAAGCTTATCCCTATCAGTCAATGGCTTGTAAAAGAAGAGCGGCTTGCTTTGTTTAAAAAATCTTGTGGCGAAATATTCGAAGGTAGGCGTAATCTCAACGAAGAATCGCCCCGCGATAGTGCTTTTTACACCGTAGCGCAAATATCTCATGACCTCCTTGTCTTCATACTCATATGAGGGCTCCTTACATATTTCCACTAAACAGTTAAAAATTGTTTCATCCGTGATCTCGCCATTATCAGGGAATCTCAGTATAATTAGCGGCGCCCATTGATAGTACGAAAATCGCTGCCGCATAAAATTTAGTTTTTTCGCCATCTGTCTGAGCTTCGCTTCGGCATCTTTTTCCAACAAAAACTGATTCAGGGCTTCCTGTTTGGTTCTACGATCCAGCGTTAGAGGAGATATAAACGTCTCATGCATTAGATCAGACAGCTTCACAGTGGCATTTTGATAGTCCTCGCGCATCCTGTTATCTTCGGTCGGGCTGTAGTTCGGATGGCGAGAGATAAACACCATCATTTGGCGCGCCGACCCCCTGTCTCCGGCTTTGTAAACTTCAAGGTCTTCAAGATAATTCCGATTCTTGTCTTTGTCGATAATTCTGGAATTGCATGCGATGAGGTCAAGGATCAAGCGCATGACCAATTCACGAGAACCGGACATATAGGAATTATAGAGTGTGCCTTGGGTTTTTAGGTCAAAATCCTTTGCCTTATTCCGCAGACGATAATAGTCCATGATGTAAGTTTGTTGTGGCAGTTCACTCGCACCGTAATAAAATATGTTAATGAGATTACGAATAATACGTCGCTTGTTGTAGGAGTACATTCGGCTCAGATGACCTGCCAGACCGCTGCTAAACTGCGGTTTGTCCTCCAACATCGCAAGCATAACTTTACATGGCTCTTTATCAGAAAGGTCACATCTAATTTCATTTTGGTCGTTTTTAAGAAAATTAACTTTACGTCTGATAATTTGGGATATGTCAATTTCGTCACGAATGGTGATCGAATCATCCACTTTGCTATCGTATTCGTCCGCTCTTTGGGCTTGCATTGAAATACTAGTTTCTCTGATAGCGAGAATCATTTTAACGCGATCGGAAAACACATAGCTTTTATTAGTGTTCTCAGACAGCAGGGGAAGGTTGCCCACCTGATAATGCGCGTTTTGAGCCAGAATAAAGCCTTCATGGTGTCGCCCTGGCACGGGGAGAGCGCCGTTAATCAGATCCAGTAAATCAATGATTTCCTCATCAAAAATGGCCTTGCTGCTGAGGAAGTGCTCAATGTTGTCAAAAACGATCACCCTTTTCGTTTTCCAGGGCTCCGCCTCCTCACAAATCATAAGCATGGAAAGCGTTTCTAAGAGCCCCTCAATTGCCTGATAGCTATTTACGCCGCCAAACAGCTCATAAAGCTCATGGGCAATACTTAAAACATAACAGTTATCACTGTCCTCGTCAAAGGGATCCTTTACATAAACTAATGGTAATAGGTGGTGTTGATTTGAAAGAAAAAAGAGAAATTGATGTTCATGTCGGAACGCAAATAAAAAAAGCACGTGAAGCGGCAGGATTTACGCAAGAGAAATTTGCCGAGTTGATTGGGATGGGGACAAAAAATGTTTCGGCAATCGAACGCGGTGTAGTCGGTGTTTCTTTGTCCGCTATAAAGAAAACCTGCAAAACACTTCATGTTTCAAGCGATTCATTGATCATGGATGTACCGAATAATCTTGATATTGATAAGCTCAATAAAACGATTGAGAGACTAAAGCGTCTATCGGAACAACAGCTTGAATTGGCTTTGGACATTAACAATAAGCTTCTAGAGGTATTTTCTATGCAAATGAAAAGATAATCAGTTCCCACTATAGATGAATTTAATAGCCAAGGCATGGTCATTACACTCTTGTCTTTTTCTTTATATCACTACTATGTTTATTGAGTTAATAAACAGACTCAAAAAACTTACGGCGCCTGAGTAACGTGCTCACAGTTTTAACAATAGGGATTGATAGGGATTGATAGTGATGGATAAAAGAAGTGATATCAGAAAACCAATTCTACAAAGCTGATATTTGATAGCTTTTTTGCGTTGTTTTCCATGCTTGGATACTGTCGATTCAACGGATTCAACGCGTAATGCTCACACTGTCAAACTCTTTTTGGCGCTACGGGCAATGCCCAGCACTACTGTCACAACCCCAGTTCCGCCGCAGCATCTGAGAGGACGCGGCCAATACTGTCGCGGATAACAAGATCGGCGTGTTTGTCGTACGGCGTATCGCCCTTGTTGATCAGGATAAGATAATCGCCCTTAAAGAGTCTGACCAGGCCTGCCGCCGGGTGCACTACCAATGACGTGCCTCCTACAATCATGCAGCCGGCGCCGGCTATGGCTTCTATTGACGCCTGTACCACTCCATCGTCAAGCGGTTCCTCGTACAACACGACGTCAGGACGCACAACACCCCCGCACTTACCGCATTTTGGTACAAATCCCTCGCGGTTGGACGGGTCCAAGGTATATTCAAGAGGGTACTTCTCGCCGCATTTTACGCAGTAGTGCCTGGAGTTTGAACCATGCAACTCCAGTACGTTTTGACTGCCTGCCGCCTGATGGAGGCCGTCGATATTCTGCGTAATAACGGCTGATAGAAGCCCTGCTCGTTCGAATTTGGCGAGTGCGATATGGGCGGCGTTTGGTTTCGCATCCAAGTAAATGAGATTTTCATTGTGATAGCGAAAAAACAGCTCCGGTTCACTCAAAAAACAGGACCTGCTCAACAGATACTCCGGGGAATGCCCGTATACGGCTCTTGCGCTGTACAGGCCGCCCTCTGAGCGGAAGTCGGGTATATTGCTCTCTGTTGATACTCCCGCCCCGCCAAAGAAAACAGCGTTTCCGCTTTCTTTGATTATTTGCGCTAATGTCTTATTTGTTTTATTTGTCATATCTAAATCCTATCCATACCAGAATCCAATCCGGATCTAAATCCTATCCGGATCCAAATCTTATCCAGCCTAAAATCCTATCCGGCCAGACTGCCGGCCACCTTGAAGATTATATTATCGTTATAAAAAAAAGAAGCTATTTTCGAGTCGTTGACCCAGGCAATAATCCCGGTGAATTCAGGCAGCAGGTTCATTATTGCCAAAAAAGCCATTATCATATAAACAACAAGGCACCCCATTAAGAATCCGGGGACTACGCCAAGTATTTTATTTGCCTTGGCAAGCACTGGCTGTTTGATGACTTTAGTTATAAACTGATCCAGTACCCCAAGCAATGATCTGATTATAAAGAAAACCAAGACCATGGCAAAAAAAGCTATCACAACCACGAGCGTCCTGTGAGAAGCAACAAAAGCGGCTACTTCTATCCCTGCGTCCAGCGCCCGTTGGGCTGCATCGGTAATAGTATTCTCTCTGAACAATGTGGGCAGCTCCACAGTTTCAATGGCTGCGCCGACGCCGCTTATCGCGTTTTGGGCGCCGCCGTCAGGTTTCGTCAGCATATAATGCGCAAACGAGCGCTCGGCGTCCGCAAACCAATCTGTTCCCGCTATAAATCTTGTAATAAACGGATAAATCAGTATCGCAAATAACAACGACAGCAAACTGTAAATAAAGTCAAGAATTGAATGAAAAAGCCCTTTTCTAACTCCCAGCCACGATACGAACACCAAAATCAGCACCACAAAGATATCGGTTACAATACCAAATACATCCATAGATACCCCTCTTTTGTAAATTATAGAATCCTTTGTAAATAATAGAATCCTCTGCAAACAACAGAATCCTTTTCTATTAATAGAATCCTCTGCAATTAACAGAATCCTTTTCCATTAATAGAATCCACTTCTATTAGTGCAGAACCCCTTCATCTATAGTATTCTATCCCATCAGAGGTGATTCTGGCAAGTATGGAACGGGTAAGCTCAGGTTTTTTTTCGGCGATAACTACCGCTTCATTGAGAATTGACACCGCCTCGTTGAGTCTGCCGGGTTCCGATGTGTAGAGCCTGGCTATTACGTCATTTTCATTAACATAGTCGCCCGTTTTACGCTCCAAAATAATCCCGGCGCCATAGTCGATACTGTCTTCTTTTCGCGCGCGTCCGGCGCCCAGGGCGACAGAAGCCGCTCCGCACATCTCGGTTTGCATATGGGTGATGAATCCTGATTTCAGAGCCTTGTACTCGCTCATAACTTTAGATTTGTCAAACAGTGACGCGTCTTTTAGCGGCGACGTGTCGCCGCCCTGGGCGCTGACCATCATCAACAGCCGCTCAAACGCCGCTCCGCTCTCAACGGCTTTGCGCGCCATACTTCGGCAGGTTTCAAGTTCCCCTTTGTCCGCCAGCCACAACATATTTGCGGCAAGTTCCACGCACACCTCCGACAAATCCTCCGGTCCCCTGCCATTCAACGTATCAACGGACTCGATAACCTCGAGCGAATTGCCGATTGCCATACCAAGCGGCGCGTCCATATTTGTAATCAGCGCGGCCATACGGCGGCCCATATGCTCGCCGATCGCCACCATCTCGCGCGCCAGATTCGCCGAATCCTCAACTGTCTTCATAAATGCGCCGCTGCCTGTCTTTACGTCCAAAAGGATCGCGTTGGAGCCGGCGGCGAGTTTCTTACTCATTATAGATGACGCTATCAAAGGTATATTGTCGACGGTCGCGGTGACATCCCTGAGCGCGTATAATTTTTTGTCCGCCGGGGCGATATTCCCGCTCTGGCCAATAATAGAAAGCCCTACGTCGCGCACTATCGAAATGAACCTGTCTTTATCAAGCGCAGTCTGCATTCCGGGAATCGACTCAAGTTTATCCACCGTGCCGCCAGTATGCCCAAGTCCCCGTCCCGACATTTTTGCTACAGGGACGCCGCACGCCGCAACAATTGGCCCCACAATCAGGGACGTTTTGTCCCCAACGCCTCCCGTACTGTGTTTATCGACTTTGATACCGGGTATATCGGATAGGTCCGCCATATCGCCCGACTTGGCCATACTATCGGTTAGATATGCGGTCTCTTTAGAATTCATGCCCTTCAGACAGATTGCCATCAGCAGCGCCGAGGCTTGATAATCAGGTATTTCACCATTTGTAAAGCCTTCCACAAAGAAGCGTATTTCCTCTTCCGACAATTCCAGGCCGTGTTTTTTGTTCGTAATTACATCATACATCTTCATATTGTCAGCACCTCGCCTATTTTAATCGATAACTCATACTACTCTTAGCACGAGCGCCCGCCGTATAGTCACGCAAAGTTGCGCGCCGCCATACTGTACTGCGCCGCGCTGTACCCCGCCGGTTCGCGTCATGCTGAATTACGCCCCGCCGGTTCGCGTCGCGCCGGTTGCGTCACACGCTGTGCGGCGCCGGTCCGCGCCATGCAGTACTGCGTCGCACCGTACTGCGCCGCGCTGTACCGCACCGTATTACACCGCGCTGTACCACGCCGATCCGCGTCATGCTGAATTACGCGCCCCGCCGGTCCGCGTCGCGTCGGTATGCGTCACACGCTGTACGGCGCCGAGCGCCTTACCTTGTCCCTTTGTCATACGGTATCCCTGCCGCCCTCGGCGCCTGTGAGTTCTTCGACATGAACGCGAGCACAATCAGCGTAGCCAGGTAAGGTATCATCTTATACACGCTGCTGTGGATCGGTACGGATACAAGGAACGGAATACCCGTATACGCCGCCGAAACAGCTTTCATGAGCCCAAAGAAGAACGCCGCTCCCAGTATTCTAATCGGGTTCCATTGACCGAAAATGAGCACGGCAAGCGCCAAAAACCCGTATCCGGAAACCGTTGCGTCAAAATTTGTTGACGTCGGCACAACAAAGACCAGGCCGCCAACGCCGGCGAGGGCGCCGGAAATCACCACACCCGCGTACCTCATCTTATAGACGTTGACGCCAACTGAGTCCGCCGCCTGGGGGTGTTCCCCGCAAGCCCTGAGACGCAGCCCGAATCTGGTATTATTAAGCACGCACCATGAACTCGCCAGTATTATAAATCCCAGGTATGTCGTAATATAAGTGTTTTGGAACAGCAATGGCCCCAACACTGGTATGCTGCCTAAACCGGGAACGCTGTCAATACGGAACTGATTTTCAAAAGGGACCTGCTGAACCGTGCGAATCATTCTCGCGACATATATTACGAACGCCGGCGCAAACAGGTTGATTGCCGTTCCGCTTATGATCTGATCCGCTTTCATGTTTATCGACGCGTAGGCGTGGGCCAGCGACAATATAGCGCCTGAAAGCGCCGCAATCAGTATTGCGATTATTAAAACCGGTTGTCCGGGCAGACTTGCCTGAAAAGTGTTAATAAACAGGATCCCTGAAAACGCGCCTATCGTCATTATCCCTTCAAGCGCAATATTTACCACGCCGCCCCGTTCCGAGAACATACCGCCCAGCGCGACTATCAGCAAAGGGATTGAGAAAAACATTGTCTGCTGAACCAGAAAATAGATAACGCTCATTTAACACCACCGCCTTTGACGTTTTCTTCCTTTGCGGATGAGGACCTGATTTTTCTACCCGCGCTATTGATAAAGCCTTTTAGTAATAGTGCAAAAGCGCTGAAATAGATTATTATGGCGATCATTATTTCGATCACCTGCGGGGCAAATGCGTATAGCTGCATATTGAACCCGCCGACGTTAAGATAAGCTATCAGCATTCCGGAAAACAAAATGCCAATAGGGTTATTCATCCCAAGTAGCGCTACGGGTATACCATTGAACCCCTCGGGCGCCAGGACGTCCTTGACGTCGATCGCGTTTCCCGCGCCGGCCAGGTATTGGAGCGCGCCTCCCAATCCGGCAAGGGCGCCGGCTATGACCATCGACAGTATGATACACCTGTTCTCGTTGATACCGGCGTATCCCGCTGCTCCGCGGTTGTATCCGCAGGCTTTCAGCTCATATCCGAATTTTGTTTTAGACAGAATAAGGTAGACTATTATTCCGAAAATGATTGCAATTACTATCCCGCCGTTCACGCTTGACACCCTTCCCCCCTCCCGGAATAATGAGTCAAGCCCCATTTTCGGCAGAATAGCGGATGCTGCGACGCGGCTGGACTGATTGCTGGCCGGGTCGTAAACTGACTGTGTAATCAGGTAATTCACAAGGATCATGCCGATATAGTTTGTCATTATACAGGAAATTACTTCGTTGACGTTAAAGAAGGCCTTGAGAACGCCCGGAATACACCCCCACAGAGCGCCCGCCGCCATTGCCGCTAAAATTGCCGCGATCCAATGGACATGCCCCGGCAGGAACGTGCAATGGACCCCGACCAGTATTGACGCATATGCCCCGCATATGAATTGCCCGGAAGCGCCAATATTAAACAGGCCTGTTTTGTTTGCAAATCCAACCGACAAACCCGTCATGATCACCGGCGTTGCAAAATAGAGGACCTGTCCCATTTCCCTTCCACTACGAATGCCGCTCGTCAGGATCATACCGAACGCCCCAAGCGCTTGCGACGCATTGCTGACCAGCAGAATTACGAGACCGATCAACAAACCAACTGCAATTGCCATGACCGACGAGAGAAAATTCAAAGCCCCTTCACTCGAAATTATGCGCATCAGGTTTTTCTTCATAGATGGCTATTCCTTTCCTAGAAAGTCACAAATCCAACATTTAATTCCGGCTTATGCTGCTAATTCTGGCCTGCGGTGTTAATGGCTTACACCGCTAATTCCGGCTTACATTACAAAAACCTACGATGTCAATTCCGGCTTACGCTGCTAGCGGCCTACATTGCTTATTCCGGCTTACACCGCTTATTCCGGCTTACACCGCTTATTCCGGCTTACACCGCTTTCCCTTCCATTTTTTTTGAACCGACCATGTAAAGGCCAAGCTCCTGAAATGTCACCTTGGCCGGATCGACGTCCGCAACTATTTCTCCCTCAAACATCACCAATATCCTGTCGCTTACGTTCATTACCTCTTCCAATTCCAAGGAGGACAGCAGCACGCCCTTCCCTCCCGTCCTCGCGTTTACCAACTGGCTGTGAATGTATTCTATTGCGCCAACATCAAGCCCGCGCGTGGGTTGAACGGCAATAAGCAACTCCGGATTGCGGTCGATCTCTCTTGCGATTATCACCTTCTGCTGATTGCCCCCCGACATGCTCCGGGTCACAGTCTTCGCTCCCTGCCCGCTACGTATGTCAAACTGTTTAATCAACCCGTCGGCGTACCTGTAAATCTCTTCGAACTTCAGAAACCCCGCATTTTGGAATCTTTTGGTAAAGTAACTCTGTAAAACCATATTGTACGCCAAGTTGTAGTCAAGCACTAACCCGTGTTTATGCCTGTCCTCCGGGATATGGGCCATTCCTGATACGCTCCGTTCCCTGACTGAAGAATGCGTGATATCGCGCCCCAAAAATCGCACCGTTCCGGCATCGGAGCGTATCATACCGGTCAGGGCGTAGATCAGCTCGCTCTGTCCGTTTCCGTCGATGCCCGCAATGCACACAATCTCCCCCGTCCTGACTTTAAATGATACATTATTCACAGAGTTCTTGCCTGTGTTTCTATTTTTCACACATAGCCCATTGACCTCCAAAAGCACGTCGCCCGGGATTGCGGGCGGCTTCTCGACCCTGAGGTTCACTTTTCGCCCAACCATCATTTCCGAGAGCGCCTCCTTGCTTGAAGAGGCGATATCAACCGTCCCGACGTATTTCCCTTTTCTGAGGACGGAGCACCTGTCGGCGGTTTTCATAATTTCATCGAGCTTATGCGATATAAACAGGATCGATTTGCCCTCGGCGGCTAACCCTTTGATGATCTTCATTAATTCGTCGATCTCCTGCGGCGTGAGTACTGCCGTAGGTTCGTCAAATATCAGGATTTCATTTTCCCTGAAGAGCATCTTTAGGATTTCCACGCGTTGCTGCATTCCAACCGTAATATCTGATATATAAGCGTCAGGGTCCACTTCAAGGGAATAGCGTCCCGATAGTTCCAAAACAAGTTCCCTTGCCTTATCAAGCTTCAAGACGCCGTGCTGAACGGTTTCAACCCCCAGGACAATGTTTTCGAGAACTGTGAAATTGTGCACCAATTTAAAGTGTTGATGGACCATGCCGATCCCGAGCTTAGTCGCATCATTTGGCCCTGTGATTTTTACCTCGGCGCCATTTTTCTTAATGACGCCCTTTTCAGGCTGGTAGAGTCCAAAAAGAACGCTCATAAGCGTGGACTTACCAGCCCCGTTTTCCCCAAGAAGGGCGTGAATCTCGCCCTTTCTTAGTTGAAGCGTTATATCGTCGTTAGCGACAATACCGGGGAATTCTTTTGTTATGCCGCACATCTCAATAATATAATCCATATCACTCTTAATCCTTATCTATCTGGTCCACGCGCCAGATCGCTTGGCGCCAACGTTGCCCACGCGCCAGATCGCTTGGCTCCAGTGTTGCCCACGCGCCAGATCGCTTGGCGCCAGTGTTGCCCACGGGCCAAATTACTTAGGCGCCAGTGTTGCTCACGCGCCAGATCACTTGCGTGTCAATGTTGCCCATGCGCCAGATCACTTGGGCGCCGAAATGGAAGGCCTAGTTGTAGCTCTGTAAAGCTACGGCGTTTACAGGAATCATCTCCAATTTAATTTCATTGCCGTTTGCATCTTCATTTTTCAGTAACTGTATGGACCCGCTCTTAAGTTTTTCATAAATTGCGTCATAATCCGCCTGGCTGAATTTTTCAAATTTTGAAGTTTTCATCGGAAGCCCAACGCCGTCATTTTTAGCGGCAAAGATGACGTTCGTGCCGCCGGGGAACGTGCCCTTGTAATAATCTTCCAGGCAATCATATACTGAAACTGACAAGCCTTTCAGCGCTGAAGTTATGACCGTTGACGACTCACTGGATTGGTCAACATCGACTCCAATGACCTTCTTACCGGCTTGATCAGCCGCGCTCATTACGGAATTCCCCACGGCGCCCCCACATGCGAATATAGCGTCCAGCCCGTCATTGTACCATGCCGCGGCCATAGCTTGCGCCTCGGGCGTCGCCGAGAACCCTCCGGTATAAAAGTAGTTCATTCTCACGGAACCGCTTCCAAGGCCTTCCTCTTGCGCGGCGAATTCTACTCCCTGGACAAATCCGTACCCATAGCGTACAACAGCCGGTACCGCCATACCTCCCATAAACCCGAGAGTTCTGATTCCGTCCTTAACAGCGGCGTACCCGGCAAGGAACCCCGCTTCTTCCTCCGCATAGGTTATCCCGACGGTGTTCGAATCAATTCGGACTACAAAGTTTTCATCCTGCGGAACGCCGTCAACAAGAATGAAATTTACATCGGGGTATATTTCCTGAGCGTTATAAATCGGCACTTGAAAAAGAAAACCCGGCGTAACAACAACCTTTGCCCCGCCTGCCACAGCAAGTTCGATCGTCGATAAATACGCGTCGTCGCTCTGCTCCGTGGGCTGATAGTATTTGTGGGTGATTTTATTTTCTGTTGCGTACTGAACCAACCCTTCCCATGAGCCCTGATTAAATGATTTGTCATCAATCGTACCCAGGTCGGTAACCAGGGCAATCTCGTAAGTATTAGCAGCACCGCCGCCTCCGCCGCATGCGGCAAGCGAAAACGCTATGGCTGTGACAATGACAAGCGCCGTTATCCGATTCTTTAACATTTTCATCATCCTCCTTATCTCCGTGTTTGCGGATACCTTGATATATTTATATAGAATGTGTATATCTATAATAGCCTCGACCAACAGCGTGTAGCTCAAGTAGCGTATAGCTAGCGTATAGCTCAAGTAACGTGTAGCACGAGTAGCGTATAGCTCAAGTAATGTGTAGCGCGAGTAGCGTATAGCTCAAGTAGCGTGTAGCTCAAGTAACGTGTAGCGCGAGTAGCATGTAGCTCACGCAGCGTGTAGCCAACGCAGCGTGTAGCCCGAGTAGCGTTAATTGCGCGTCAAATTTGATGGACCAAATCCAAACGGTAATATCTGCAATAGCGTATGGACTTCGAATTCCCCACTGCTGTTTGCAACAATAACTTTAAAATGTAACGGGTCGCAGAACTCCATCATAACCTGCCTGCATACCCCGCATGGGTAGGCGAAACCAAAATCAGCAGCGTCTTTTGGCCCGCCGACTATCGCTATAGCGTCAAACTCCAGCTCCCCCTCGGATACGGCTTTGAAAAAGGCCGTTCGCTCCGCGCAGTTTGTTGGTGAATATGACGCGCACTCGACGTTGCAACCCTGATATATCCTACCGCTCTTACCAAGAAGGGCCGCGCCCACGCTAAACCCTGAATAGGGCGACCATGATCTCTCTCTTGCTTCCCTCGCTTTTGTGATCAGTAAAGGATAATCGTCTTCCATAGCCTCGACATGCCTCCTAGTCAATTCCCGGAAACATCTCCGGTAACATCCATAGTAACTTAATACCCAGGAACGCCAATAAAAAACAAGTTTTGACAACTGATGGTCATTGCCGCTGAATATGTCTCAAGCCTCTCGTAGCCTCTCGTAGCCTCTCGTAGACTCGCATAGACTCTCGTATCGCTTTTTATTTGGTAATCTCAGTAATCTGACGCGGCTTTTACCGCTGAACTTGTCCCAAGCCTCTCGCAACCGACTTCAAGATACAACGCCATATCCTCATATGTGCGGATTCCGCCGGATGCTTTAATTTTGACGTTGGAGCCAATATATTGCTTCATTAATAGAATATCGTCCATGGAAGCGCCACGCGTTCCAAAACCGGTGGACGTCTTGATAAAGTCAGCGCCGCCGTCAGTTACGCATTTGCACAGTTTTATGATTTCATCTTCAGTTAAATAGCATGTCTCAATTATTATTTTCAAAATGTGTTCGCCGGTTTCCTCTTTTAGTTCGGCTATTTCCGCTGTAACTTTATCAAAGTCGCCGTTTTTTACGTCTCCGATGTTGATAACAACGTCAATTTCATCTGCGCCTTCCCTGATAGCACATGCGACAGCGGCGCGTTTGACAGCAGTTTTGTCATATCCCAACGGAAAACCGATCACAGTACAAATGCGGAGTTTTTCCTTGAATTCTTTCTTAATACGCTCAACATATGAAGGAGGAACGCATACAGTTGCAGTTTTCCAGGTAACAGCCTCTTCACATAGTTCTTTGATCTCCGCCCAACTGGCGGTCGCTTTTAATAGGGTATGATCTACATGACTTAGTATAAATGATTTGTCCAAATCTTTGTTTCACCCCCCGACGCTTGATATAAAAAATTTTGCTAACTGCGCTTATTATTGTACCATTAAAGTTTAAATATTAAAATAGTAATGTGTAATAATTATGATAATTATGATGAGTTAATCAGGTAATTCGCAAAACAGGAGAGTGAACGCAATGGCGTAGAACCGATACGATGGTAAGCAGACAGCGGTTTTCATCATTTCATCATAGAATTGTTGACGATTTGTTTCTTCTTGATGTGGAAAAATATCCTGAATTCTGCACCTAAAATTTTCCATATAACCTTAAAAGTCGTGTAAACACTACCTTTTAAATAAACAGGAATACAATAAAGTATTGCGTATTTTTATAATTTTGAATTGGCGATGATATTTTTTATCTCTGCAAGAGAGCGGTTCTTCTTTCTAT